>ERZ1034913.182-NODE-182-length-61297-cov-23.830117_pt1 | contig 61297 bp, 45 predicted proteins | sample MGYA00520697_ERZ1034913 | MGnify/ENA primary metagenome ERZ1034913 (study PRJEB33766, sample SAMN09781786) | gut metagenome | biome: gut microbiome | host: Homo sapiens | place: Madagascar | study: EMG produced TPA metagenomics assembly of the PRJNA485056 data...
AGCGAGAGTCGTGCTCATAGTAGGAACCTCCATTGAGAAATTAACACGTCCGTCTTATAACGGTATTTAACAGCGCCGCACAGGGCGCTTTTTCGCGCAAGTGTGATTATAGCAGAAAGCGGGGCCATAGTCAACGGTTTTTAGCAAGAATTTTAATTTATTCTTTGATAGCTCTTTAATTCTCGTAAATGCTCTTGTTTTCTAGCGTTTTCACAAACTCTATTTTTATAAAAATTTACGCAGGGCCGTAGGGGCCGGGCATGCAAGGCAGACGACATCTTGCGGGAAAGCCGCAGGCTGCACATAGGCAGCCCCTACACCTCAGCAATATCTTTACCTGCAAATAAAAAACCGCCCTGCGGCATACACCACAGGGCGGTCGGTTTGATTTTACTGCTTGAGCGCGCTGACAACGCGGTTCAGGTCATGCTCATCCTCGCAGACGATCTTGACGGGATGGCTGTAATCCAGGCTCATCATGCCCAGGATGCTCTTGGCATCGGCAATGCTGCCCTTCATGTCATGCACGCCGACATCGTTATAACACTTGGCGGCAGCAGACACGATTCCCTTGACCTCAGTAAAATTGGAAACCTTGACTTGTTTCACCATAATAAAGAACCTCCGATTTTTCCCACGCATTCTGCCGCGTCTTCAGCACCGGTATCCAGGATGGAACCGGGCGCACGGCCTGCGGCAGGGAGGTGAGCCACCATGCTCTATCTGCTCCCTACGTTGTGCATTATAGCACAATTATGTGCCTTGTGTTTGTTCATAATGCACAAAGGTGATTTTTTCCATTTCCTGCACAAAAGAGAAAATCCTTCATTTTTGGCTTTTGGTAAGAATGACAGCTTTTGGGCTGTGTCCTATGCATTTGTTCACAGCTATTGCGTTTTCGCAAGCGAATTCTTATGTTTTCTGAACGTTTTTGTTGATTCCTGCTTTAGTTGTACAACTTTTCTTGTTAAAAATCAAACGCCATGTAAATTCGCGTGCAACATTTGTATATGTTCCTGTCGCTTTTGTATCAGTTTTGCTGGGGAACGCCCTTCATTGTCAGGGCAATGCGCTTTTTGCCGGTATCGACACTGAGCACCTTGACCCGCACGATATCGCCGACCTTCAGCACTTCCCGCGGGTGCTTGATGAATTTATCGCTGATCTGGGAAACATGGACCAGCCCGTCCTGGTGGACACCCAGGTCTACGAATGCGCCGAAATCAATGACGTTGCGCACGGTGCCGGTCAGCTCCATGCCGGGTTTGAGGTCGTCCAGCCCCATGACGTCACTGCGCAGCAGCGGCTTGGGCAGGCTGTCACGCACGTCGCGGCCCGGCTTACACAACTCGGCAACGATATCGTTCAACGTCGGCTCTCCCACCCCCAGCGTCTCACACAGGGTCTTGGCCCCCTTGACCTTGACAGCGCCGGGCAGGCCCGCCAGCTTGTCGGTGCCGATTTCTGCGGCGGTGTAGCCGCAGGCATCCAGCAGGGCCTTGGCGGCGGCGTAGCTCTCGGGGTGGACGGCGGTCGCGTCCAGGCGGTTCTTCGCCTCGGGCAGCCGCAGGAAGCCCGCGCACTGTTCATACGCCTTGGGGCCGAGGCCCTTGACCTTTTTCAGCTGCGCACGGGAGGTGAACGCGCCCTCCTCCTCACGCCAGGCAACGATATTCTTGGCCGTGGCCGCGCTGACGCCCGCCACGCGGCGCAGCAGCGGCGCAGAGGCAGTGTTCAGGTCAACGCCGACACTGTTCACGCAGTCCTCGACCACGCCGTCCAGCGTCTCGTTCAGCCGCTTCTGGGGCATATCGTGCTGGTACTGGCCCACGCCGACGGCCTTGGGGTCGATTTTGACCAACTCGGCCAGCGGATCCTGCAAACGGCGGGCAATGGACACGGCGCTGCGCAGATTGACGTCGTACTGGGGGAATTCCTCGGCGGCCAGTTTGCTGGCGGAGTAGACCGACGCGCCGGCCTCGCTGACGACCATATACTGCAAATGCAGGTTCTTTTCGTCGGCCAGCTCGCGGATGACCTGGGCGGCGAATTCCTCTGTCTCGTGGCCGGCCGTACCGTTGCCGATGGCCATGACCTCGACGCCGTTCCTCAAAACCATCGCTTTGATAATTTTTTTCGCCTGATCCACGCGCTTGAACTCAGGCACCGGGTAGACGACGTTCGTGTCCAGCACCTTGCCGGTGGGGTCCACGACGGCGACCTTGCAGCCCATGCGGTAGCCGGGGTCCAGGCCCATAACCGTCTTGCCGCGGATGGGCGGCTGTAAAAGCAGCTGGCGCAGGTTATCGCCAAAGACCTTGATAGCACCCTCGGCGGCGGCATCGGACAGCTCGCTCCGCAGTTCGTTTTCCAGGCTGGGATGGATGAGGCGGCTGTATGCGTCGCGGGCGGCAGCGTCCACGAGTTCCGCGCTCTTGCCGCCGGTCTTTTTGCGGGCATACATCCAGCTGACGATACCCGCCGCACGGTCGGCATCGACCTGAATGCCAACCTTCAAAAAGCCCTCGCGCTCGCCGCGATCCAGTGCCAGCACGCGGTGACCGGGTATCTTGTTCAGCGGCTCTGCGAAGTCGTAATACTGGGCGTAGACGCTGTCCTCGTCCTTGGCCTTGGCGCTGGCGATGCGGCCGAACGCACGGTAGTAGCGGCGCAGTTCGGCGCGGCAGGCAGCATCATCGGAGACAGCCTCGGCGATGATATCCTGCGCCCCGGCCAGCGCGGCGGCTGCGTCGGGAACCTCGTCGTTGAGGTACGCAGCGGCGGCTTTTTCGGGGTCAAACGCAGCGTCCTGTTTCAGAATCGCATCGGCCAACGGCTGCAAGCCCCGGGCTTTGGCGATGCTGGCGCGGGTCTTGCGCTTTGGCTTATAGGGGCGGTAGATGTCCTCGACCTCGGCCAAGGTCTTGGCCTTGGTCAGCGCGGCGGTCAATTCGGGCGTCATGGCCCCCTGCTCGGTGATGGAGGAGGTGACTTCCTCCTTGCGTTTATCGAGGCCGCGCAGATATTCCAGACGGTCGCCCAGATCGCGCAGTACCTGATCGTCCATCGAGCCGGTGGCCTCCTTGCGGTAGCGGGCGATAAAGGGGATGGTGTTCCCCTGGTCAATCAATTCAATAGCCCCCTGGACATTTTTGACATTCAGGTTCAATTCCTGGGCTAACTGTTCAGCATGGTTTGGCATATGGTTTGTTTCCTCTCTTTTTGCTCTGCTAAAGTATGAACGGCATCCTCCCGGGAGGTCGCTTTCTTTTGGCAGCAAAAGAAAGCTCGCAAAGAAAACTGCCGCTCTTTCGACGGAGCGGACCCGCGACCTAGGGGCTGCACGCCCCTAGGAACCCCAAAGCGGAAGTCGCAAGGTCATCCGGCTACGCGAACGCAGTATTACTGTTCGCGCTTAACGCCTACTGGCCTTGCTCCACTTTTGAGTCGGGGGTCCCCCCGAACCCCCGCGATGAAAAGTGCTTCCGTAGGGCGGCCTGCCCTCAGGCCGCCGCACTGTGCCTTTAGAACTCCTTTATCCTTTAAGTTGTAGGGGGCGGCGTCCTCGACGCCCCGGGTCGTTTGCCTCTATTGCAAACTTCCCTTTCGCGCCGCATTTGCCGTTATGCCCTCTTTTTCTTCCGCAAAATTTCCAAATACACTCCATACACCACGATAGCAACGGCGCTCACGGTGGCCGACACCTTCAGCCCCGGCGTATGGTAGGTAAATTCTATCTCGTTCTCCCCTGCGGGCACGCACACGGCCATCAGGCCGTCGTCCACCTTTTCAATGGTGGCGGGTTCGCCGTTGACTGTGGCGGTAAAGCCGTCGTCATACGGCACACTGAAAAACACCAGCTCGTCCGTGGCATAGTTCGTCCTGGCCGTAAAACCGGTGCGGGTCGCGGCAAATTCTGCCACACTTGCATCCCGCCGGGCGGCACAGTCGGCAGTATAGGCATCCTCGCTGCGGTTGGTCAGCTCCTCATCGGACAGGGGCTGCAAAATACCGCCGAACGCCGAAATCTGGTCATCATCCAGCAAAACCGCGCGGCACAAAATTTGCGCACGCTCGTCCTCGTTCACGCGGTCGAGCTGGTCGGCGGTGACGTAGTAGTCGAATGCAAAGCCCATCGGCACCCAGTTTTCGTTCTCGTAAATGGCGTAGGCCGTCGTCTCGCCGGTGCGTTGCCAGCCGGGCAGAGCCTTGTCGGTCCACTCAGCCTCCTTGTCCTTGGCTACCAGCGTGTACCGCACGCTGAGCAGCCCGCGCAGTGCGTAGTTCTCGGCGTCGGGCTTCGAGTTCACGTCCCGCTTGACGCCGACCTCTGGGTAAAATTCCATGATACTGGGCGCGACGGTGGAGTTGAAAAATTGCAGACAACTCCTATCGAACCACAGCCCCAGATTGTTGTGCGCCCCATAGGCATCGATGCGATAAAACGCGTCGTCCGGCAGGGCGGCGGCAATCTCATCCACAGAATCATACGTCTCTGCGATCAAATTGCCATCTGTGTCCCACTGGGCGTACTTGGTCAGCGAGAGGTGCAGCGTACCGTACAGCAGGCTGAACCCCAGCGTCGCCGCCATCAGAATACTGCCCCAGCGGCGCTTTTGGCGGCAAAAATGCCACAGCATCGCAAAAATCACAACGCCCGCCACCGTCATGCCAAAGATGGCCCAGAACCGCGCAGGCTGATCCAACACGCCGTAGACCGTGTTGCCGTCGTCATCCTCGTTGGGCAGGATGGCGAATACCGCCGCCGTCAGCGTGATAAAGGTCGTCAGCGCGAACGCCCGGGGCAGGTGCCGCTCCGCCAGGCCGGGGCGGGCAAGCAGATAGCACGTCGCACCGCACAAAACCAGAATCGGCATATAATACCAGCGGGCATAGTAGCTGGAATTGAGGGCGTAGAACGCACTGTTCAACACCGGCACGAACGCGCAGACGATGCACACTTTCAGAATGTAGGTAAACGGGTGCCGCCCCCGCGCCCGGCAGAACGCCAACCCACCCGCCGCACCCACCAGCGGCAGGTAGGCGGTCAGGCTCGTGTGTTTGAGGATGCCTTCCTGGAACATATCCTTGAAATAGGGCGCATCCGGCATCAAAAAGGGGCTGTAAAAAATGGCACCGTACTGCTGGGATTTGCCATAGAACAAGTATCCATACCCGGTAAACGGGTCGATGGTGCGCGGATTTTGCAAAAGCGACAGCCCCGCCGGAAGCAGCAGCACGCACCCGCAGGCGCAGCCCAGGACCGTCTCCCACGCAAGGCTTGCAAACTTGCGCGGGCCGATTTTATACCGCCGCCCCGCCGCCATGCAGAAGAAATAGAGGATGAGGAACACGGCCTGCCCGGCAAAAAAGAAGTAATTGTTGACAAGGTTCAGCGCCACCCAGAACGGAAAGCAGCCTTTTTTGCCGTCCAGCACCGCGTCGTCCAGCGACGCCAGCATATAGGGAAACAGCGCCACAACGTCCAAAAAGTGATTGAAAAAAATGTTGTAGATGCTGAACCCGGAGAATGCGTACAGACAGCCCGCCAGCATGGACCATCTTTCGTCCTGCACCCAGCGGCGTGCCCACAGGTAAGCCCCGCCCCCGGCCAGCGCCATTTTCAGGCAGAGCAGCGGCACCATGGCCCAGGGCATGAACTTGGCGGGCACGAGCATCGAAAGCCAGAAGAACGGACTGCCCAGCAGGTAGAACGAGTAGGAGTTGACAAACCCGCTGCCTAAATCGGTAGCCCAGCTGAAGGTGCCGCCCTGCTTAATAAAGGCGTTGGCATACTGGTAAAAGTTGATCTGCTGGTCGTTGAAGTCGCCCGCGTAGTGGAAGTACCCGCCGCCCGCGACGGCATCCATGATGCAGTGGGGCAGAAACAGCAGCACCGCCGTGGCAAAGCAGAGCACGAACACCCGCCAGTAATTGGATTTTTGTTTAAAATTTACGGATTCCATATTGATAGTACCGTTTATGGGGCCCCTCTTTGGGGCAAGGTGTGGTATACTGAGGATACGTCCCATTATACCACAAACCGGAGGTCAAGTGAAGATGAAAACCTATCCGTTCAGTGCGTTGCTCAGCCGCATGAAATACATCACCCGCTGGAGCCTGATGCGAAGCACCCGGGCCGAATCCCTGAGCGAGCACACCGCCGACACGGCGCTGCTGGCGCACACCCTCTGCCTGATTGGCCAAAAATGCACGGCCACGGGAAAATCCCTGCGGCCCGAGGTCGTCGCCACGGCGGCGCTTTACCACGATGCACCGGAGATTTTAACCGGCGACCTGCCCACCCCGGTCAAGTACAAAAACGACGCGCTTCGCACCGCCTACAAGGCCGTGGAACACGAGGGAGCACGGGTCATGGCGAGCTTGCAGCCCGCCGAATTGCAGGCCGAAACGCAGGCCTGGCTGACCGGCAGTCTGCTGAACGATGCCGAGCGCAAAATTGTAAAAGCAGCGGACCGGCTTTCGGCGCTCATCAAGTGCATGGAGGAGCGCCAGAGCGGCAGTCACGAGTTTGAGGCCGCCGAGGCCCAGCAGCTGGCCGCCCTGCACGAAATGCACTGCCCCGAGGCCGAATACTTCATCGAGCATATGCTGCCCTGCTTTGCGCAGAATCTCGACGAATTGACGCGCGGGAGATTTTAAGGCAATACCGCATAATTCTAAGTGCCGATACGGCGAGCGAGGTGCGGCAGCTGCTAAGCCAAAAGCGCAGATAATACTGGATGTCTTATCGAGCATTTTGGCAACGCAGATGCCGTGCCGCAGCCGCCGGAGCGGTGCTTGAGCCGTTAGGCGGGAATTGTGCGGTATTTCCTTAATACGGTTGTAGGGGCCGGGCATACCCGGCCCCTACATTATTGCAATTTGTACACCGCGTCGATCAGCCGATCCACATCGGTAAAATGCTCCAGCATCGAGCAATAGCGGCGCAGGGCGGCAGCACCGCGCAGGCCTTTCATATAGTGCATGGCCTGGCTGCGGGCCTGGGGCATGGCGGCCCACTCGCCCTTTTCCTCGCACATTTCGTAGATCTGCGCGCGCAGGGCGGCCATCCGCTGGTTCAGCGTCGGCTCGGGCGGGCATTCCTCGCCCAGCAGCGCCGCGCGCACCTGTGCGAACAGCCAGGGGTCGCCCAAGGCGCCGCGCCCGATCATGACACCGTCGCAGCCGGTCTCTTTTAATAAGGTAAGTGCACCGTCTGCGCTGGTCACGTCGCCGTTCGCCAGCACCGGGATGGACACCGCCTGCTTGATGGCCGCGATGGCTGCCGTATCGATGGGCGGGATGTACATTTGCTCCCGCGTGCGGCCATGCACGGCAATCAAATCCGCGCCGCCCGCTTCCAGCTGCTTGGCGACCTCGACGCCGGTCAGGTTGTCGGTATCCCAGCCGATGCGCATTTTCACGGTCAGCGGGGTGTCGTCGCCCAGCGCCTTGCGGGCGGCGGCTGCCATCTGCCCGCAGAGCGGCGGGTCAAGCAGGAGCTTACTGCCCGCGCCGCTGCTGGTGATCTTGGGCGCGGGGCAGCCCATATTGATATCAAGGATGTCGAACCGGATGCCCTTTTCCCGGACAAACAGAATTGCATTTGCCATGGACTCCGGCTCTGCGCCGAACAGCTGGATGGCATACAGGCCATGGGGATGCTCATCCTTGAGCAGTTCCAGCGATTTGCGGTCGCCGAAGTTCAGCGCCTTGGCACTGGCCATCTCGCTGACGGTCCAGGCCGCGCCGTGGTCGGCCATCAAATGGCGGCACGCCGCGTCGGTCAGCCCCGCCATCGGCGCAAACACCGCCCCGGTGGGGATTTGTAGGTTGCGTAGCTGCATAAGTTTCCTTTCTAATCTAAAGGCTTCCCCTTCGGGGGAAGCTGCCGCCCGCAGGCGGCTGATGAGGGCAAAGCCCGCGCAGCCACCCGTGACCGGGTCCTGTCCGTAAGCCCGCTCCCTCATCCGGCGCTGCGCGCCACCTTCCCCCGCCCGCGGGGGAAGGCTTTAGGCTTTTTGTTTTTTACATTCTATTCTACCATATTTTCCGCAAATGTGGTATACTGAAATGTAGATTGTTTATAAGGAGTATTGCGCATGAAACTCATGGTCTTGGACGGCAACAGCCTGGTCAACCGCGCGTTTTTCGGCATCAAGCTGTTGACGACGAAGGATGGCCGCTACACCAACGCCATCTACGGCTTCCAGAATATCCTGCTCAACCTGCTGGCGGCCCACAAACCGGACGCTGTCGCCATCGCCTGGGACGAGCGCGCGCCCACCTTCCGTCACAACGCCTACGACGGCTACAAGGCCACTCGCCACGGTATGCCCGAGGAACTGGCCCAGCAGATGCCGGTGCTGAAGGAACTTCTGACTGACCTGGGCTTTGTGCAGGTCAGCAAGGCCGGCTGGGAGGCCGACGATATTTTAGGCACGCTGGCCGCCGCCTGTGAGGCTGCGGGCGGTACGACGCTGCTGGCGACCGGCGACCGGGACAGTTTGCAATTAGTGGATGATGCCACGACTGTTTTGCTGGCAACGAACAAGGAGACCATTCCCATGGACCCCGCCGCCATCCGCGAGAAATACGGCATCGAGCCGCCGCAGCTCATTGACGTCAAGAGCCTGATGGGCGATGCTTCGGACAACATCCCCGGCGTGCCCGGCATCGGTGAGAAAACCGCACTGGCGCTGATCTCCAAATTCGGCAGCCTGCAGGGCGTGTATGACAACATCGAGGACAAGGCCGTCAAGCCCGGCCAGCGGGCCAAGCTGACCGCCAACCGCGACAAGGCCGACCTTTCCTATATGCTGGGCACGATCCGCAAGGACGCACCGATCGAATCCGACCCCGCCGCCTATGTCCGCCGGCCCGGCGACCCGGCTGCCGCCGCGCAGCTGCTGGCCGCGCTGGAAATGCACAAGATGGTGGCCCGCTGGGGCCTGGAGGAGGGCGCAGCCCCCGCCGCTGCGGACGCCGCCCCGTTGGAAACAGTGGAGCCGTCCCCCCTGCCGCTGCTGTTGGAGGGCCGCTTCTACGCCGCCCAGAGCGCGAGCAAAGAGGGCGACAGCGCGTGGTATCTCGTGCAGGGCAAGGACGTCTACCTGCCCGACGCGGACCGGCTGGCCGCCATCCTCGACGGCGATGCCGAAATCTGGGCCTTTGACGCAAAGCCCCTCTACCGGCTGGCACTGGAACATGGCGGCATCGGTAAGGCGCTGCGGTTTGACGGCAAACTGGCTGCCTACCTGTTGAACCCCTCGGCCAGTGGGTACGAGGTCCACTCCCTGGCTGCCGAGTACGGCGTACACGCCGACTTCACTTGCGAGGCTGCCCCCGACGCGGGCGTGCTGGCGGGCCTGTGTGATGCGCTGGCCGCCGCGCTGGACGAGAGCGGCCAGCGCAAACTGCTGGACGAGATGGAGCTGCCGCTGGCCCGCGTGCTGGCTGACATGGAGCGCATCGGCTTTGCGGTGGACGCCGACGGCATCCGCGCCTTTGGCGACAGCCTGCGGGGCGAGCTGGACGGCATCCTGCAGAATATCTACACTGAGGTGGGCTACGAGTTCAACGTGAACAGCCCCAAGCAGCTGGGCGAAGCCCTGTTTGACAAGCTGGGCCTGCCGCCGCGCAAGAAAAACGCCCGCGGCTACTCCACCGACGCCGAGACACTGGAAAGTCTGCGGCCGTACAGCCCGGTCATCGACGAGATTTTGAAATATCGCACCTACTCCAAGCTGCTGTCCACCTACGTGGACGGCCTGCTGAACGCCACGGCTACGGATGGGCGCGTACACTCGACCTTTATCCAGACCGAGGCCCGCACCGGGCGCATTTCGTCCACCGAGCCAAACTTGCAGAACATCCCCATCCGCACCGAGCTGGGCAGCCGGTTACGCGGCTACTTTGTGGCTGGGCAGGGCGAGACACTGGTGGACGCCGACTACTCCCAGATCGAGCTGCGCATCCTCGCGCACATCACCGGTGACGAGCATATGCAGCAGGCGTTCTTGAACGGCGCAGACATCCACCGCTCGACTGCCGCCAAAATCTACCACATCCCTGAGAGCGAGGTCACGCCGCAGCTGCGTTCGGCCAGCAAGGCCATCAACTTTGGCATCATGTACGGCAAAGGCGCGTTCAGTCTGGGCAAGGATCTGGGCATTTCGGTCAAGGAGGCTGATGCGTTCCTAAAGACCTACCTCGACACCTTCCCGAAGGTGGACGGTTATATGAAGGACTGCATCGCCCACGCCAAGGACAAGGGCTATGTGGAGACGCTGTTTGGCCGCCGCCGCGCTTTGCCGGAGCTGGCAAGCTCCAACTTCCAGGTGCGCGCCAGCGGTGAGCGGATGGCACGCAACACGCCCATCCAGGGCACGGCGGCGGATATCATCAAGCTGGCGATGGTCCATGTCTGGCAGCGCCTGCGGGATGAAAAGCTGCAGGCCCGGCTGCTTTTGCAGGTACACGATGAGCTGATCGTCGAAGCGCCCGATGCCGAAATTGACGAAGTAAAGCGCATTTTGAAAGAAGAAATGGAAAACGTTGTGCATTACAGCGTCCCCCTGACGACCGAGGTAGGCACCGGCAAGACATGGCTTGCTGCCCATTAAAACAGCGGCACGACCGTAGGGCCGGGTATGTCCGGCCCCCACCCGACAGAGGCCGCACTTTTCCGAGAAAATCGCAATCAAGAAAACGTTGAGGGCCGGGTATGCCCGGCCCCTGCATAGAGGTTTTGTGTATGTATGTTTTAGGGATCGAGTCCACCTGCGACGAGACGGCGGCGGCGATCGTGGAGGATGGCCGAAAGGTCATTTCCAACATCATCTCCACCAGCGTCAAGGAGCAGGCACTCTACGGCGGCGTTGTGCCGGAGATTGCCAGCCGCCGCCATGCGGAATATATCAGCGCCACCGTTGACAAGGCGCTGGCCGACGCCAATATGACCATTGCCGATGTGGACGCTGTGGCCGTGACCTTTGCGCCGGGGCTGATCGGCGCGGTGCTCGTCGGCGTCAACTTTGCCAAGGGGCTGGCCTATGCGGCAAACAAGCCGCTGGTGCCGGTGCATCACCTGCGCGGGCATATCGCCGCCAACTATCTGACCCACCAGGATCTGAAACCGCCGTTTCTCTGCCTGGTCGCCAGCGGCGGGCACAGCCATATTGTGCTGGTGGAGGATTGGTGCCGCTACAAAATCTTAGGCCGCACCGTAGACGACGCCGCAGGCGAAGCCTACGACAAGGTAGCCCGCACGCTGGGTCTGCCCTACCCCGGTGGCCCCAGCGTTGCTGCCGCCGCGCGGGACGGCAACCCCAAGGCCTACAAACTGCCGGTGCCCCATGTGGACGGCAAGTACAACGTCAGCTTCAGCGGCCTGAAAACCGCCGTCATCAACGAAGTGCATAACGCCGAGCAGAAGGGCCAGGCCGTCAACGTAGCCGACATGGCCGCCAGTTTCCAGGAGCGTATTGACCAGATTTTGGCGAAAAAGCTGCTGGCCGCAGCCGCCGACACCAACGCCAAACAAGTAGTTTTAGCGGGCGGCGTAGCCGCCAACGGTCGTCTGCGCCAGCTGGTGAACGATGGTGCCCAAAAGCTGGGCGCAAAAGTCTACCTACCCGAGCTGAAATACTGCGGCGATAACGGCGCCATGATCGCCGCCCAGGGCTACTACGAGTACCAGGACGGCAACCTGGCCGACTGGACCCTCAACGGTCTGCCGACATTGCCGATCGATTACCGGTGATCCGCACAAAAAAACTCCGCACAGCAAAATGCTGTGCGGAACTTTTTATCGCTGCATCGGGCCAAACAGGCACTTTTTACCGGTCTGGCTCTGCAAATCAGCCTTGCGCTGCAAATAGTGGAAGTAATCCTCATCCACGGCGCAATGGTTCTTTTTGCTGTACAGGTTGCACCGGCGGCAGAAGAGAAAATACGGCAGCAGATACCCCGCCCCCAGGCAGCGGCGCACAAGGTCGTACCGCTCGCTGCGGGCGGTTTCTTTTTGCAGGCTGGCCGGGCGGTGGGCCAAATCAACAAAGCCGCGCTTCGCGTAGTCGATTTCGATGCCCTCTTTGGCAAAGAACGGGACAACGTCATGCTCGACCCACTTGCCGTGGCAAATGCCCATCCACTGGCCCTTGTGGTAGCCGTAGTTCAAAAAGCGCGCTTCCTCGTTGAGGACGCAGTAGAACTTATCCTTCGGGTGGGCGGCGGTCAGCACATTGCAGCGCTCCTCCCAGTCCCAGGGGCTTACCTTGTGGTTCCAGTACTCAGCAAATTTATCAGTGCGCCAGACCGCCGCCTGCATATTCAGCGTGTAGCGGTTGCCCACCGGCAGGCGGCGGTAGCCGGGGTAACGGTCCACTTCCCAATCGTAGAGCGCCTCGGTGATATCGCTGCTGAAATAGACGATATCCCGGTCCGCATCCATCCAGCGCACCAGGTCATGCAGGCGGTCCATCTTCACCGGCTCCCGCAGGAAGAAGTCATCCAGCATCAGAAGAGTGTACTCGGTCTTGACCCGGCGCAGCGCGTCGGTCATGCGCTCACCGTAGGTGGCGGCGCTGCTGTGTACACACTCGATATTCAGCCCTTCAAAGCGGAAGTCCTTGCTCTCGGTGTTGAGCAGAATGCGCATATCCAGCGGCGCAAAATACCGTTTCAGCAGCGTAAAAAACGGCTGCCACAGATCCTCGTAGGCGTCGCAGCTGTTGACCAGCATGGTCATGCAGTTCTGCCATTGTGCTTCGTTCATCGTCATTTTCCTTTTTTGAAAAGGTGGTTTTGGCTCCAGCGGGCCGCGCGCATGGCAAAGTGGTTCCACCGCTGCACCGCCGGGGAAAGCTGTGTCTCCGGCGCGTCTTTGCGCAGGGCCGGGATGTCCAGATACCGCGCCTTGCTGCGGATGCGCACCACGCAGGGGAACGGCAGATGATCCCATCCTTCCGGGTAGCAGAAGGACGGATCCAGCACGCGGAAGTCATGGCGGAACAGGATGTAGCGGTTGATCTGGGATTCATCGTGCCACAGTGCAATGACGTTGTGCTGCAAGTCCCGGCGAATGCGCTTGTCCAGCGTGTGGCACAGCTCCAAAAACGCCGGGGTCGTGCCGCCGTTGACGCCACCGCAGACGTAGTATTTTCCCAGTCCGTAGGGGATGCAGGCCGTGCTGCGCGGGTTGCGGTCGTAGGTGAACTCATAGTTCGGCTTTGCGTAGAAGGAGGGATGCTGCACAACGAGCAGCCGTTCCCCTTTTTCGGCCCGGGGCAGCAGCATTTCCCGCGTGACAGGCTGCATAAACTGCGCGTTGGCGTTGAAAAAGAAGATATAGTCAAAGCCGCGCAGAGCCTGCTCCTGCTTCAAGAAAATCTCAAACCGGCGCAGTGTGGCAAACGGCCAGGAGTAGGCCTCCTGCGGGCAGATATGCACGCGGGGGTTCTCCTCCCCCGGCAGAGCGGCCGCGTCGGTGAACACAAAATAGTGTACCTCGCAGTCGCGCAGCAGGTATTGCTCCGCGCTCTCGTAAAATTCCGGCCAGAACACCGTATACTTGCCGGTGGCAATATACAGCGCCGCAACCTTCGTCATCATTCTTCCGCCCCCAGGGTGACAGCGGGTTCGGGCAGGCAGATGGGGCCCCAGGCGCGGCGGTTCCAGCCCTCGTAATAGGTGGCAAAGGTGTCCACCAGTTGGAACTGGATGCCGGGGACCCAATCCTCGACGCCGTAGGTGCCGCCGCCGTAGGAGGTAATGACCGTGAAGTAGTTGCTGTACTTGCCCACGGTCAGCACGCTCAGGTCATACTCCGCCGTAAACTCGTTGATGCCGGGCTGCAGGGTCAGGCCGAACATGCTGGACGTCGCCAGCGGGGTGCCGACTTCGTCGCGCACCTCAAACCGCAGGCCGATGTTCTCGGCCAGTTCGTTGGCTTTCAGCACGTAATGGATGCGCACAGGCTGGGTGCGCTCGATGGCTTCCACCGACTGCACCTGCACATGGATGTTCTGGATGCGGATGTTGTCGCGCTTGAACCAGTTGTCGCGCTTGTGGTTGGTGTAGTCCACAAAATCCGACGTCTGCCAGCGGGTGGACAGGTAGGTGGCAATGCCCTCGTCAACGTCACCGTCAAAGATGACCTTGCCCTTGTCCAGCACGATGCAGCGGTCGCACAGGTCGCGGATCGTGGACATATTGTGGCTGACGTACAAAACGGTCTTGCCGTCGCGCTGAGCGGCCTGGCGCATCTTGTCCAGACACTTTTTCTGGAACTTCATATCGCCGACGGCCAGGACCTCGTCCATGATCATGATTTCACTGTCCAGGTGGGCCGCCACGCTGAACGCCAGCTTGACATACATACCGCTGGAATACCGCTTGACCGGCGTGTCGATGAAGTCGCCGACCTCGGAGAAGGCAATGATCTCATCCATCTTGGCGTCAATTTCTGCGTGGGTCATGCCCAAAATCGCGCCGTTCAGGTAGACGTTCTCACGGCCGGTCATTTCGGGGTGGAAGCCGGTGCCGACCTCCAACATCGAGGCCACACGGCCGTACAGGTCGATATCACCGGCGCTGGGGGCCGTGACGTGGGTCAGCAGCTTGAGCAGCGTGGATTTGCCCGCGCCGTTGGAGCCGATGATACCCACGGCCTCGCCCTTTTTGACGGTGAAGCTAACGCCGTTCAGCGCCATAAATGTAGTACCGATCAAGCGCTGGTCGGTGCCGATCAGGCTGTTCGGGTCCTCTTTGCCGCACTTGCGGGCCCACCAGCTTTGCAGGTCACTGCGCAGCGTGCCGCCGCCGATCTGTCCCAAGCGGTACTGCTTTTTGACGTCCTGTACACGGATCATCAGTTCATTTTCACTCATGTCAGGACCCCCTTACACCGTATCGACGAAGGTCTTTTCGACCTTGCTGAAAAGCGACAGACCCACGACCAGCAGCACGGCGGTCCAGGCCAGCGAAAGAACCCACATTAACCCGTTGACCTGCCCGGTACCGAAGAAGATATAACGGAAGCTCTCCATCGGTGCGGTCATCGGGTTGACGATCATAACGGCCCGCAGCAGCCGGTTGTCGATCATCGACAGCGGATAGACCACCGGGGAGCCATACATCCATAGCTGCACGCCAAAGGTCACCACGACCATCAAATCACGGTAGCGGGTGGTCAGGCTGGACACAATGATGCCGCAGCCCAGGCCCAGCAGACCCACCTGCAGCACCAGCGGCACCGTCAGCAGCAACATCCCCCAGTGGGGGCTGACTTCACCCTTGGCCAGGTAGACGAGCAGCAGCACAAAGAACAGCGCAAACTGCACCAGGAAATTGATAAGGCCTGACAACATCGTGGAAATGGGCATCGCCAGCCGCGGGAAATACACCTTGCTGAAAATAGCGGAGTTGGTGGTAAACGTGCCCGACACCTTATTGATGCAGGCGGAGAAGAACCCCCACAGCGCCGTACCGGCCAGGTAGAACAAAATCTGCGGTACATCGTCGGTGGACAGGTGGGCGATGGTGCCGAACATGACGCAGTACATGGCCGTGGACAGCAGCGGGTTAATCAGGATCCACGCGGGGCCCAGCACGGTCTGCTTGTACATGACAGTGAAATCGCGCTTGACAAAGAGCCAGATCAAATCCTTATAGCGCCACAGTTCGCTTACATCGACCTGGCTCCACCCCTGCGCGGGGCCGTAGTGGACATGGTATCCTTTTTGCAGTTGTGTTTTTTCCATTGTAGGGGAACTCCTTAGGTTTTGTGTTTGAGGAAGATTCGGTACAGGGGCAGACCCAGGCGCAAAAGCCCGGCGCGCAGCAGCATACTCTCCCGCCCGGTGCGGCGGGACAAATTGCCGTAGGCCGTGGAGCAGTCGTGGCAGGCCTGGCGGTAGCGGGTGCGCTGCTGCGCCGTGGTCAGGTCAAAGCCATCCTTCTCGGCCAGGTTCTTGATGGCGTCGTTCAGCAGGCCCTCGGCCCGCAGGTAGTCGCCTTTCTCGGTAAAGTAGCCGCACCATTCCAGCAGGTATTCGGGGCGGTCCAGGTAGTGGCTGGCCGGGCCCTGCGCCATGATGCTGTCTGCCCGCTGCACATAGCGGTAGCCCTGGTAGCCCAGGCAGGCGATGTTCTGGCAACGGTGCAGGATGTGGGGCAGCATGAACTGATCCTCGTACCGCTTGCCCTCGGGGAAGCGCAGGCCGTCCGCAAAGAGCTTGGCGGTGTACAGCTTGTTCCAGGCGACGGTATAGTAGATTTTTTGGTTTTCCAGCGCGAAATACCGCGCCCACACGCCGTCCTCGTCGAGTATTTCATCCTGAAAGATCGTGAAATCCGGCGTGGGCCACCGTTCGCCGCGGTCATTGGCGTAGACGAGGTTGAAGATGACCAGCTCCGCGCCGGTGCGCTCCTGCTCGGCCACAGCGCGGCGAATGGTGTCCGGCTCCAGAAAGTCGTCGCTGTCCACAAAGACGATGTACCGCCCGCGGGCGGTCTCGATGCCGGTGTTGCGCGCAGCGGAAAGCCCACCGTTCTTGCGGTGGATGACCCGCACGCGGCGGTCGCTTTTCGCCCAGGCATCGCACATTTCGGGGCAGCGGTCGGGGCTGCCGTCATCGACGAGCAGCACCTCAATATCCTGGAAGGTCTGGTCCAGCACGCTCTGCACACAGGTGTCAAGATACCGCTCGACCTTGTACACCGGGATAATGATACTGACCGCCGGAACCGGGGTGAGCGGGGCCGAGGTTCGCCACTGGGGCGCGGCGGGCGGGGTCTGGGCGCTGCTGCGCCGCTCCCGCAGGAAGGCCAGGTAGACCGGAAGCCCTAAGTGGATCAGCCCGGCGCGCAGCAGCATACTTTCCCGCCCGGTGCAGCGGGAGAGCAGCCGGTAAACCTCGGCGCAGCTGTGGCGCAGCTCATGATACCGCGCCTGCTGCCGCTGGGTGGACAGGTCGAAGTTTTCCTTCTGGGACAGGTTCTCGATGGCGTCGTTCAAAAGGCCCTCGGCCCGGAGATAGTTGCCTTTTTCGGCAAAATAGCGGCTCCATTCCAGCAGATACTCGGGGCGTTCCAGGTAGTTGCGGGCCGCACCGGCCACAGCCATGGTGCTGGCGCTGTGCTGCACGTAGCGGTAGCCCTGGTAGCCCAGGCAGGCCACCGTCTGGCAGCGGCGCAGCACATCCAGCATAAAGAACTGGTCCTCGTATCGCTTGCCGTCGCGGAAGCGCAGCGTGTCGAACATGGCCCGCTTGTAGAGCTTGTTCCAGACAACGACGTAGTAGATCTTGCGGTTGTCAAGGGCGAAGTAATGCTCCCACACCTCATCGACGGTGCGCACCGTGTCGGTAAAGCCGGTAAAGTCCGGCTCTGCCATCGGGTGGTTCTCGGCATCGACATAGAGCATATTGCCAATGACAAGGTCGGTGCCGTACTGCTGCTCGGCCTTGACGAGGTACTCGATGGCGTCTGGTTCCAGCAGGTCGTCCGCATCGGCGAAGAAGATGAAATCGCCGGTGGCGGCGTCCAGGCCAGCGTTGCGAGCCGACGCCGCACCGCCGTTTTTGCGGTGCAGCACCCGGACGCGGGGATCCCGCGCAGCCCAGGCATCACACATTTCGGGGCTGCGGTCGGGGCTGCCGTCATCCACCAGCAGTATTTCCAGGTCGGTACAGCTCTGCCCCACCACGCTGCGCATACAAGCGTCCAGGTAGTGTTCCGCCTTATACACCGGGATAATGATACTGACTGTGGGCATAGAGGCTCCTTTAATTTATCTACGGCTCAACATCTTTGTGTAAGCATAAAACACGGGCAATCCCATCCGCAGGGCGGCGGCGCGGAGTTTCAGCGACGCTGCGCCCTTCTGCGCGGCCAGGGCACTGTACACACGGCAAAGCTCCCGCTTCACGGCGGCAAACTCGGCCTTGTGGCCGGTCCGGGTCAAATCATATCCGCGCTTATTCTTGTACAAGAACAGCGCGGCGTCGGTCAGTGCACCCTCAGCGCGGTCGTACCAGCCGTTTTGCAGGAAATACTCCGCCCGGTGGATATCCCCCTTCGTCATGGCCAGCCGCACCTCATGTTTGGCGCCGTCGGTGATGCTGCCTGCGTGGCGCAGCACGTAGTAGCCGGTAAAGGGCAGGCACAAAATTTTTGTGCAGCGGGCGATCAGGTCCGGCAGCACGTAGTAATCCTCGTGCAGCATCCCCAGCGGATAGCGCACGCCGTCAAACAGCTTGGCGGCGTACAGCCGGTGGGCCGTGCCGGTGAACTGGTTGATCCAGGGCGTGTTGAAGGCATCCCAGAAAGCGTTCACGTCCAGAACGGTCTCTTTTGCAAACTGTTCGTCTGCGGGCAATGGGTGCTCTGCGCCGTCCTCTGTCACCGGGCAGCAGTTGCAGAGCACCAGCTCCGCGCCGCTCCTTTCCGCACCCGCCAGCAGCTTTTCCAGCAGGTCGGGGGCGACGGTATCGTCGCTGTCCACCATCGTGAGCCATTGGCCCTTGGCGGCATCCAGCCCGGCGTTGCGCGCACCGGACGGCCCCGGCCCGGTCTTGGCCGGGTGCAGGGCGCGGATGCGGGGGTCTTTTTCCGCCCAAGCATCGCACATTTCCGGGCAATGGTCGGGGCTGGCATCGTCGATGAGCAGCAGCTCAAAATCCGCATAGCTCTGCGCCAGGATGCTTTCCACACAGGCATCCAGCGTTTTTTCGGCCTTGTAGACCGGCACCAGGATACTGACGGTGGGCATTAGTTGTCTCCTTTGTCGTCGACGCCGGGCAGATGGATCAGGCTGCCCATGTACTCGTTGGCGCTCTCGGGGTGCCAGCGGGAAATGCCGCTCTCGGTGGTGAAGGTCATCTCGCCGAATTTGATGCTGCCATCGTTCAGCGAGTACAAATCAACGCGCACACAGGGGTAGCCCTGGCTCAGGGTGCGGGCAATATCCAGCATCTTATCGAGGTTTTCCGGCTTGGGGATATCGACCATTTCCAGCGGGACATTGATGTTGAAGGGCAGCTGGTTCCACTGGGTGTCGTAGAAGAACATCCGTTCTTCCTTGTCGGTGTAGCGCTCCTCGATGTGCAGGATGATTTTCGGCTCACCGTCGAAGCAGAAGATTTTGTAGTCGTAGAGGTCGCCGCCGTCGTTCTCTATGAATTTTTCAGCGATGATGCGCGGTTTGATGTGGATGTACTGCACATCCAGGCCGCCCATCAGGTAGCAGTAGTTCAGCTTGAGCCAGCCCTCGATCTTCCTCTTGGCATCAGCCTTGTCGAATTTTGACTTATCCTGCACGGCGATATTCCAACCCGCGCCGTGGTTGACCTTGAGCATGAATTTGTCCGGCAGGGCGTCAAAGTCGATATCGTCAAAGTTATCCCAGACGCCCAGCAGCGGAATCAGGTATTCCTCGCCGATCTTCTCCTTGACCCATTCGCGCACGGCGTATTTGTCAACGAGGGGGTAGACATCCTCAAACCCGCCGTTGAGCTTGAGCCACTGGGTCTTTTCGCTGAAGGTCTTGGGGTGCTCGAGGTTCAGCGGCGTGTGGGTGTAGTTCGTTTCTAGGAACCACTTTTTCAGCGCCTCGGGGTAGTCCTTCTTTTGCAGGCAGGCCCAGTAGGCGTAGTTTTCGTTGGCGATCTTATGATATTTCGCGTAGGTATAGATATATTTTGCGCTGACGACCGGGCCGTTGTGCAAAAGGTACTTCAGCCCGCGCTTGGCGTTGCGGGGCAGCCAGGTCACAGCGCGGCCGATTTTGTACGACGACGAGCCGTAGACGGCCTCCAACTCATGGCGCAGCAGTTTGGCCTGTTCTTCGGCGGTCAGTTCGCTCATATCTTCCATGGTTCAGCACTCCCCTTTTTCGGTTTTCACGCGGGCTTCTTCCAGCAGCGCCCGCACCTTGGGTTTCCAGATGAAGTGGCGGTGGATTTTTGTAATAAAGAACCATACCGGGTTCTCGATATCGCACCACAGGCGGGATACTGCGCTCTCGTTGTTATAGTTGACGATGCGGCGCAGGCGGTCAGCGCGGTAGGTGCGGATGTTCTCCATATAGGTCTGCGCGTCCTTTGTCAGCTGCGGGTCCCTGCGGTTTTTAAAAAGATCCTCATACTCGCGCAGGAAACGCACCAGGCCCGCCGCGTCAAATCTGCGGGTGATGCGGCGCTGCTCGTACAGAATCAGCGCCGTCAGGATATCGTTCTGGTAGGGGCTGCGGCGGTGGTAGGTGCTGCCCTCGATCTGGCGGTAGTTGAACATACAGTCGGGCAGATAGTAGATATCACCGTAGGGCAAAAACTGGAAGGTCAGCGGGTTATCGATAATGGGGATGCCACTCTTGTAGGGGTCGATGCCCTGCAGCCCCAAGTTGCGCAGCAGCAGCGCGTTGGTGTGGACGTAGAGAAAGCTCCAATATTCCTCGGCAGTCAGGCTGCACTCCCGGATGGGCCGCTCGATGGGAACGGTCTTGCCGGTGCTCTCCCAGTAATAGCAGCCGTTGTGGCCGCAGCCGATGTATTTATGCTCGGTGTCGGCGTCCAGCACATCGGCCTGCTTTTGCAGCTTGTGGTCGTCGGTGTAGAAGTCGTCGCCGTCCAGGTAGCTGACATACTCACCCCTGGCCTCATAGAACAGCCGCCCGCGGATGGCGTTCATCCGCTTGATGCGGTCGTTGGCCTCATATTTTGCGCCGGGGATGCGGTCCATGACGAACACACGGACGGTATCGGGGTATTTCTGCTCCCACGCGCGCAGCTTTTCAATGGTGCCGTCGTCGGAGCCATCGTCCGCGCAGAGGACCTCGACGGGAAAGTTCGTTTTCTGCGCAAGCACCGTCTCCATCGTCTTGTCCACATAGGGGGCCAGATTGTAAAACGAGATCAGCACGCTGACCTTGGGCTGGTTCATAGTGTTTGTCCTTCTTTAAAAGTTATAATGGTCGTTTTGTAGGGGTCGGCGTCCTCGACGACCCACGTGCCTTGTCTTTGCCGTGCGGCTGCCCTTCGGCTGCGGGCCGGGCATGCCCGGCCCCTACAACGCTGCCTGCCGGTCCGTAGGGGCGGATCCCATATCCGCCCGCGGAGGGGTCAAGCCCCCTCCCTACAAATGCCGGTGAAAAGGGGCAGAGCATGTAGGGGCGAACATGGTTCGCCCGCGGCACATTACCGCAGCCACCGCTTGGCCTCTTCCAAACCATGCAATGCCTTTACCCCGTGCGCTTTCCAAAACGCCGCACTGCGGAAGCCCCGATCCAGCACGGCACAGGGCAGGCCCAGCGTCTCGGCGCAGGTCTTGTCCACCTCGGTGTCACCCAGCATGGCGTCCCCCGGGGCGATGCGCGGGCGCAGCAGGGCAGCTTTGCGCTGCTCGGCCTGCACCGGCGGCACGACCAGCAGTTCCTCCACCAGCGGCAGGATGCCGCATCGGTCAAGCGTTTCCCGCAGGGCGTCGGCATTCTGCCGGGCCGAGATCAGCACACAGCGCCGCCCGCTCGCCCGCAGCCAGCGAAGGAAATCTAGTGTATCGGGGTAAGGCCTGTCCATGGCCAGGTACTCCGGTTTTTCAATGCCCTCGCGCCAGGCGGCGGCAGTTTCATTGCAGACTTCCGGCGCAAACCCGGCCAGGGCCAGCCATGCCTTGGTGCTGTGGCCGTCAGCCTTATAGCGCATATAGTCGGGCGCGGCGGCGGGCCAGGCAAGGCCCCGGACCGCCAGCAGGTCCCGCAACAGCTTTTCATGGCGGGCGCTGCTGTCCAGCAGCGTGCCGTCCACATCACAGTAGAGCGTCACCGTACCACCACTTCCTGGTAGACCCGCAGCACAGTCTTGACCGTGGGGTCGGCCTGCAGCCATTCGTCGGGCACAGGCTGGCCGCAGAGGTTTGCCCAGAACGCCCGCACCAGCTGGAACCCGGCGGCGGATGCCATCGCCGTGCCCGCGCCGATGCGCAGGTTGCAGTCGATGAGGTTCCACCGCCCGCGGTGCTGCATGAACTGGGCACAAAACGTCGCCGGGCAGGGCAGCAGTCCGGTCAGTGTGCAGATGTAATCCTCGATTTCGGGGATGTGCAGGGGGCGCATCTTCGTACAGACGCCGGATTTTGTCACGACGCGCTCACGGCAGAACACCCGCAGCTTGCCCTGGGCGTTGAAAACTTCGGCGGTGATTTCGGTGTCGCCGCCGTCGCATTTTTCCTGTAAAATGCTGCCGGGGTGCGGGGTGTAGTCCTCGCCGCCGATGACCGTGCGCAGCCCGACGGACCCGCAGCCGACCTCGCGCTTTTCGATGTAGGCGCGGCCCGGCTCCATTTGTTCAGGCGCGACGAGCGGCGGGGTGGGCAGGCCGTGGGCCTGCAAAAATGCGGCCATGGCCTTTTTATCGGTGAGCAGCTGGGCCGTCTGCCGCAGCGGCGCGGTGGAGCGCACGCCCAATGCGGCCAGCTCCGGCGCATCCGCCGCCCAGGTGAACAAATCCTGGTCGATGAGCGGCACAATGACGTCGATGTGGTTTTCTTTCAACAGAGTGAGGATCTGTTGTTGATACCCCGGGTCGGCCAGCGGCAGCACCCGGTGGAACGGCCCGCCCAGTGCGGCGGCGGGGACCAGTTCCCGCGGGTTGGTATCGCAGAGGTGCAGGCAGATATCCCCGCTGAACTGCTGCTGCGCCACCTGCGCCAGATGCCAGCCGGTGGTGACCCCGGCAGACAGAAGCATGACATTAAGCACGGTTTACCCCTTTGCCTGTACGGTCTTCAAAAATTCGTCGTAGTCACGGATATAATCTTCCGCCTCGTAGTAGGAATCCGCCGCGACGCAGAGCACGGAATTCTCCTGCTGCCAGATCATTTCGCGCCACATATTGTGCTCGACGATCAGACCCTTGGCGGGGTCGTCCAGCAGCACTTCACTCTTTTCGTGGCCGTCATCCAGCTTGATGAGGATGCTGCCGTAGGGGCACCACAGCACCTGCCGCAGTGCCTTGTGGGCGTGGCCGCCGCGCTGGGTGCCCTGGGGCGCGCCGTAGATATAGTAGATGCGCTTGATGTCAAAGGGGACGTCGTGGCCGCCCTCAAAGACCGAGAGCGTGCCCAGCCCCTCGGCCGTGATGCTCTTCATGCTGATGGTCTGGATAATCATAAGTTTTGCCTTTCTTTCAGTCAGACAGTTTGATGACAGCGGTACCGTCCACCATAGCGCAGTAGCCTTGTGCCGGGTAGTTCGGCATAGCCTGCACGGCGGCCTTTTTGCCCACGGCGTCCAGCGTAGCCTGGTCGGCTAAAACCGCCGCGCTGCTGCCCATGACGTGCTGGAACCACCACTTGATCGTGCCGTCGTAGGTCACGGCGACATTGACCTGGTGGAGACTGCCCTCCTCATACCGGCTGAACGCCGGGTCGTGGTAGGTCAGGTTGGAGTCGGTAAAGGTGCCCGCAAAGGCGACCGGGGTCGTGCCCGGCTTGTAGCCGTCCAGCTTGCCCACATCGGCCATGATCTGGGTCATCTGGCGGGCGGTGTTGTCATAGACGAGCTTGGTGTAGACATACGCACCGTTGGCGCAGATGATGCTGCGAAGAATCAAAAACGCGCAGAGCAGCCCCACCAGCGCACCGCCCGTGCGGCGTTCTGCCGGGAAAAGCACCGACCCGCCGAACAGCACCATCGGCACCAGGTAGACGAGGAACAGCGCGTGCTGCATCAAGATATACACATTGCCGGAGGCCAGCAGGCAACTGATGTTCAGCCCCAGCGGCAGCAGGGCCGCCGCCAGAAGTACCTGGGCCACCGTGCGTCCGCCGCGGCCGCGCAGCCGCAGCACAAGACCTGCCGCCGCCAGCACAAACAGCAGCGCGGTGGCCGCCCGCATGCCCCGGTCATTCCAGCCGGAGTAGCCCAGCAGCGTTTTAAAAAAGTTTCCATAAGTCGCCGGGATGCCTGCCAGCACCGCCGCAGGCCCTAAACGGAACATCTGCGCCAGGCCGTTGCCGGTGTCGGCCAGCTGGTAGCCGGTGAGGGCGAGGGAGGCTTTCAGTGATACCACGTAGAGCACCGCACCCAAAACCAGCGTCAGCAGGGCACCCACACCCTGCCGCAGCCAGGGCCGCCATTCGGCCCCCTGCAAGGCAGATTGCAAAAGCAGCAACAGGTACAGCCCCACCGCAAACTGAATGTAGGATTGGTACAGCGCCAGGCAGCCGCACAGGCAGACCGCCGCGCCCGCATAGCCCCCCCCCACACAGCCGGGGCAGCCGCTGGCTGCACCAGACAGCGGCGCAGGCCAGCAGCATGGCCAGCAGGTAGGCGTCCGTCTCATAGGTGTAGGTTGCCAGCTGGGCCGTGACGGAGGCGCAGGTCCCCAGCAGGCCGGTCAACAGTGCTGCCGACCACCGCCGCAGGTGCAGCAGTTTTGCAATGATGTACCCGGTCAGCGCCAGATACACGATGCTGAACGCCCCGATGAGCCACGGTGCGGCGATTTTGCCGCGCACCAGCGGGAAATAGAGGTTCTGTGCCCAGCGGCCCAGCACGTACATCGTCCACTGGGCGTCAAACACCAGCACGGTGCTGTCATGGTTGGGAAACAGGTTCGTGAAGGCGAACCCATGGGCCAGCAGCATGCACAGCGCCGCCGCTGCCGCCACGGTGCGCAGCAGCGCAGCATCGATGCCCCGCAGCCAGCCGCAGACGGCATCCTCCGATTTTTGTAAAAGCTGCATCATTCGGCGGCAGTCTCCTTTTCGGCAAATTCATACACGGCGCGCAGCTTGGCGGCATCGCCGTTCGTGGGCGGCTGCCACTCCCGCTGGGCTTTTTTGAAGGCGCAGTTCTGCGGCACGATCAGCCGCCCCACCAGACCACGCACCAGCCGCGACTTACGGCGGTCGTTGAAGTAGTAGGCGTAGGCCAGCCGCACGGTGCGGTCGTGGGGGTATGCAGCCCGCAGCACTTCCAGCATGGCGCGCCAGTCCCCCAGCATCCGCTCCCGGGCAGCTGCATCGGTGGAGACGCCGCCGCCGTACTCATACCAGACGGTCAGGCGGTCGTACCGGGTAATGCGTACCCCCTGCACCGCGAACAGCCGCAGCGAGAAATCCTCGCCCAGCCGTACATGGCCGGCCATCTTATCCAGAGCCGAAAGGAAAAGTTTCCGCTCATACACAACCCCTGTACCACAGATGCCGTCATCGTAGAGCAGCAGGTTCCGGCGGATGGTCTTGGCGTCGTAGTGGGCGGGATCGTAGGGCGTGCGGTCAAAGGGGGTTTCCCCCGGGGTCGGTTGTGGGGCCGGGCCGGGGGTGAAGTAGGCCTGCTTGCCGAAAGCCACGCGGGGGCCATCGGCCTGCAAACAGCCCAGCCACCAGGAAACCGTCTCACTGTCATAGAGGAAGTCTCCCGGCGAGAGCATGAGCACCCAGCGGGTGGCGGCGGTGCGCAGGGCGTTTTGGGCGTTTTTTACGGTGCCTCCGTTGGGGATCAGCTTGGCGGTCTGCACATCGGTGATGCCGTGGGCCGCCAGGTAGGCGCGGCTCTCGGCAAAATAGTCCTGTTGTGAGCCGTCGTCCCCCAGGACAACGGCGAAATCGCGGGTATCCTGCATTGCCAGCGAGGCCAGCGTGCGCCGCAGCGCCGCAGCGTCTGGCCGGTATTGCAGAATGACGATGGTCAACTGCGGCATATAGGACGTCTCCCTTCCAGTCAATTTGTAGGGGCCGGACATGTCCGGCCCTCGGCCTTGCCTTACCATTGCGTTTGCGGGGATGCTGCGGGCCGGGCATGCCCGGTCCCTACGGTGCGGTTGCCCCGGCGGCATGGGGGCATGCCGCCCTACGGGTGGTTGTAGGGCGGGGTGCCCTCACCCCGCCGCCATTCGCCGGGCCGCTCACTTACCCCTCCATTCTCCCCATCTTCCCTTGCCAGAAATCCACGGCACCTCTGTACGCGCCGTAGCTGCGGCCTTTTTTGCGGCCCAGCGCTTTGGTCAGGGCGTACCGCGCCGCGCCGGTCAGGATGGGGATAACGGTTTTCAGCTTTTTGTACGCCGCACTTTTGCCCTTGCAGGTCAGGTACAGCGTGTTGCGGGTGATGTAGTAGACCGACAGCATCCCGCCCGCACTGCCGCCCGTCTTGTGGTGGATGACAGCGTCGGGCAAAAACCACATCGGCACGCCCGCCCGGGCCAGACGGATGCAGTAATCGACATCCTCGCAGTACATAAACAGCGTCTCATCAAGATAGCCGACCTTTTCAATGACCGCCCGGGGCAGCAGCACACAGCAGAAAGTGATGAAGCTGACCTGCCGTTTCTCGGCAAATTCGGGGCCATCCTTTTTGTGGCCGCCCAGGTGCTTGACCTTGCCGGTGGCGGGATCCAGCTCGCCGCCCGCAAACCAAATCTCATCTGCCGGGTCCATGAAAAGCATCTTCGGGCAGCTGACCGCACCTTCCGGCGTCTCGGCCAGCAGCTTTTCCAAAAAATCCGGATGGACGGATGTGTCGTTGTTCAGCAGCAGCGCATAGTCGCAGCCATCGGCCAGGGCGCGGCGCATCCCGATATTGTTGGCCGCCGCAAAGCCGACGTTTTTCTCCTGCGGCAGGAACACGGTGTTCGGCGGCAGTTTGCCTTGCAGCTGCGCCACCGAGTCATTGGGCGAAGCATCGTCAATTAAGATGATTTCAAAATCCCGGAACGTCATTTTTTGCAGGCTTTCCAGGCAGACCAGCGTGTCCTGCCAGCCGTTATAGTTGGAAATTACGATACCGACTTTCGGCATGGTTCACCCCTTAAAATCGTTCACAGCGTCAATGACGGCCTGCACCTGCGCGTCGGTCATACCGTAGAACATCGGCAGGCTCAGCTCGGTGGCGGAGATCTCCTCTGCCAGCGGCAGTGCGCCCTTGGGGATGCCCAGCTCGGCGTAGGCCCCCTGCAAATGAATGGGCGTCGGGTAATGCTTGTTCGTGCCGACGCCCCGGTCGTTCAAGTGCTTCTCCAGCGCGTCGCGCCCGGCGCAGCGCACAGCAAAGATATGCCAGACGTGCTTGCAGCCGGGCAGCTCCGTGGGCAGCGTTACTGCAGGGTTGTGCATTTCTGCCAGGTACCGCGCGGCAATACGGCGGCGCTCGGCATTCATAGCGTCGAGATGGGGCAGCTTGGCGGCCAGGAACGCGGCCTGCAGCTCATCCAGGCGGGAGTTTTGGCCCTTATAAATATGGTGGTATTTGTAGTCGCTGCCGTAGTTGCCCAGGGCGCGGACACGCTCGGCGAGTTCGTCGTCGTTCGTCGTCACGCAGCCCGCGTCGCCCAGGGCTCCGAGGTTTTTGCCCGGGTAAAAGCTGAACCCTGCGGCGTCGCCCAGACTGCCCGCGCGGCGGCCCTTGTACTCGGCCCCGTGGGCCTGGGCGGCATCCTCGATGACCTTGAGGCCGTGGGCCTTGGCGATGGCATTGATTTCGTCCATCGGGGCGCACTGGCCGTAGAGGTGCACGGCCATGATGGCCCTGGTACGCGGCGTGACGGCGGCCTCGATACAGGCGGGGTCGATGTTGTAGCTTTCCAGCGTCGGCTCGACCAAAACGGGCGTCGCGCCCGCGTAGCTGACGGCCAGCACCGTGGCAATGAAGGTGTTGGACGGCACAATGACCTCGTCCCCCGCCCCGATGCCGTAGGCTTTCAGAATCAGCACAAGGGCATCCAGGCCGTTGCCGCAGCCGATGCAGTGCTTGACGCCGCAGTATTCGGCAAAGGCTTTTTCAAAAGCGGCATCCTCGCGGCCGCCGATGTACCAGCTGTTGTCCAGCACGCGGGCAAACGCGCCGCGCAGCTCGGCATCCAGCTCCCGCTCCATCGGGCGGAAGGAGACAAACGGCACCGTGATGGGAGTTTCGGACATAAGGAGCACCTCGCTAAAAGATAATAGATAATAAATATGGTGGATCGCGGTGCTGCGCACCGCTCAAAATAGGCGGCCTTTGCAGGAATCGGCCCCCGACGGCCCGCCCATACGGCGTCCCGCCCCGCAAAAGGGCGGACAACACCTACTATATCGTCTTATTATACAACAATGGGCCGTATTTCGCAACAAAAAAGCGGATACCACTTTGAAAAAGCGGCATCCGTTTTTGCGCGGGCGGTTATTCAGCTGTGCGCGGGGCGCGGGTGGCGCAGGCCGGTCCGCAGCCGCGCTCGTCAATGCTGACGTGGTCGGCACAGCAACAGCGGCCTTCCAGGTGGCGGCAGCCTTTGTCGTCGCAGTGGATATCCGTCTCGGGCGAGGCCGGCTGGTTGTCGGTGGCGACGTTGCCGTACCCCTCGCTGTTGCGGTAGCTGCCGCAGACAGCGTCCCCGGGGCCGGTATGGCGGACGTTGATGCCGTCCAGGCAGCAGCAGCCCGCCTTGTTGTGGCAGCAGTCATACTGGGCACAGTCAAGATAGCTCATAAAAACACCTCCATGTCCCTCAGTATGCGCCGGTGCGGAGGTGTTTATGCGTTTTATCGGGCGGGCTGCGTCAGCCATGCCTGCACATCGTCGAGACTTTTCAACACGGCAGCCGTCATTTGTTGAAATTCTGCCGCTGGGGTCTTCATGTCGGGCACACAGATCACATCAATGCCCGCCGCGTGGGCGGCCTGAATTCCTGCCTCGCTGTCCTCCAGCACAAGGCAGTCCGCCGGGGCGGCGTGCGCTTTCTCGGCGGCTTTCAGGAAAATGTCCGGGTAGGGCTTGCCGCGCTCGATCTCGGTGCCGAAGACCATATCGTCGAAATACTGCACCACGCCCAGCCGCGTCAGGATGTCCACCGCGCGGTCACGCTTGCTGGATGTTGCCAGCACGACCGTCACGCCGCGTGCCTTCAGCCACGCCAGCAGCGCCGCCCCGCCGGGCTTCAGCCGGACAGTGGGCAGCAGCTCGGCCTCGCGCTTGGCTTCCCACGCCATGCCCTCGGCGACGGTCAGCGGCAGGTGGTAAGTCTCGATCATATGCGTCATGTTGCCGATGCCGGTCTTTCCGCTGTAGATGCGGGCGTATTCGGCTTTCGTCAGGCTGTAGCCGTATTGGCGCAGCAGCTCGTCCATCAATTGATGGGAGACGACCTCGCTGTCGATCAGCAGGCCGTCCAAGTCAAAAATCACAGCGCGTTTCATCGCAGCAGCCTCCGTTTTCCTTATTATATAAGGAGTGTAGCATGGTTTTCCACGCACAGCAAGTACGATCCTGCCAGCTCCCCCTCATTTTCCCGCCAAAAAATCGCCGCACCCCCAAAGGGATGCGGCGTTGGTTGGGTCGGCGAGGTTCGAACTCACGAATGCGGGAGTCAAAGTCCCGTGCCTTACCACTTGGCGACGACCCAGTATATATACGCTGCGGGGGCAGCGCTGTTGTAAAAGAAAAGACCGTGCAGGAACGGGCCTGAACGGTCTTTGGTGGGGTGCCTAGAGAGATTCGAACTCTCGGCCTCCAGAGCCACAATCTGGCGCGCTAACCAACTGCGCCATAGGCACCATATAATGCGCCCGAAGGGACTCGAACCCCCGGCCCACTGCTTAGAAGGCAGTTGCTCTATCCAGCTGAGCTACGGGCGCTCACTGCGGGTTCATGCCCACAAGGGACATACTGCGTAGGATATTATAGCAATGGGGCCGGGTTTTGTCAAGCGATTTTGGAAAAGTTTTTTACAAAATCGGCGGAAATTCTTCCACAAAGTAGACCTCGTACCATTCTATAAAGCAGTAAAACGCCCACAGTTTCGTCATAGCGTTGGTTTTTCCGGCGCGGTGGGCGTCCAGCAGGGCGCACAGGGCTGCCGTGTCAAAAAAGCGTTCGGCCACCGGGCCGGTAAATTTGGTCCGCACCCGCTTGTAATATTCGTCCTGGCACAGCCAGTCGGCCAACGGCACCGGGAACCCGCGCTTAGGGTTTGCGGCCAGTGCCCCTGGCAGGCGGCGGGCCGCCGCAGCCCGCAAGGCGATCTTGCCGCGCCGCCCGGTGCAGCGGTACCGCCGGGGCAGGCCCAGCGCCACGGTCAGCACCCGCCGGTCCAGAAACGGCACCCGCAGTTCCAGGCTGTGGGCCATGCTCATTCGGTCGGCCTTGCGCAGGATATCCCGGGGCAGCCAGGTCTGCAGATCCACCCATTGCAGGGCTGTCGGCTCATCCAGGCCGCGCACCGCGTCAAAATAGGGCTTGCACCGCCGGGCCGGGCTGGGTGTATTGGACGGGCGCTTCAAATATTTGTCGCGTTCCTGCGCAGTTTCAAACACATAGTTAGCCCGGGCGCAGCGCTGCCACCGGGGCTGGGCACCCCGGCGCAGAAAGCCGCACCCCGGCAGGGCCGCCGCCAACCCGTGCCGCAGGCTGCGGGGCAGCGCCTGCCAGCGCTCGGCCCAGACGGCCTGCCGGTACAGCGGGTACCCGCCGAACAGTTCATCCGCGCCCTCCCCCGAAAGCACCACTTTTACACGCTGCCGCGCGGTTTTACACAGGAAATACAGCGGCACCTCCGCCGGGTTGGGCATCGGTTCATCCAGATACCACTGGATGGCCCGGTTTGCCGCGAAGAACTCCGCCGCAGTCACGGTCGTCTCGGTCAGGGGCACGCCCAGTGCCCTGGCGGCGGCGCGGGCAGCGGGCAGCTCGGAGTAGGTTCCCTCGGCATAGCCGACCGAAAAGCACTGCACGTTGGGCTGGCTGCGGGCCGTCTCGCGGGTGACGAGGGAGGAATCGACGCCGCCGGACAAAAAGCAGCCCACGGCCACATCGGCAATGCGGTGGGCATCAGCGCTCTCGGCCAAGGTCTGGCCGATTTCCTCCGCCCAGGCCCCCAGGCTGCGGCCGCGCCGCGCCCGGAAGCGCGGCGCGGCATAGCGGCGGGTGGTCAGGCGGCCATCATGCCAGGTCAGCGTGTGGGCGGGCGGCAGCTCGTACACGCCCAAAAACATCGTCTCATCGTCGGGCAGGTACTCCATGCTGAGCCAATCGGGCAGGCGGGCTTCGTTTAGCCGCTTTTCAAAGGCCGGGTGGGCCAGAAAGGCCTTTATCTCGCTGGCAAACAACAGCACATCGCCCTTTTTGTAGTAGTACAGTGGCTTGATGCCAAAGAGGTCGCGGGCGCAGAACAATGTCTCGGCCGTGCGGTCCCACAGGGCAAAGGCGAACATCCCGCGCAGGTGCTTGGGCAGGTCGCCGCCCCAGGCCTCGTAGCCGTGGAGCAGCACCTCGGTGTCGGAGTCGGTGGCAAAGGTATGGCCCCGGGCCGTCAGCTCGGCGTGCAGGGCCTTGTAGTTATAAATTTCGCCGTTGAACACGACGACAAGGGTGCCGTCCTCGTTGAACATCGGCTGGCCGCCGCCCGCAAGGTCGATGATGGACAGCCGCCGATGGCCCAGCGCGGCGTGGGCGTCGGCGTAGTAGCCCTCGCCGTCCGGCCCGCGGTGGCGGATGAGGTCCGCCATAGCCTGCGCCGTGCGTTTGGCCGCCGCCGGGTCATGTCCGGCGGTGGTAAAGCCGACGATGCCGCACATGGATTCAGCCCCCATTCTTTCGTAATTTTCTGCCGTATCCCGCCTGCCTTGCCGCAAACCAAATCTGCCTTGCCATCCCCTCCCCCGGAGCCAATAAATGGGGATACCCGCGCCCGCGGCGTCGCAGGAGGGCGGCACGGCGCAGGAGCAGCTTGTTGGGGCAATGGCGGCGCAACACGCCCCAGGGGGCCGTGTACCACACCGCCGGGCGCAGGGCGGGCGGCGTGACCGGACCGCCGAACAGCAGATCCTCCACCAAAGGCCGGGCCAGCGGGGCACCGGCAGCATCGCAGTAATAAGCCGCGCGACCCTGCCGGGGGTTCAGTTCAAACAGCACCGGCTCGCTGCGGCGGTCGTATTTCAAATCAAAATTGGCAAAGCCGCGCCAGCCCGCCGCCTGCAAAAGGCCGCGCAGAGCCTCCAGCAGGGCGGTGTCCTGCCGGGCGGGTTCCACCAGCACAGCGGCGTAGTTGCCAATGCCCTCGGGTGTACGCTCCTGCAAAAGGGGCTGCCCCTGCACAAGCCACGGCACACTGCCGTCGGCGGCGCAGTAGGCGTTCACGACCCCCAGCCGCGTATCCGGGCCGGGGATGTACTCCTGCAAAAGCATGGCCCCGCGGTAGCTGCTGCGGGCGGCTGCGGACAAAATCTCCTGTAATTCGGCGGCATCCCGGGCCAGATAGGCCTTGCGCTTGCCCGGGAAATGGCAGTTCCACCAGGCAGGCGAGTCAGCAGGCTTGACGACGACCGGCCAGCCGAAGGGCAGCTCGAGCACAATGTCCCCCGGGTATACTGTTATGCTCTGCGGCGTGCGCAGGCCCACGGCGCGGCAGGCGGCGGCAAACTGCTGTTTATCGGCCAGGGCCAGCGCGGCGGGTGGCGGGCAGGCAAAGCGGTACGTTCCCCGCAGTTCGGCGGCACAGCGGGCCAAAAGCTGGGTGTAGCCGTCGGCGCAGGAGATGAGCAGCCGCGTTCGGCCGGGGTATTGCTCGGCCAGGCCCAGCAGCGTGGCGGTGAAAACGCTGTCCCGCTCAAACGCTGGGTCCTGAGCGGCCACCTGCACAATACGGCTGTGGGCCAGCGCAGGCAGCGCACGGCGGCAGACGGCCAGGCTGCGCACGCCGTATGTCTCATAAAAGCTGCGGGCCATACCGTAGACATTGGCATCCCCGCCCAGCAGCACCGGCAATATCTGCGGCATAGAAATTCCCCCTTACCGTTAGTGTATGCGGCAAGGGGGCGTTTATTCTTTTTGCCTTCTCCCATAGGGGGAAGGTGGCCCCGCAGGGCCGGATGAGGGGCAGGTATACCACAGCCGCCCGGCAAATGGGTTCTGTTGGCAAGGCTGCCCCTCATCCGCCCTCGGTCGAGGCCTCGGGCACCTTCCCCCAAGGGGGAAGGCACATTATTTCTCTACCAGCAGCATTTCCTCCGTCCATACCCCGCCATTACTGTCCGTCACCCGCACAACGTATTTGGGCGCGGCATCGCCGTCGTACTCCCAGCCGTTGATGACGGCATCATCGTAAAACGTGCCATTCCAGACGCTCTCGGTGCGGGCGGAGCTGCCATAGCTGTACTCATCCTCGCATTCCAGCGCGGCGGTGGCGGTAGGTTCGCCGACGTCGCCGTTCAGACGCAGGTCTATTTCCACCTTCGCGATCTGCATCCACGGCGGGGCGTCAACCTGCACCTCCACAGGGTAGCAGGTCAGGGTCAGGCGGTACTGCTTATTGCCGACCCGCCGCACGGAATACCCAAAGTCCAGGCTGCTGCCCGCCGCACCCCAGACAATCGTCGGCTCGGTCATTTCGTCGTTGAAGTCCACCGTGCCTAAGCCCTCACTGGTGGTCGTACCATCGGCGGTCCACTGCACACTCAAATCGTAGGTGCTGCCCACCGTAAAAACAATTCCCTGTGCCGCAAAGCTGCCGTCGGGCGCGGCGGTCATATCATAGAGCTGCGTGTCGTCGCCGCTGCGCACAGCCAGCCGAGCGGTCATGCCGTCCTGCACCGTGCGCGGCGTGACCTGCACCTGCACGGGCATCCAGCTCTTATCCGCGTCCCTGTGCAGCTTGTCGGCGGGCAGCCAGCGCCAGTCCAGCACGGTGGCCTCGCCCATCCGCACGGCGTCCTGCAATTCGGAGATCTGCGCCGAGATATCTGCCTGCTGGGCCGCGTAGCTGGACTGGATGGCCGCATAGTTCTGGTTCAGCGCGGCGATCTGCCGCTCATACTGCCAGGCCACCGCCGCCAGCAGCCCGGCCAGGATAACGACCGCCGCGCCCCCGGCGCAGCCCCACAGCCTGCGGCGGCGCTTTTCCTCGGCGTCGCGGGCGGCCAGCAGGTCCCGCAGGGCGTCCAGCGTCACGGCAGGTGCGGCGGGGTCGGCCTGCTCTGCGCCCAGCAGGGCATCCACGCCGGTGCCCAGTTCGGCCGCCAGCGCCTGCAAATTGTCCAGCCCCGGCAGGGCGGTGTCCTTCTCCCACTTGCCCAGGGCCTGGCGGCTGACGCCGATGCGCTCGGCCAATGCCTCCTGGCTCAGGCCCTTGGCCCTGCGCGCTGTTTGGATATTCTGCCCCAGTGTCACAGGCTCACCTGCTTTCCGCTTTGATTTGACATAATTTTACCACAGCGTGTGGTAAAATGCCAGCAAGTCAAGTGTACAAAACGGTAACGGCAGGTTGCACTGCCGGGAAAGGATGCTGGAATATGTGCGGAATTGCCGGTTTTATCTCCCCCGCCCGGGCGGACGCCGCAGCGCTGGCCCCGATGCTGGCGCGCATCGCCCACCGCGGGCCGGACGGCCAGGGAACGTTTGTGGAGGGACCCGCCGCGCTGGGCCACTGCCGCCTGGCCATCATTGATTTGCAGGGCGGCGCACAGCCGCTGTACAGCGAGGATAAAAACTTCGTCGTCGTGTTCAACGGCGAAATCTACAACTACCGCGAACTGACCGCCGAGCTGACAGCCCTAGGCCACACCTTTGCCACCCGCACCGACACCGAGGTGCTGCTGCACGGGTGGGAGCAGTGGGGCCGCGAGCTGCTCCCACGGCTGCGGGGGATGTTCGCCTTTGCGCTGTGGGACCGCCGGGCGCAGGTGCTTTTCTGTGCCCGTGATATGTTCGGCATAAAGCCGCTCTACTACTGCCGCTGCGCCGACGGCACGCTGCTGTTTGCCAGCGAGATCAAGGCGTTTCTGGATCATCCCTCGTTTGAAAAGCAACTCAACACCGCGCAGCTGCCGCTCTACTTATCCTGCCAGTATTCCCCGGGGCGGGACACGTTTTTTGCCGGGGTGCAAAAGCTGCTGCCCGGGCATTTTCTGGAATTTTCCGAGGGGATCGTGCGCACCACGCGGTGGGTACAGCCCGCCTTTCTGCCAGGCGATACGCCGCCCGCCCCCGATGAGCTGGAAGCCGTGCTGCGCCAAAGTGCCGAGGCCCACAAAATTGCCGACGTCGAGGTCGCGGGGTTCCTCTCCGGCGGGGTGGACTCGGCCTACCTCACGGCATTGGCCCGGCCCGCGCGGACCTACACGATTTCCTATGCAGAGCCGAAGTACGACGAGTCCTTCCCCGCCCGGGCGCTGGCGCGGAATTTGGGGCTGCGGAACCGGGTGCGGTGCATCAGCCCCGGCGAGTTCTGGGACGCCGTACCCGCTGTGCAGTACCACATGGATGAGCCGATGGCCGACGCGGCCGCCGTGGCGCTCTACTTTTTGAACCGTGAGGCCGCCAGGGATGTGAAGGTCGTCCTCTCGGGCGAGGGCGCGGACGAGCTGTTCGGCGGGTATAACATCTACCGCGACCCCTTCACTGCGCGGTGGTATAACTGCCTGCCGCCCTGGCTGCGGGGCGGGCTGGGGGCCGCCGCCAGCCTGCTGCCGCCCGGGCCGGGGGTAAATTTTCTTGTGCGGCGGGGTTTAAGTTTAGAAGAACGCTACTTTGGCCCCACGGCGCTTTTGACCGAGCGGGAAAAGCGCCGCCTGCTGCCCGGGTACGAGGGCGACGGCGACCCGGTCTGCCTGACCGAATCCAGCTGGGACATGACCGAGGGCCAGGACCCTGTGACCCGGATGCAGCAGGTAGATCTGCAGCTCTGGTTGGCCGGGGATATTTTGCTGAAAGCCGACAAAATGAGCATGGCCCACAGCCTGGAGCTGCGGGTGCCCTACCTTGATAAAGAAGTCTTTGCCCTGGCCGCTGCGCTGCCCGCCGCCGCCAAGGCCAACGCCCGCATGACAAAAATTGCCCTGCGCCAGGCTGCGGCCCGCACACTGCCCCCGGCGGCTGCCGCCCGGAAAAAGCTGGGTTTCCCGGTGCCGGTGCGGGACTGGCTGCGGCAGGAGCCGTACACCAGCCGGGTGCGGGCCGTATTCAGCCGCCCGGCAGCCGGAGAGTTCTTTAATGTGCGGCTGCTGCATACTATGTTGAACCACCACCTGCACGGCGGCGACTGCTGGCGGCAGATCTGGTGCGTGTACAGTTTTTTGATTTGGTACGAACAGTTTTTTGGAGCGTGATGCCAAATGGATCTGCGGCGGCTTATCCAGAACACCGACTGCCAGCTTGTGCGGGGCGACGCCCTGACCGAGGTGACGGCGCTCTGCTGTGATTCCCGCTGTGCCGGGCCGGGGGCGCTGTTTGTCTGCCTGCCGGGCCGCCACACCGACGGGCGGCAGTTTGCGGCCCAGGCCGTGGCCGCCGGGGCTGTGGCGGTGCTGTGCGCCGGGCCGCCCCCGGACGTGGGCACGGCCGTGGTAGAGACGGAAAACCCACGCCGCATGATGGCGGTTTTGGCGGCGCGGCTCTGCGGTGAACCGGCCCGCGCCATGACGATGATCGGCGTGACCGGCACGAAGGGCAAGACGACGACGGCCCACCTGCTGGCGGCCATTTTACAGGCCGATGGGCGGCGGGTCGGGCTGGTGGGCACCAACGGCGTCTGCTGGCCCGGCCATCGCCACGATTTGAACCACACAACGCCGGAAAGCTGTGACTTGCAGGCGCTTTTGCGCCGCATGGCCGACGACGGCTGCGACACCTGCGTGATGGAAGTTTCAAGCCTGGGGATGAAGTTTGACCGCGCGGCGGGGATAGAGTTTGACGTGGGCGTGTTCACGAACCTGTCGCCCGACCACATCGGCCCCGGTGAGCACGCGGATTTTGCCGAGTATCTGCACTGGAAAGCCGCGCTGTTTCAGCAGTGCCGCACGGGAGTTTTCAACATCGACGACCCCTGGGTGGGGAAAATCATGGGCGGAGTTCCCTGCCGCGCCGTAACCTACGGCACGACCCCCGGGGCCGATGTACGGGCCGATAGCAATTTTACTCTGATACGGGAGGGCGGTCGGCTGGGCGCGGCCTTCACGGTGGACGGTGTGCGGTACACCGTGGGGATGCCCGGGGTGTTCAGCGTGCAGAACGCCCTGGCTGCCCTGGCTGCAGCGCGGGTGCTGGGCGCGGGCGAGGACGCGATACGCCGGGGGCTGGCCGCCGCCGTGGTGCAGGGCCGGGTGGAGCCTGTGGCCGTGGGCGCACCGTTCACGGTGCTGATCGACTACGCCCACAACGAGGCCGCCGCCGAGAGCCTGTTGCGCACGCTGCGGGCCTACACCCCGGCGCGGCTGGTGGCGGTGTTCGGCTGCGGTGGCGAGCGGAGCCGGCTGCGGCGGTTCGGTATGGGGTCCGTCTGCGCGCGGCTGGCGGATTTCTGCGTCATTACTGAGGACAACAGCCGCAGTGAGCCGGTGGAGCATATTTTGGCGGATATCCGGGCGGGGCTGAAACTTGGCAACCCGGCCACCCCCTTTGCCGAGATACCGGACCGGCGGCAGGCCATTTACTACGCGCTGGCCCACGCCCAGCCCGGGGATATCGTGGCGATTTTAGGCAAGGGGCACGAGACAACGATAGAACGCAATGGGGTCAAGGAGCCGTTTGTGGAGCGGGAGGTAGTGGAGGAGTATTGGGAAAGCAAAAGGGCAGCCTTGCACTAAAGGCCCCCCACTCACGGGCGCTTGTAGGGCGGCCAGCCCTCTGGCCGCCGCGGAGGGGTCAAGACCCCTCCCTGCAAATCTACCGCAAAAGGGGGTGCAACGGCAAAGTTACGGGCCGGGCACGCCCGGCCCCTACCGCACAGCAAAAAACACCCCTGCGTCATCCCAAAACGGCGCAGGGGTGTTGCCTATCCTTGTAAAATCAGACCAACTTATACAGCCGCCCGCTGAACGGTGCCAGCGTCAGCTTCAGCTTGCCTTCGCACGCCTTGCCAACAAGCCGCTTCGGTTTCTCGGTCTGGCCGCCGAAGCACTGCCAATCCGTGTCCAGAATCGGCGTCAGCCTGCCCGCGCGGGGCAGTGTCAGCTCGTACTCTTTCAGCTCCGTATCGCCGAAGTTGAACGCCGCCAGCACCGCGCCGTCATGGCCCTCACGCCAGATGGCACAGGCGTCCAGCTCGGGGTGCCGACAGTCCAGCCACTGGAACGCCGCCGGGTCGTACTCACGACTCCAGAACGCCTCGTTGGCGCAGTACGCCTCGTTCAGCGCCTTGCGGTAGCGGTGGAAGTCGTCGTGGCTCGGGTACTTCAGCACCATCCAGTCCTGCTCCCGGCTCTCGTCAAACTCGCGCAGCTGCGCGAATTCGTTGCCCATAAAGTCCAGCATCTTGCCCGGGTGGATAGCCATGTACAGGTACAGCGCCCGCGCCTGGGGGAACTTGCCCTCGTAGTCGCCGTACATTTTTTGCACGATGGTCGCCTTGCCGTGGACGTTCTCGTCGTGGCTGAAGGGCAGGATGTAGTGCTCATTCCAGGCGTACATCATCGAGAAGGTCAGCTTGCCCAGGTTCTCCCGCCGCTCGTCTGGGGTCTTTTTAAAGTAGTCTAAGGTATCGTTCATCCAGCCCAGATCCCACTTGTAGTCAAAGCCCAGGCCGCCGTACTCGACCGGCGCGGTCACTTTCGGGAAGCTGGTGGAGTCCTCGGCAATCAGGATGGCCGTGGGGTGGCGCTGCTGCAAACCGCAGTTCATGCCCTTCAAAAAGTCCAGCGTCGAGCCGTTGACGCCGCGGTTCGGGTCGCCCTGCCAGTAGATGAGCCGGGACACCGCGTCCATGCGCAGGCCGTCGGCGTGGAACACCCGCAGCCAGTAATCGGCGCAGGACTGGATGAAGCACTGGATCTCGCCGCGGGAGTGCATGAAGTTACAGCTGCCCCACTCGCTCTGGCCCACAGCGGCTGCCGGGTACTCATACAGCGGTGTACCGTCAAATTCTTTCAGGCCGTAGGCGTCCACGGCAAAGTGTACCGGTACAAAATCCAGAATAACGCCGATGTCCTGCTTGTGGCAGGCGTTGACAAATTCGGCCAACTCGTCCGGCGTGCCGTAGCGGCTGGTGGGGGCAAAAAAGCCGGTGATCTGGTAGCCCCAGCTGCCGTCGAAGGGGTGCTCGGCCAGGGGCATGAGTTCAATGTGGGTGAAGCCGTTCTCCTTGCAGTAGGCGGGCAGCAGCTCGGCCAGCTCGGCGTAGGTGTACCAGCTGCCGTCCTCCTTCTGCCGCCAGCTGCCGGCATGGACCTCGTAGATATTCAGCGGTTTATCGAAACATTTTGTGCGTGCCTGCATCCATTGGTCGTCGTCGAAGCCCTGCGGGCGGTCAGCCACAATGCTGCGACCGTCGGGGCGCAGCGTCATAGCCGTGCCGTAGGGGTCGCAGTGGGCCACGCTCTGGCCGTTTGCGCCGCGCACCCAATACTGGTAGACCATACCCGCGTTCACACCGGGGGCGTCGCATTCCCACACGGCGGACTGGGTGCGGTGCAGGTCAAAGGTGCCGATCTCGGTTTCGACAGCGATATGCTGCGCGGACGGTGCCCACACTGCAAAATGTGTGCCGCCGAAATAGGTATGCGCCCCGAAAAATTCATACGCATCAAAGGCGTGCCCGGTGTAAAAATCCTGCATATTCATGATGAAAGTCTCCTATTGTAAGGATGGCTTCTCCCCTGGGGGAAGCTGTCAGCGGCCCCGACCGCTGACTGATAAGGAGCGGCGGTTCCGCCATAGCCCGGTAATGGATTGCTGCGGGAAGTCTGCCCCTCATCCGCCCCTTCGGGGCACCTTCCCCCTCAGGGGAAGGCCTTTCTCTAAAAAAATTGTACCACACCCAAAGGCGTGGTACAACCTACAATTTTGAACACGGTGTCCAAAATTTAAATTTTCAGCAAAACCCGTGCAATGTTGAAGTAGACCAGCAGCGTCGTGGTATCGACGATGGTGGTGATAAGCGGCGACGCCATGACGGCCGGGTCCATCTTGAACTTTTCGGCCACAACAGGCAGCAGGCCGCCGATCAGCTGGGACAGGATGACCGTGCAGACCAGCGTCAGGCAGACGACCGCTGCGACCGGGGGCAGGATGCCGTCCAGGAAAATCAGTTTGGCAAAGTTGCACAGCGCCAGCGTGCCGCCGCAGAGGATGGCAATGCGGAACTCGCGCCACAGAATCTTCGGCAGGTCGTGGGGCTCAATGTCACCGACGGCCAGGCCGCGGATGATGGTGGAAGTACTCTGGCTGCCCGCGTTGCCGCCTGCGTCGGTCAGCATCGGGATGTAGGCGGTCAGCACTGTCATGGCGGCGAGGGCATCCTCATACCCGCGGATGACCATGCTGGAGAAGGTGGAGGAAATCATCAGGAACAGCAGCCACGGCGCGCGGCTTTTGTACAGATCCCACATAGACTGTTTAAAGTAGGGCTTATCCGACGGGCCGATAGCGTTCATCTTGGCGATATCTTCGCTGGCCTCGTCCTGCATGATCGAGATAGCGTCGTCGATGGTGACGATACCGACCAGACGCTTCTCGTTGTCCACAACGGGAATAGCCAGGTAGCCGTACTTTTCGAACATCTGGGAGACGTCCTCCTGGTCGGTGGTGGTGGCAACGCTGACGACGTTGTCATCCATCATGTCGCGGATGATCTCGTTCTGCGGGTCCTTCGAGAGGACCAGCGCGCGCAGGGAGACGACGCCGATGAGGGTGCGGTCACGGTCGGTGACGTAGCAGTTGTTGATGGTCTCCTTGTCAAAGCCGTTCTTGCGGATGGCGTCCATGGCCTGGGCCACGGTCCAGTCGGGGCGCAGCTCCATCAGCTCGGTGGTCATGACGCCGCCGGCGGAGTCCTCGGGGTATTTGAGCAGTTCGTTGATCATGCGGCGGGTCGCGGGGTCCGCCTGGCCAAGGATACGCTTGACCACATTGGCGGGCATTTCCTCGACCAAATCCGTCGCATCATCGACGAACAGGTCGTCCACAACGGCCTTCAATTCCTTATCGGTCAGGCCGTCGATGAGGTTCTGCTGGGTCTCGGGGGTAAGCTCGGCGAAAATCTCGGCCGCCAGGTCCTTGGGACACAGGCGGAACAGCACGGGGAGCTTTTCGGGCGGGAGATCCTCAAACACGGCGGCCAGGTCGGGCGCGGGCAGGGTGGACATAACATCGCGCAGGCTCTGGTACTTTTTGGCATCGTCCAGGTTGGCCAGCATCGTGCGGAGGGTCAGGATCGCGGTATCAGACATAAAAAAGCTGCCTCCTTTTCAGGCGGCAGCCAGGCACATTTAATTTTAGGCAATGCAAAGCAGAGCAACACCGTGCGCTTATTTCCGCGTACAGTTTGCTTTGGTTTGCCTGACAAAAAAGTGGTGGCTGCCGTTATTTAAGATACATCGGTACACAGGACTGGGACTGGGGGTATCCATTGTGACAACCACCTCACATATATTTGAATTTTTACCATAAGGCGCTATTCGCACCTATATTTACTTTACCATCCAAAGCCGAATTAGTCAACGGTAAATTCCGGCATTTGACGAATTTTTTTCCGTGCGCACGGCTGTCATCTGTGATATACTGGGGGGTGCATTCCTACGACCGCTTACAGGGAGGTATCGCCATGATTAGAAACATCGCTGTCGTCAGCCTGTCCCGCGGCGTGCTGGGAGAGGCGTTTGCGCAGCACGAAGTCGAGATTGGGCTGCAACGCCTGGCCGGGTACGGCGTAAATGTCCGCTTTATGCCCAACGCCCGGCGCGGCATCGACTACCTGACCGCGCACCCGGAGGCGCGCGCCGCCGACCTTCTGCAGGCGTTCCGCGACCCGGGGATTGACATGATCCTCTGCGCCATCGGCGGGGACGACACCTATCGGCTGCTCCCCTATCTGTTCGACCACGACGAACTGCGCAGGGCCGTCACCGGCAAAGTGTTTCTCGGCTTTTCCGACACAACGGTCAACCACATGATGCTGCACAAGGTCGGGCTGCCGACATTTTATGGGCAAGCATTTCTGCCGGACGTCTGCGAATTGAGCCCCGCGATGATGCCCTACACCGAGCACTATTTTACGGAATTACTGCGCACCGGCACGATCCGCGAGGTCACGCCCAGCGATGTCTGGTACGAAAGCCGCACCGACTTCAGCCCCTCGCAGATTGGCATTGCTCCCGCCACACACCCCGACGACGGTTTCCGGCTTTTGCAGGGCAGCCCGGTATTCTCTGGGGAAATTCTCGGCGGTTGCATCGACACTTTCTATGATTTCTTCGATGGTACGCGGTATGCAGATATGCCGCTACTGTGCCAAAAATACGGTCTTTTTCCCACGGCCGAGGACTGGCAGGGGAAAATTTTGCTGCTGGAAACCAGCGAGGAGCAGATGCCGCCCGAAAAATACCGTGCAGCATTGACACACCTCAAAAACGTCGGGGTGTTCCGTGCCGTCAGCGGCGTGCTGATTGGCAAACCGATGGACCGCCAATACGAGGACGAGTACAAACAGATTTTAGTCGAAGTCATCAACGACCCCAAGCTGTCCATCGTCTGCAACCTCAACATCGGGCACGCCGCGCCGCGGTGCATTTTGCCCTTTGGCGTCCGGGCCTGTGTAGACGTTGATGCGCAGAAGATTACTTTTGCTTAAAGCAGCGCACTACTTTGGGGGACGCATCTGACGGGGCGTCGAGGACGCCGCCCCCTACAAATGCGCGGCTGTACAAATAAAAAGCCGACACCCGGCAGGTTGTACCGGGCGTCGGCAATTTTTATTTTAGGTAAATCGGGCCAAGGCTTACGCCATCAGTTCCTTGACAGTCTCGGCCAGCTTTTCGTCCTTGCAGGCGGGGAAGAAATACTCGGCGAAATGCTCGCCGGCGAAAGCGCCCTTGACCAGGTCGCGGTCCAGATCCTTCAGGATGTCAGACAGGTCGCGGAAGGCAACAGCGCGCACGCCGTCCAAAATCTTCTTGTTGCGCTGCTCGGGCACAACGCGCTCCTTGGGGTAGCCCTGGCCGTGGCCGAAGCCGAACAGCTTCTCGAAGATGTACTCGAGGTTCAGCTCGCCGCCCCAGCCAAAGCCCTTGGCGAAGGGCAGGGCCACAGCGTTGCCGTCGTTGACGTGGGCGAAGGTGTAGGCATCGACCGGATCCTCGACATGGCCGCAGATGACACCGGGGAAGCTGTTCAGTGCCAGCATGGCACCCTCACCGGTGCCGCAGCCGGTGATGACATAGTCGGCCGCGCCGGAGTTCAGCAGCACAGCGGCCAGGATGCCGTTCTGCACGTAGGTCAGCTGGGCGGCATCATCGGCGGCATACATGCCGTAGTTGACGACCTCGTGGCCCATCGGCTCCACGACCTTGCGCAGGGTTGCTTCAATCAGGGCGTTCTTGGCGGCCTGACTGTTTTCGTTGATCAGTGCGATTTTCATATTTTTTCTCCTTTACGTGTGTTTTATCGGATCAGCTGACGGAAATACGTTGTGTTGATGCTCTTATCGTTCTTGGCCATCTTGGCAATGCAACCGTCCAGCGTGCGGGCCACATCGTCCAGGCTGCGCCAGCTGGCGGCCTGGGGCTTGACTTCTTCTTCGAGCCAGGGGCCGACGTCGGTGTGGGAACACGCCCCCTCGATGAGGTACGCGCCGGGGCGGCCCTCCTGGGTCTGCGGCTCGTAGCCGTCGGCGCTGCCCATCATCGTCATGACGAACTGGCCCTTGCGGTTGCGCCCGCCCACAATAAGGCGCACGCCCACCGGCTGCACCTGCACGGTGGCGGCCTTTTCGCGCATGATCTTGACGACCTTCTCCAGCGTCAGGTACTGGGTCTGGTACTCGTCCACTGCATTGATGATCTGCACGGCGGCCAACGTATCGCCTGCAAAACCAACCATGACGTTGCGGTTGATCTTGCGCACCTTGGGCAGGTCGTTCTTGATGACGTGGGGCTTGTCGCCGGTGATGGGTTCCTCAACAAAGCGGCCATCGCTGACCATGGCGCAGAATGCGTCACTGCAAACAGCTAAAATAGCACTCATAATTTTTTCGTTCCTTTGCTTTTAATAGGGTACTTGTATTGTAGCACGAAATTTGCGCGGGTGCAATGGGTGCTTGACTTAACCTGCGGTGTTCGGTATACTAATAACAGAAAAGGCGCTGCGACAAGCGGTTGGCCCTTTCGGTGAATATGTTAAAAGGTTAGCCTAATAACCGTCACCTGCCGGGGTGGCGGTTATTGCTTTTTACAACTAAGCTCAAAGTAAAGGTCTTGCGACCGATATAGAACGTAAATGTAAATCGCATGGTCTCACCTCCTTTCGGGGGTGGGGCCAACCGCCTGCCGTTGTGCAGTGCCTTGCCGCCTGTTCGTACAGGCGGTTTTTGTGTTATACCAGAGTTTTCGACGATATGCAAGCAAAGCTGCCCGCAGGAGAACCTTCCCCGCGGGCAGCCTTTTACTTTATCGAGCCTGTAGGGGCCGGGCATGCCCGGCCCTGCCGTATAAGGCAGACGAGTGCTTGCGGAAAGCCGCGGGCCGCGCATATGCGGCCCCTGCAGGGCAGCTTTTATTTAATTATTCTTGTAATAATTGATGAGGCATCCGTCCGCCAGAATCTGCCGCTCGGCATCGGTCATGGCGCCGAGGCTGACTGTAAAGCGAACTACGCCGCCGTCCGGCTTTACGGCGATGGCGGTCAGCTCGTCATCGGCATTCAGCAGCGCCTTGCGCACGCCGGGCAGGTAGACATAATCGCCGTTGGCCAGCACGTTGGGCGTATCCAGCAGGAAGGGCAGCATGCCCCAGTTGATGCAGTTGGAGCGGTAGCGCTTGGTGGCGTACTCGCAGGCAAAGTTTGCCGCACCGCCCAGCACGCGCTGGCAGCTGGCGGCCTGCTCGCGGGCAGAGCCGTCGCCGGGCTTGTTGGCGAAAATCGCCGAGCCGATATTGGTATGCTCCTCATCGGGGGTGTAGCCCAGCTTCTTCAAATCATCGTAGACACGCGCGATCTCAGCGGGCAGAGCGCCTGCGCGGCGCTCCTCGTCCAGCGCCTTGACGGCCTTGGCGTTCGGCACATAGGCCGGATCCTTGCGGGAGAGGGTGAACTCCGCCAGGCGCAGCGGGTTCGACCGAAAGGACGATGTCTCGCCCGAGGGAATCAGCTCATCGGTGGTGGTGACCGGGTCGGTGATGTAGCTGACGATCTTCACGAGCAAATCATCCGTCAGGGCGGGCTGCTGGGGCCAGTCCTTGATGTTCGGGCCAAATTTCAGCTCGTAGTCCGGCTCCGGGTGGCCCCAGCCGTTGTATACGCGCTTGTCGTAGACACCCTGCTCAAAGTGGTACTCGGGCACGGTGTACTCGACATCGGTCAGCTCGCTGGCTGCGGTCAGGTAGCCGCCATTGGCGGCGGTGGCGGCGATGGAGCGGGCGTCCATCAGGGCGACGGCGCTGATCTGGCCCTCACCGGGCTTCGAGCCTTCGCGGTTCGGGAAGTTGCGGGTCGTATGGCGAATCGAGAACTCGCCGTTGGCCGGGGTATCACCCGCGCCGAAGCAGGGGCCGCAGAAGCACTCGCGGAAGATGCCGCCGGCGGAAACAATGTCGGCCACCGCGCCGTTCTTGACCAGTTCCAGGTAGGTCGGCATACTGTCGGGGTAGACGCTGAACTTGAACTCGCCGTTGCCGCAGCTCTTGCCTTTGATGATATCCGCCACGGCACAGATATTCTCATACGTGCCGCCGGAGCAGCCCGCGACCACGCCCTGATCCACATAGATGCGGCCATCGGCGCAGATTTTGCCCACAAGGTCCATCTCGACCTTGCCGCCCAGCTGCTTGTTGGCCTGGTCCTGAGCCGCCTGCAAAATCTCCCCGGCGTTGGCTTTCAGCTCGCGGATGGGGTAGGCGTAGCTCGGGTGCATCGGCAGGGCGATCATGCACTCAACGGTGGACAGATCCAGCTCGATGCAGCCGTCGTAGTAGGCTACATCAGCAGGTTTCAATTCTTTGTAGGCCTCCGGGCGGTTGTGCTGCTCGAAGTATTGTTTCGTAACATCGTCTGTCTGCCAGATGGAGGACCAGCAGGTTGTCTCGGTGGTCATGACGTCGATGCCGTTGCGGTAATCGGCGCTCAGATTGGCAACGCCGGGGCCGACAAACTCCATGACCTTATTTTTCACATAGCCGTTGGCGTAGGTGGCAGCCACCAGCGCCAGCGCGACATCGTGGGGGCCGACGCCGGGGTTGGGCTTGCCGGTCAGATAGATGGCAACCACGCCGGGGTAGGCCATATCGTAGGTACGGCCGACCAGCTGCTTGGCCAGCTCGCCGCCGCCCTCGCCGACGGCCATGGTGCCGAGGGCACCGTAGCGGGTGTGGGAGTCAGAGCCGAGGATCATCCGCCCGCAGCCGGACATCATTTCCCGGTTGTAGCTGTGGATGACGGCCATATTCGGCGGGACATAGATGCCGCCGTACTTGTGCGCGGCGGAGAGGGCAAACTGGTGATCGTCCTCGTTGATGGTGCCGCCCACAGCGCAGAGGCTGTTGTGGCAGTTCGTCATGACGTAGGGCAGCGGAAATTCCTTCATGCCGGAGGCGCGGGCCGTCTGGATGATGCCGACGTAAGTAATGTCGTGGCTGGTCATCGAGTCGAATTTCATGCGCAAATCCTGCATGGAATCGCTTGTGTTATGGGCCTTCAGGATGCCGTAGGCGATGGTGCCCTTGCGGGCTTCGGCCTCGGTCATACCCGCCGGGGCCGTAGTCTGGGGGACGCCGTTTACAAGAAATACTCCATGGTCGTGCAGTTTCATGGGAGAAACCTCCGTTTTGTTTAGATAATAGATAAAAGATAATAGATAATAAAAAGTGTGGAGTTTTCTCCCTTTGGTCGAAAACAAAATTTTGAGCGGCGCGCCAGCGGCGTGATCCACCAATTTTATTATCTTTTATCTATTATCTTTTATCTTTTATATCTTTTACAGTCGTGCAATAACCGCCTGCGTAAATGCCTTCGTCCCGGCAGTGCCGCCGATATCCGCGGTCACGACCTTGCCCTCGGCGACCTGTGCCAGAATAGCATCATTCAAGCGGGCGGCCTTTTCCGTCTCGCCCAGGTTGTTCAGCATCATGGCAAAGGCCATCAGGATGGCGCTGGGGTTGGCCTTGTCCTGCCCGGCAATGTCGGGGGCAGAGCCGTGGACAGCCTCATAGATGCGGGTGTTGTCGCCAATGTTCGCACTGGGCGCAAAGCCCAGACCGCCCACCAATCCTGCGCAGAGGTCACTGATGATATCGCCGTAGAGGTTCGGCGCGACGAGCACGTCAAACTGCTCAGGCCGCTGCACCAGCTTCATGCAGAGGGCGTCGATGATGCAGTCGTCGGCGGCAATGTCGGGGTATTCGGCGGCCACCTCGCGGAAGGTGCGCAGGAACAGGCCGTCGGTCAGCTTCATAATGTTGGCCTTATGCACGGCCGTGACCTTTTTGCGGCCGTTTTTCTGGGCGTAGTCAAAGGCAAAGCGGCAGATTTTTTCACACGCAGGGCGGGTGATGAGCTTCACGCCGTTGGCCATCTCGTCATTGACCATATACTCGATGCCCTTGTACAGATCCTCGGTGTTCTCGCGCACAATGACGAGGTCGACCTTGTCAAAGCGGGTGGGTACGCCCGGCAGCGTGTGCACAGGGCGCAGGTTTGCGTAGGTGGAAAAGCGCTGGCGCAGCTGGACGTTGATGCTGCGGAAGCCCTTGCCAATGGGGGTCGCGGTGGGGCCCTTCAGCGCCCAGCCGCATTCCTCAATGGCATCCAGCGTGCCGGGGGCGATCAGCTCGCCGCTCTCGGCGGCGTACTCGGCACCGGCGGCAAACTCCTGCCACTCGATGCCGGTGTTCAGTGCGGTGGATACGGCGCGGACGCTCTCTGCAATTTCACGGCCGATGCCGTCGCCCGGAATCAGAACTGCTTTCATAAAAATACTTTCCCCTTTCCCTGTGTTTCTTACAATATACATAATAGTAACCGGTTTGGGGCAGGTTGTCAATGCGCATTTTTACACATTTCGCGACAATCTGCCCATCAGCTTAATTATTTAAAGTGCCAACTTGGCAATTTTGCAAAATTTTTAAGTTTTTCTTGACGAAAGCGCCAATATACTATAAAATCAATCTATCAGGCACTTGGTGTAAGGGAAGGCCCGTAGGGGTATGCGCCTGTATAAAAATGCAAAGTGTATAAAGAGAGGGGTATGTGCGATGTATTACCCGGACGTCCCGGCTTTGGAGCCGGATGAATTGAACCTGCTCTGCAATGAGTATTTGGAGCATAACGCCACGCTGGATCCGCATCTGGCGGATCAGATGGGCGTCAAGCGCGGCCTGCGCAATCTGGACGGCACCGGCGTACTGGCCGGCATCACGAACGTGTCCAACGTCATTGGCTATGACAAGAAGCCGGACGGCACCATCGCGCCCATCCCGGGCCGGCTGGTCTACCGCGGCATCGACATTGACACGCTGGCCGCCGAAGCCGACGCCCACGACCGCTTCATGTTTGAGGAGGTCATCTGGCTGCTGCTGTTCGGCTCTCTGCCCACGCAGGAGCAGTACGCCAAGTTCCGCAAGCTGCTGGAGCATCACCGCGAGCTGCCCCAGGGCTTTGCCGACGACATGATCTTAAACTCCCCTTCCCCCAACCTGATGAACAAGATGGCGCGAAGCGTGTTAGCCATGTACAGCTATGACGAGCACGCCGAGGATAACAGCCTGCCCAACATCCTGCGCCAGAGCATCAACCTGATTGCCGAGCTGCCCACGATGATGGTCAACGCCTACCAGATCAAGCGCCGCGTCTACGACCGCAGCAGTATGTACTTCCACCTGCCCACCGAGGGCCAGAGCACAGCCGAACATATTTTGAGCACCTACCGCGCCGACCAGAAGTTCACCCATGAGGAGGCGCGGCTGCTGGATCTGTGCCTGCTGGTCCATGCGGATCACGGCGGCGGTAACTGCTCGACTTTCACTTGCCGCGTGCTGTCCAGCTCCGGCACCGACACCTATGCGGCCATCTCGTCGGCCATCGGCGCGCTGAAAGGCCCCAAGCACGGCGGCGCGAACCTGAAGGTCATGCACCAGCTGGACTACATTTTGGAGAACGTCGAAGATCCGACCAACGACGACGAGGTCCGCGAGTTCCTGCGCAAGATCATCCGCAAGGAGCGCGGTGACGGCAGCGGCTTAATTTACGGCATGGGCCACGCGGTCTACACGTTAAGCGACCCGCGTGCCCAGATCCTCAAGACCCACGCCAAGAGTCTGGCCTACAAGAACGGCTATGACGAGGAATACGAGATGCTGTGCAGCATCGAGCGGCTGGCCCCCCAGGTCTTTGCCGAGGAAAAGCACGGCCCGAAGAAGGTCTGCGCCAACGTTGACCTGTTCAGCGGGTTGATTTACAGAATGCTGGGCATCAGTGAAGATCTGTTCACCCCGCTGTTTGCCATTGCCCGTGTGCCCGGCTGGTGCGCCCACCGCGTGGAGGAAGTGGAGTTTGCGAACCGCATCATCCGCCCCGCCTACCAGTACGTCGGCCACCCGCAAGCGTATGTGGCGCTGGAAGAGAGATAAGGTATATTCCCGGTACAGCTGCAAGCAGCACTTTTCCCCTCAGAATTCCCTTGCATTTCCCCGCTATTTTTGGTATAGTATTTCCTGTTTTCATTGCAACAAGGAGATTTTTATGCCTGAACGCGCCAACAAAAGAGAAAAACGGCTGGCTATGCTCGTGGTAGCGGCGGTGGTCGTCGTGACGGTGCTGCTCATCGTCGAGACCTTCCGCCTGCTGCTGCCGGGGCTGTGGACGGTATTTTCCGCCGGGGATGAACAGGCCCTCAGTGATTACCTGACCAGCCAGGGGCGGCTGCGCAGTTTTCTGACGCTGTGGTTCCTGGCCGTCGTGCAGGTGCTTTCGCTGGTCATTCCCGCCATGCCGGTGCAGCTGGCGGCGGGGCTTGCCTATGGGCCGTGGCTCGGCTTTTTGACGAGCTTTTCCGCCTCCGCCGTCGCCAACATGAGCGTCTACTTACTGGCCCGGCGGCTGGCCCCGGTCATCCGGCGGCTGGTGGCCGACAACCCTAAGGCTGCGAAGCTGCTGGACAGCGTGCGCAGCAGCAAGGACCCCTGGTTTTACACGATTCTGGCGTTCATCACGCCGGGGCTGCCCAACGGCATCATCCCCTACGCCGCCGCCAACGCCGGGATGCGCCCCAAGCAGTTTTTGGCGGCCATCTTCATCAGCCTGCCCTTTCCCACCCTGCTGACCTGCGCGGCCGGCAGCTTTATCCTGGAGGGAAACTGGATACTGACCGTGCTGGTGGGCGTGGTGCTGTTCAGTTTTGTGGGCATTCTGTTCTTCAACCGCACCCGGCTCATCGCCCGGGCGCACCAACTCAACGATAACCGCAAGAAAAAAGCCGGGGCATGAAAGCCTCGGCTTTTTTATAAAGGCTTCCCCTAAGGGGCTGCGCCCGCAGGCGCGTGTCGGAGTGCAACCGCCGTAGGCGGCACTTGGCACGGAGACTGAAGCTGTCACCGAAGGTGACTGATGAGGGGCAAACCTGCCTCTATAACCCGTTCATGGGCAATCGCGAAAACTCCGCCCCTCATCCGGCTCTTCGAGCCGCCTTCCCCCAAAAGGGGAAGGCAAAATCATTTTTCACTCTCCCACTGCGCCACCAATGGCGCGGCGACGGTGGAGAGCGCCTCCCGGGCGGCGTTGATGGCGGTCACATCCGCCGGGGTGAGCTTATCGGCTTTTTTATGGCGTAATACGCGCTCCAACGCGCGTTCTGCGTCCTTGATTTTTCCGCGCGTCTCGCGGTCCAGCGCCTTGCCGACCTTGCTGCCCAGCGCTGTGTTCACGCGGTAGAGCGCGGCCTCGCCCGCGTTCAGGGCCTCCAGGGCGGCCTTGCGCTCCTTGTCCTGCCCGGCAAAGGCAGCGGCGTTGCGCATGGCGCGGGTGATCTCCTCCTCGCTCAAATTCGAGGTTCCGGAGATCGTGATGCTCTGCTGCTTGCCGGTGTCCATGTCGCGGGCCTTGACCTTGACGATGCCGTTAGCGTCAATGTCGAACGTCACCTCAATTTTCGGCACACCCGCCCAGGCACGCTTGATGCCTCGCAGGGTAAAGGTGCCCAGCAGCTTATTGTCCTTGGCGAACTCGCGTTCGCCCTGCAGAACCTTGATTTGCACGGTGTTCTGAAACGGCGCGGCGGTGGTGAATACCTTGCTGAACCGCGTCGGGATCGTTGAGTTGCGCTCGATCAGATGTGTCGCCACGCCGCCGACGGTCTCGATCGAGAGGGTCAGCGGAGTCACATCCATCAGCAGCAGGCCCTCGCCAGGGCCTGCCAGCATTTCGCCGCCCAGCCGCCCGGCCTGCAAGGCCGCGCCCAGGGCAACACATTCGTCGGGGTTCAGGGATTTGGACGGTTCCAGCCCGGTCATCCGCATGACTTTTGCCTGCACGGCGGGGATGCGGGTCGAGCCGCCCACCAGCAAGACCTGGTCCAGGTCGCTGGCCGAAATGTGCGCGTCGCTCAAAGCGTTGCGCACCGGCAGGGCCGTCCGCTCGATCAGATCGGCGCACAGTTCCTCGAACTTGGCGCGGGTCAGTGTCGTCTGCAAATGCAGCGCACCCTCGGCGGTCGTGGTGATAAACGGCAGGTTGATATCCGTTTGTTTCGCGCTGGAAAGTTCTTTTTTTGCTTTTTCGGCTTCTTCCCGCAGACGCTGCATCGCCACGCGGTCATTCGTCAGGTCAACGCCGTGCTCGGTTTTGCACTGCTCGGCCAGCCAGTTCATGATGCGCTCGTCAAAGTCATCGCCGCCGAGGAAATTGTCACCGCAGGTGGCCAGCACCTGCACGATGCCGTCGCCAATGCGGATGAGCGACACGTCAAACGTGCCGCCGCCCAGGTCGTAGACCATGACGGTCTGGGCGCGGCCATTGTCCAGGCCGTAGGCCAGCGCGGCGGCCGTAGGCTCGTTGACGATGCGGCGCACATTCAGCCCCGCAATGCGCCCGGCGTCCTTGGTGGCCTGGCGCTGGGCATCGTTAAAGTAGGCGGGCACAGTGATGACCGCCTCGGTAACGCTCTCGCCCAGGTAGGCCTCGGCGTCGGTCTTCAGTTTTTGCAGGATAAGCGCGCTCAGCTCCTGCGGCGTGTAGCACTTGCCATCGATGGGCACGCGGGTCTCGCTGCCCATCAGCCGCTTGACGCTGGTCACGGTGCGGGGGGCATTGGTCACAGCCTGCCGCTTGGCAGGCTCGCCGACCAGCCGCTCCCCCGCTTTGGTGAAGGCCACGACCGAGGGCGTTGTGCGCTGGCCCTCGGCATTGGGGATGACGACCGGTTTGCCGCCTTCGACCACCGCCACACAGCTGTTGGTGGTGCCCAGATCAATTCCGATCATTTTTGCCATGGTGGTGTTTGTCCTTTCAAAAAAGACAATTTTAACTCTTGTTTCTATTGTAACGTTTGCCGCAGGAAAATGTGTTGCGATTTCGTAAATATTGCAGTGATTTTTATAAAAGTAAGTTATCTGCAATTTTCCGTTGACGCTTTTTGTCTGGCGTGCTATATTTAGTTTAACGCACTAAAGAGGGGGAATTTTTCATGGCACGCACCGCGACTGTGACCCGCAACACGCGGGAGACGCAGATCACGCTGACCATCGACCTGGACGGCACCGGCAAGACAGACCTGCACACCGGCATCGGCTTTTTTGACCATATGCTGGACGGCTTTGCCCGCCACGGCCTGTTTGATTTGAGCGTGACCTGCCACGGCGACCTGGACGTCGACTGCCACCACACGATCGAGGATATCGGCATTGCGCTGGGCACCGCCATCAAGGAGGCCCTCGGCGACAAGGCAGGTCTTGTGCGGTACGGCAGCTGCCTTTTGCCCATGGATGAGACGCTGGCGCTCTGCGCCGTGGATCTGGGCGGGCGGCCCTACTTTGTGTACGACGCTGCCTTTGCCGGGCAGAGCTGCGGCGGCATGGACACCCAGATGGCGCGGGAGTTTTTCTACGCGGTATCGTACAGCGCCATGATGAATCTGCATTTGAAAGTGCTGTACGGCGAGAACGACCACCACAAGTTGGAGGCCATGTTCAAAGCCTTTGCCAAAGCCCTGGACGCTGCCACCCGCAAGGATGCGCGGATCGACGGCGTGTTATCGACAAAGGGGACGCTGTAAGGGAAATGTTCGGCGGTGGAAACGACGGGCGCATATAGAATGCGCCCCTACGGTAGGGGCGGATTCCATATCCGCCCGTGCCCGTTTTCCGCCGTTGGCAGATATAATAGGAGGGAAAGCAGTATGTACAAGGACATCATTGACACCATCGGCTATGTGGAAAGCTATGACCCCGAGCTGGGCGCGGCCATGAACCGCGAGCTGGGCCGCCAGCGCCAGAACATTGAGCTGATCGCCAGCGAGAACATCGTCTCCCCTGCCGTGATGGCGGCCATGGGCAGCGTGCTGACCAACAAATACGCCGAAGGCTACCCCGGCCACCGCTACTACGGCGGCTGCCAGTACGTGGACCAGGTGGAACAGATCGCTATTGACCGCGCCTGCAAGCTGTTCGGTGCCAAGTACGCCAACGTGCAGCCCCACTCCGGCGCACAGGCGAACCTGGCGGTTTACTTTGCGCTGCTGAACGTCGGTGACACTGTCATGGGCATGGATCTGTCCCAGGGCGGCCACCTGACCCACGGCTCCCCCGTGAACATGAGCGGCAAGAACTACAACTTTGTCTCCTACGGTGTCTCCGCCGAGGATGGCCGCATCGACTACGCCGCACTGGCCAAGCAGGTCGCGAAGGTCCGCCCCAAGCTGCTGGTCGCCGGTGCGTCGGCCTATCCCCGCGCCATCGACTTTGAGAAGCTGGCCGAGATCGCCCACGGCTACGGCGCGATGCTGATGGTGGATATGGCCCACATTGCCGGTCTGGTAGCAGGCGGCCAGCACCAGAACCCGGTCCCCTACGCCGATGTTGTGACCACCACGACCCACAAGACGCTGCGCGGCCCCCGCGGCGGCCTGATCCTGACGAACAACGAGTACCTGATCAAGCGGATCAACTCCGCCATCTTCCCCGGCACGCAGGGCGGCCCGCTGGAGCATGTCATCGCCGCAAAAGCCGTCTGCTTTGGCGAGGCGCTGAAGCCCGAGTTCAAGGAGTACGCCCGCAAGATCGTTGAAAACGCGAAGGCACTGGAGGCCGAGCTGACTGCCCGCGGCGTGAAGCTGGTCTCTGGCGGCACGGACAACCACCTGCTGCTGATCGACCTGACCGACGAGGAGTGCACCGGCAAGGAGCTAGAGCACAACCTGGACGAGGTACACATCACCGCCAACAAGAACACCGTGCCCGGCGAGAAGCGCAGCCCCTTTGTGACCAGCGGCGTGCGCATCGGCACCCCCGCCGTGACGACCCGCGGCATGGGCGTTGACGAGATGAAGGTGATTGCGGACTGCATCGCAGACTGCATCTTTGACTTTGCAGGCAAGAAGGACGATATTGCCAAGCGCGTTGCCGATTTGACTGCGAAGTTCCCGCTGTATGAGTGATTTTGAGCAATAAATAAACTGTCCCGCCGTGGTGTACGCCCGGCGGGATTTTTTTGTGGGTGGTTGGGAGCTTTACCCATTGCCGGGTGCGCAAAGCCACGCCCTTGCCAGCGCCTGGGCAACCCTTTCCACATCCTCCTCCCGCAGTGCGGAATAGCCCGCAACCACGGTGTCGGGCCGGCACAGCTCCGGCCGGGCCAGGTAATACTCGCTCAGGCCGCGCAGCCGCACGCCCTGCTGCGCGGCGGCGGCCACCATGGCCCGCTCGCCGCCAGCGCCGGGCAGCGTCAGCAGAAAGTGCAGGCCGCTGTGTACGCCGTCCAGCTCGACGCCGGGCAGGGCTGCGCGCAGCGCCGCCGCGAATGCCTCCATACGGCGCTTGTAGGCAAGGCGCATCCGAGCCAGGTGCCGGGTAAAATACCCGCCCGCCATGAACTCGCAAAGGGTCTGCTGCTCAAACCGGCTGACCGTGTTCGCATAGGTCGCAAAATCGCGGCGGTAGCGGGCCAACAGGCTTTGGGGCAGCACCATACAGGCAATGCGGATGCCTGGCGCAAGGCTTTTGGAAAAGGTCGTCAGGTAGACGACCGGGCCGTCCGGGCCTGCCATGCCCTGTAAGCTGGGCAAAGGCCGCGTGTCAAAGCGAAATTCCGAGTCGTAGTCGTCCTCCAAAATGTACCGCCCGGGCTGTGCCGCCGCCCAGGCCAGCAGCTGGGCGCGGCGGGGCGCGGGCATCGTGACGCCGGTCGGGAAATGATGGCTCGGCGTCAGGTAGCAGAGGTTCGCGCCGCTCTTTTCCAGCGCGGCGGCGGGTAAGCCCTCACGGTCGATGTCCACCAGCGTGCAGGGGATGCCGCTGTTCTGCAAGACCGTCCGCGTGCGGGAGTATCCGGGGTTTTCGATGGCCGCCATCCCATCATGGAACAGGTGCGCCAGGCAGCCCAGCAGGTACTCAATACCTGCGCCGACGACGATTTGTTCCGGTGTGCAGTCCACGCCGCGGTACACCGACAAATATTCGGCGATCTGCGCCCGCAGCGGCGCGTCGCCCTGCATCTCGCCGCGCTGTAAAAGCTCGGGCCGCTGGTAGAGCAGTTCTTTCTGGATACGCCCCCAGCTGTGCGCCGGGAACAGCGCCGTGTCCACACTGCCGGTGGACAGGTCATACAGCGGCACAGGACCCGCCGGTGCAGCGGGCGGCGGCACCGGGGCGGCGGGGGTGCGGCGGGCGCGGCTGTGCAGCATACCGTAGGTGCTCTGCACGTAAAAGCCGCTGCGGGGGCGCGGCTCGGCCAGCCCCTCGGCGGCCAGCATCTGGTAGGCTGTGTCCACCGTGTTGACGCTGACGCCCTGCTGCGCGGCCATGGTGCGGCGGCCCGGCAGCGGCGTACCGGCGGCACGCTGCCCGGTACGGATCTCATCGGCCAGGGCGGCATACAGCTGCTCATACAGCGGTGCTTTTTGGCTGGGGTCCAGTTCGATCATCGTTTGCTCCTTCATCTGGCCCTATAAAAAATTCAAAAACTGGGCATTTATTTGGAACCAGAAATTTGTATAATAAAAACATACCTTTCCGGAAGGAAAATGTCAATAAGAAAATTTGAGGGGAGTCAAGAATCATGTCTACCGCAACGATTTGGCTGCTGTTTTTTGTCGTAGTAGCCTTGGCACTGCTGATCGCAGCGCTGACCAAAACCAAGTTCACCGTCCAGAAAATCAGCATCATCGGCATCATGGCTGCCCTGAGCTTTGTCGCCTATGAGTTCTTCCGCATCCCGAATGTATTCGGCACCGGGTCCAGCTTCCATCTGGGCAACACCTTCACGGCGCTGACCGCCATGCTGCTGGACGGCGTTTCCGGTGGTCTGGCCGGTGCCATCGGCCTGGCGCTGGCGGATATCGTGGCCGGTGACCCGGGCTACGCCGTCACCAGCTTTATCTTGAAATTCATCATCGGCCTGGTCTGCGGTGCGGTGGCCCACAAGGTCATCCACCTCAAGGCCTTCCCCACCGACAACAAGGTCAAGTATGTGGCCGCCGTCACGGCATCTGCGTTCAGCGGCCTGCTGGTCAACGTGTTTACCGATCCGTTCGTCGGCTATTTCCGCAACCTGTACATCTTTGGCCAGCCTGCAGAGTTTGTCTCCGTCGTGACCAAGATCACCAGCGGCGTCACGCTGGTCAACTCGCTGCTCTCCACCGTCTGCGCAGTCATCCTGTACATCGCCCTGCGCCCCGCGCTGGAAAAGGCGCATCTACTGCCGAAGGAGTAAATTTTAAGCCTTTCCCCTTGGGGAAAGGCCTTAATAAACAACGCCATCCTCCATTTCTGTTTACCCCCGCTTCGGCGGGGTTTTTGTTTTTGCCGGAAAATTATGTAAAAATTGCGAAAAGACTTCCTTTTACAGTGGATTTGTAGTAGAATTGGGTTATATATTCTGTAAATGCTACACGTCCCAACGCGAAAGGAATCTTTCATGGCAGGCAAAACCAAGTCAAAATCCAAAAAGCGGCCGCTGGATATGCGCAGCAAAATGTATCTGGTGCTGGCCCTGTGCAGCGTAATGCTGCTGGTCAGCATCGGCGTGGCGCTGGCGCTTATCGGCGGGCTGGACCTCGGCAAAGCGGATGGGGAAAGCACCTCCACGGTGGACAGTGCATCCATGGTGACCGAGAGCGGCTATAATAAAGAGGAAAACACCATCGACACCCAGGCGTACACCTCCACGATTTTGGAGGAAAGCGCCGACGCAGGCGAAAGCTACATAGACGAGACACTGTTTTTGGGCGACAGCAACACGGCGCGTATGTACCGTATGTTCGACTATTGCTCCTACGATAACGCCATCGGTTCTGTGGGCATGAGCGCCCGCAACCTGGCCACCTTTGCCTGCGTGCAGCTGAGCACCTCATCAAGCTATGTGACAATGTCCCAGGCGGTGGCAAAATTGCAGCCCCGCCGGGTCATTTTGACTTTTGGCACCAACGACCTGAATCCCAGCTACAAAGCAGCGGATTTCGTCAAGAATTATCAGGCGGGCATCGAGACCGTTGTTGCGGCCTACCCCAGCGTGGATATCCTCATCAACTCCATCCCGCCCATCGGGCAGCAGCACTCCAACCAGAGCCTGACCCAGACCCAGGTGGACGAGTACAACAAGGCCCTGGTGGAAATGTGCCAGGAGAAGGGCTGGAAGTTCCTGAACAGCGCCGAGGTTCTGAAGGACGCCGCCACCGGCTACGCCAAGAGCGGCTATGTGGAGACGAGCGACGGCATCCACCTGACCCGCAGCGCGATGGATGCACTGTTCAACTATATCCGCACCCACAGCTATATCACGGAGGATGACCGCCCGGCGCTGACCACCATCCCCAAGCACACCGGCGACAAGGACGCCGTCACCTACACGGTGCCGGTCGTCAGTTCCACCGCCAGCACCGAGGAACCGGTCTCCTCTGAATCTGAGTATATCGAGGACAGCAGTTCTTCCGAGGAAAACGTCAATTACGTCGAGGCCACCCCCACACCGGAGCCGGTAATTGAGGAAACGCCGACCCCCACACCGGAAGCCACCCCCACACCGGAAGTCACCGCCACGCCGGAGCCGACGGCCGTACCTACCGAGGTCCCCACGCCCACCCCGGAACCGACGGCTGTGCCCACCGCAGAGCCGGTCGTGACCGAAGCCCCGGCGGCTGAGCAGCCCTCCACCGACCAGGCGGCGGAGGAACAGCCAGCCCCGGCAGAATAAAAAGCACACCCCTGCACAGCAATGTCACTTAGTTAGCCTCCCAAAGAAATAGAACCCAGCCCGCAGAATTACACATCAAAGATTCTGCGGGCTGGGTTGTTTGTGGTTTCAGAAAAAATGGTACGGCAAAAAAGCGGATGGAGAAATCCGCTTAAAAGACTATTATGCTACTCTGTAAGTGAAGCTGACTGCAGGTTTCTGCGTGAGCTTACGAGAGTCCGTTCTTCCGGGACGAATAGGAGAAATGAACCTCATAAACAAGGCTTCAACAGTACATGTTTTTGAAATTATCAACCGGACTAGATTGATTCCTATACCACCCCAATTAGATAGTTGGTATCATTTGTACCAGAATACACCTGAAACAATATATGCTTCTAACGGAATTTTGCAAACCAGCAACAAAAAATCACTACTCAATGTAGAATTGAGTAGTGATACTTGGCGCAGGCGGTGGGATTCTCCCGCGCCCTTGCAACAGTCCGCAGGACTGTTGCAGCCCGGCGGGACGCAAAGCGCCGGGCACGGGCTGTTCGAATCCCACCTTGCAACCCTTGCATAGTTTGCCGCAAAAATAAAAAGCAGCACCCCGCAGGGTGCTGTCTTTGGCGCAGACGGTGGGATTCGAACCCACGTGGCATTGCTGCCAAATTGATTTCGAGTCAATCTCGTTACGACCGCTTCGATACGTCTGCTTATTTAGTTTTTATCGCACCGCCTCGCACAGCGTTTGGAAAAATGCGAGATTTCGATGCAAGATAACGATGAAAGGTTGGGTACGCGACACCCGATAAAGCCCGCCGTTATGGGATTTCCCGCGGACAAGGTGACCTGCCGGATGCAAACTTTCGAGTGCTCCCTCTTACGACCACTTGAGTACATCTGCCTGTGTACTTTACCGCACCCACACAGGGATACTTATAGTATTATACCAACTCCCCGCCCGGTTGTCAATCATCCGCCAAGGTTTTCTGCCATTGCTGCCATTCATACGCTTTCGATGACCATTCATCCTACTTTCCCCCGCAGTGACCCCACCCGTGCTATACTGTGTACAGTTCAAGCAAGACTTCTCCACTCCCCCACCACAAAGAAAAGGATGGATAATCATGAAAAAGACACTCAAACATCTGCTCCCTGCGCTGTTCCTGGCGGCGGTCATGGCTCTGCTGACCGGCTGCACCAAATCCGTGGACCTGCTGCAATACGCCGACGTCACCTTCGACGGTGCCAGCGGCAACGCCACAGCCACCGTAACGCTCGACTACAACGGCTTGGGCAAAGAGCTGTTTGGCAAAGGCAAGGACCAGGACATTTGGGACGAAGCCCAGACCGAGTTGAGCCTGATGGGCCACGTCAACTACACCGTCACCCCGCAGACCGGGCTGTCCAACGGCGACACCGTGACCCTGACCGTAAGCGCCGACGACGCCTTCCTGAAGAACCACGAAATCACCTTGAGCGAGACCAGCAAGACCCTGACCGTCTCCGGTCTGAAGGAGCCTGAGACGATCGACCCGTTCGAGGACAGTCTGCTGAACATCGCCGTCGAGGGCGAAACCGTGAGCGGCAAGCTCAACATCCTCATCCGCGGCTGTGCCCCGCACCTGGGCGTCACGGTCTCCAGCGACCTGCCCGCCGATGACCCTCGTTCGGCGCTGACCTACTCCGTCGCGACCGAAAGCCCCGAGGGTGGTTATGCCCTGGGCGATGTCGTCACCATCACAGCCACGCCCAAGTTCAGCAGCGACTTCACCAATAACTACATTCTCTCCCGCGACAGTCTTGAAGTTTCCCTGGAAAACGTTCCCCACTACCTCAACTCTGCCGACGAAGTGACCCCCGACCTGCTGGCCCAGCTGAAGCCCCTGGTCGAGAACGAGCTGAACAGCAGCGTCGACTACGGCATGACCTATACCAGCATCTGGGCCGCCGACGGCAGCTCTCCGGTTTCCAGCGAGTCCAGCGCCAGCGGCCCCCGCTGGACCGGCACAGCCTCGCTGCTGGTGGACAAGGACAGCGACATCTACAACAGCAGCTACTACGGTGACAATATGCTGGTTTTCCCCTACGAGATTGCCTACAACGTTTTCTCCGGCGAGGGTTCCGGCACGGCGGTCGGCGGTATCTACCTGCTGAACGTCAAGGTCAACGCGGACGGCAGCTATGATCTGAGCGAAGTCTCCATCGGCACGACCAGTTACTACACTGACATGGACGCTTTCCTGGCCAAGGAAGTCAACAACCGCAGCGAGTGGTACGACATCACCACCGCGCCCTTCAACTGGTAACAACTCTACGCTCCGCACGTTGTGCCGCACAGCTTTGCGTCAGCGACAAGATTGTCTCCAAGTGGGAGACTGCCCGCAGCCTGCCCGACATCACCCTGTTGGAACCGCCGGGGCTATGGGAAGCTGTACTGGTACTGCAGCCGGCACGGATTATTTGAGCAAAAGGTATAACAAAAGCGAGCAGCCCATCATCGGCTGCTCGCTTTTATTTTGTGGCCGAGGGCCGGGTTATGCCCGGCCCCTACACACGGTATTCTTTTACGCTTCCGCCACGGCCACCAGGTATTTGTAAATCTGCGGCTTGTATTCCTCGTACAGGCCCAGGTGCTCGTACAGTTCCTTATAGTAGGCAAACAGCGTGGCGCGTGTGGCAACAACGTTGACCGGGTTCAGCGCTGTGTGGACCGCACTGCCGGGCGTATTAAAATAATTATAAATCGGCGTGGAGAGGGCGTAGAACTTTTCCGCATAGCGGATGTAGCTCAAATTGAAATACAGATCCTCCGACCAGTCCATATCCTCGGCGCAGATGATATCATCGTGGGCGCGCACGATATCGGCGCGGTAGAGCTTATTCCACATAACGCCATAATAAAAGCTGGCCGGTTCCTGCATCAGGCCCGCGGCGAACTCTTCCTTGGTCATGGGGCCTTCCAGCAAAAAGCCGTAGGTCTGCACCTTGGTGGGGCGCTCGGGGCGGGGGTCATCCTCGGCC
>ERZ1034913.186-NODE-186-length-60617-cov-5.481886_pt1 | contig 60617 bp, 47 predicted proteins | sample MGYA00520697_ERZ1034913 | MGnify/ENA primary metagenome ERZ1034913 (study PRJEB33766, sample SAMN09781786) | gut metagenome | biome: gut microbiome | host: Homo sapiens | place: Madagascar | study: EMG produced TPA metagenomics assembly of the PRJNA485056 data set...
CTACCCGCGCGACCTGGGGCTTGAGCCTTACGAAGCACCCGAGGGGAAGAAGGCAGGCAAGCCCGGCCGCACCCGCGCCGCTCGTCGCAACCGCAACGTCCCCGCGAAGCTCGCGCCGCTCGTGCTGGTCGCAATGACGTTCGTCGGCTGCATCTCCGTCGGCGGCACGAGCTATCTGGCAGTGCTGTTCACCTCGGAGGGCTTTTCCGCCGAGGGCGCGGCGGCGCTCGTGGCGCTGTGCGGTGGCTGCCTTACGGTCGCCAAGCTCGCAAGCGGGGTCGTGTTCGACCGCGTCGGAACGAAGCGCGGCTCGATGTTCTTTTTCGCCCTGTTCATCGGTGGCACGCTGCTGCTCTGTTTGTCGGATATGGGGAACGTGGGGCTTGCGGGCGTTGGCGTGCTCCTCTACGGGCTCGGGCTCTCCCTCGGCACCGTGGGCATATCCGTCTGGTCGATCGAGCTTTCGCCGAAGGGGCGCGAAGCCAAGACGATCAAGAACTTCCAGCTCTGCTATGCGCTCGGTGGATTCATCTTCACCTTCCTGCCGGGTTTTTTGGCGGAAGCGTTTGGAACCTATCTCATCACGTACGTGATTCTGCTCGCGATGATCGCGTTCGCCGCCGTGGTCGTCGTGGGTGTGTACCTTTTGGGAGACCGCCGGGTTTCTGATAGCATACGTTCGTGACACGCAACGATTCCATGGCAAGGAGCGGCAATGACCGACGACCCGATCACCTCACCTGACGCGCAGCAGGCGCCGGCATCCTCTTCGGGCACGCGGCCTGCGCCCATCACCGACGAGCAGCTCCGCGAGATGATGCGCGATGAGGAACCTTCGTTTTTCGAGCGCAACTCGGGGCGCGTGGTAACCCTTGCGCTGATCGCGGTGAACGTGGTGTGCTTCGTGGCGGAGATGCTCATCTCGGGCACGGGCCAGGACATCTCGATCCTCACGTTGGTCCAGATGGGAGCCATGTACGCGCCGATGGTGCAAGGCCCTGCCGACCTGTACCGCTTCGTTGCGCCCATGTTTTTGCACATGGACCTCATGCACCTTCTGTTCAATATGGTCGCGCTCTACAGCGTGGGCGAGCTTTTGGAACGCGTGCTTGGGCGCGGGAACTTCCTTTTGCTCTATTTCGTCGCGGGCATCACGGGCAACGTCGTCTCCTACGCGGTCGACATGGCGCAAGGTGGCGGGCTGTCTGTCTCCGCCGGTGCCTCGACCAGCGTGTTCGGCCTGTTCGTAGCTGTGGCGCTTCTGTGCGTCCTCGTTCGCGGCAACCGCGCGGTCTTCCGCGACTTCTCGAAGAGCATGCTCTCGATCATCGCGGTGAACGTCATCTACACGCTGCTCGTGCCGAACATCTCGATCAGCGGCCACCTAGGTGGTGCCATCGGCGGCGCGATTGCGATGCTGCTGCTTCCTGCGGCGAGCCTGCGCACCCCGCGTCCGGTCCGCATCGTCGTGGCCGTGCTGTGGGTGGTGGCCGTCGCTGCCGTCCTCGTCTGGGGCGGCGTTTTCTAGAAAGCAATCGATGGGAATACGGCGTGCCGTGTTGAATGAGCCGCTTTTGACGGATGCGCTCCCGCTGTCTCTCGCGTTGCGCCCGCGTCGTGCCCACGCTTGCCGAGCACCTCTGCTGCGCGAGCGCGCGTCGCGCGGGCACCTGCCCTGCCCGATGCGCGCTGGTTCGGTCGTGTCAGTTTCCGCGCAGGTAAAAGCTTGCGAGCTGGATGCCGTAATCGTAGCTGGAAACCGCTTCGAAGATGCCTGCCGCGATAGAAGGTTACAAATTTGTTTCGGTGTGCGCGCCGACTGGTGGGATAGTTTGGCGCCTACGAGCGAGGGTTGTGTCGGGGCATGTGATGGTTTGGCGCCTATGAGTTGGGCGTCGTGGCTGCAGGAGCGCTTCGAGAGCTTGCTTGGCGCCTGCGGGTTGTTGCCTTACTGCTATGCGCGAAGGGACTCGAACGCGCCTTCGATGAGGGCTTGGCCTGCAGAGCCCATCGCGCAGGCAAGGGCTGCGAGCTCGTTTAAGGTGAGCGTGCCAGGGTGGCGCTCCACTTGGGCGTATTCCGATATCGGCAAATCGATAGCGTTCGCACATTGCTGTGCCGTTAGCCCCGATATCTCGCGTGCGCGCGTGAGCCAGTTTTTCACGCTGCCTCCCTTCCCGTGGATTTGGCGCTATTAAGTTTAACGGGTAACAAGGCCTCGTCAATCGAGGGAATATGCAAGTTTGGTAGCATTGTTGCGGCAATGGGAGGTGCGCGTGGGCGATACGACGGACAATGCGATCGGCAACAACATCAGGGCGGTGCGCGTTGATGCGGGGTTGACCCAAACCGAGTTTGCGAAGCGTCTCCAAGTTTCTCAGACTACGGTTTCGTCGTGGGAGACGGGCAGCTCGCAACCGCGTCGCAGCAACCTCTTCATCCTGCTCAGCGAATTTCCCGGCCTCACCCTTGAGGATATCAACAGCGAGAAGAACGGTTTTGCTCGCCGGTCTCTTCGCCGCTCGAGCGATTCGCAACCTGAGCAAGCGCCATTGCTCGGGCGCGTGGCTGCGGGAGCTCCGCGCGACGCGTTCCCTATCGAGGAATACGTCGCTGTGCCGCATTCGCTGCACGAGCGTTACCCGAACGCGTTTTTCCTGCGCGTGTCCGGCGAATCGATGAATCGTGTGCTGCCGAACGGCTGCCTAGCGCTCGTTGTGCCCGAGTCCGAGGTGGTCAATGGGCACGTGTATGTGTTCGGGACGGAGAGCGGCGACTTCACGGTGAAGCGTGCAAGCGTCACCGAAGACCGCATAACGCTCATGCCCGATTCCTACCTTCCCGGATACGAGCCGATTGAGTTCGCCCGAAGCGGAGAGCGCCCCCTCCCGCGCGTGATCGGGCGGGTGGTGTGGTTCACCATGCCGGAGAGATTCCGCGTCTAGCTTTCGATGCTAGCGGGCTGGGACTTGTGCGTTTTTTCGTGAAATACCAGTTTAGAGGTGCGTGAAAGCAAGTCGCGTGAACCACGTGCCGCCAAACTTTCCTGCAAAGGTGCGACAGGTGCGTCTAGGCGGGGCGGGTGCGTCTTCGTCGCCGCTGCGAAAACGGCCGCATGGCATCGGTTGCCTGGAAATCGTTTCGGTCCTGTTCCGTTATTCTCTCGAAAAGGCTTTGTCGTGGACAAAACTTGGCGATATGTGAGGAGTTGCATTTGGAAAACTTTATGTTGAAATTTCTGAACTGGGAAAATGCGTGAGGCGAGTTCGCGTATTCCCTCCTTCGCCTTCGAAAGGCTCACATATCGGGAACTTTTGTGTCCACGACTTCGCTAATTCAGGAAAGAAGCTTGCTCGCGCGGCGCCGATCTTGATGTGGGGGCGCGGTGGAAGTGGGCGCGCCGCGCGGCATCGCGCTTATACTTGGGGCATGGCTAACAACGATCAGGGATACGATCCGTTCGAGCCGGGCCATTCCACGCCTGAGTTCGAGCAGTTCGCGCGAGAAAATCAAAAATATCGCAAGGCGAGTCACACTCGGGGTGGCGCGGGTGGACAAAAGCGCATGCCATCGTCGGGTGCGCGCTCGCGCTCGGCTGCTGCGGGCGTTGCAGGGTCGCGAGCAGCGGGTTCTCGCAATGCGAACTCGCGCGCGGCCAGCTCCCGCAGCGGCTCGCCGTCTTCGCGCGGCGCAGGCAAGACGCTACCGCAGACGCGTGCTGCCGACAGCCGCAAAACGGCAGGTCGAACGGCTGCCCCCATGCAGAAGGCGCCTTCGCGCTCGTCGCGGCCCGTATCTTCGCAGCCTCCCCTGCAGGCGCCCGATCCTCAGCCCGTGCTCGCTCGTGCGCACAGCAAGGCGCACAACGTCGTAGGGGTTCTCGTCTGCGTGTTGCTGGCGATCGCACTCGAGGTGTTCGGCTACAACTTCCAGTTCTTCTACTCCATGACCTATCCCGATGCGGGAAGCTATCTCGTCAATGGCGCGCAGCCCTCGCAAGTGGGCACGATTACGCTCGATTCCTCGTCGAGCTCGTTTGAGATTACAGGGCTCAACTCCACCGTGCGCTCCATCCACTTCACGCCGGTGCTCTCCGATGCCGCAGGTGCCGCGAAGGCGACCGACAGCAAGATTCAGGTTGTCATCTCGCTCGCCGACGAGGGCAACGCGAACTACTACGCGAACCCTGCCGTATCGGTCGACCCCGCCGACCCCGCGACCACTTACATCTCGCTCGACCCCGCTGGCAAGTGCCATTCCATCAAGGTGAACATGACAAACCTCGCGGACATTGGCGCAGTTCAGGTATCGAGTATATCGCTTAATCAGAAGGTTCCGTTCGATTTCGACCCCCTGCGCGCGGGCTCGGTGCTCGCCATTCTGCTCGTTCTCTTTGCGCTGCGCCCGGCATCAGGGCTCTACAGCCGTGTTCGCGACTCGCGCCTGGCGAGCCACCGTATTCTGCTTGTCGTGCTCGTCGTCGTGCAGTGCGTGGTCGTGCTCGCGCTCGTGCTCTCCAACTCGCACTACGTGTCCTTGACGCAGACGCCGTCCTACGAGAACCAGTTCCAGTATCAAAAGCTCGCCGTTGCGCTCACTCAGGGGCATCTGTACTTGAACGACGTGCCCTCCGACGCGCTGCAGGCGATGGCGAACCCCTACGATACGCAGGCGCGCGCGGCGCAGGGCGTGCCCTATCTTTGGGACCACGCGTACTTCCACGGGAAATACTACGTCTACTTCGGCATCCTGCCGTGCCTAGTGTTCTACGTGCCCTGGCTGCTTGTGACGCACACGGGTTTCCCGACGTGGCTCGGCGTCGCCATCTGCGACTGCGTCTACGCGGCAGGACTTATGTACCTGCTCTCGGCGGTGTGCCGTCGCTGGTTCCCGCGCACGTCGATCGGAGTGCTTGTGGTGCTCGACGTGATGCTGTTCGTCGCGGGCGGAGGTGTCATCCTGGCGCGTACACCGTCGATGTACTTCATGCCCGAGGCGATGTCGCTCGCACTCGTCTCGTGGGGCCTGGGGCTGTGGGTCTCAGGTACCTCGCGCGGCTATATCGAGCGGGGGAAGATCGTCCTCGGCGCGCTGCTCATCGCGCTCACCATGGCATCCCGCCCGCAGATGGTGCTCTCCGCGGTGCTCGGGCTCGTCCTTTTCTGGCCGTTCCTTCGCGACTCGAAGGGCGATCGAGGGGCTAGACGTGACGTTATGGGTGCCTTCAAGGTGGCGATGGTACCGTTTGTGCTGGTCGCCGTTGCGGTGCTGGCTTACAATGCCGCGAGATTCGGCTCACCGTTCGATTTCGGCGCGAACTACAACCTCACCACGAACGACATGACCCACCGAGGGTTCCACCTCGACCGAATCCCGTTCGGGCTCTACGCATACTTGTTCCAGCCGCCCGTGTTCGGCAGCCAGTTCCCGTTCCTGCGGCAGGCTTACCTCGACCCGGCGTACCAGGGCATCACCATCTACGAGCCCATGTTCGGCGGTTACTTCTTCCTGTACCCGATGGCGCTTGCCGTTTTGGGCATCGTCATTGGGCGTGTGCGCGCGCAGCTTAAGGAGCAGCGACTTTTGCCGCTGTTCGTGGCGCTTGTGTGCGTGGCCTTCGCATTGTGCATCTTCGATTTGCAGGGCGCGGGCATCCTCATGCGCTACGTGTGCGATTTCGGGTTGTTCTTCGCACTGGCGGGCGCGATTGTCTTCCTTGCGCTTCTGCAGGTCAAGAGCGAAAAACGCCTCACGAAAGATTGGACGACGCAATTCTCTGCCATAGGCTCGCGCGGGGCTGTTGCGGCGGCGGGCGAGGGTACCGAAACCGTATCGGTGTACCGCATCTCGCTGTACTTCATGTTCGCGACGCTTGTGCTCATGGTGGTTATGAACGTCATGCTCTGGAACGCTTTCGGCATGTATTGATGTCGGCGCATCCCTCGCTGTTCCTCGCTTGGTTTCGCCACTTTGCGTGTATTCCCTTGCATATACCCCTAGTGGGTATATAATGCCGACTGAAAGATACCTCCAGGGGGTATGTGAAAGAAAGGAAAGGTTGCGATGGCGAAGACAAACGGCAAGCGCTCGGTAGAGGATGCGAACAAGGTTTCGGCTGATGGCGAGCTCGCCTCCTGCGAAAGCAAGGGCCCGCGCGCGCAAAACTGCTGCTGCCATCATAAGGCAACGCCGCGGTCCGAGGAGCTCCAGCGCAACCTGCAGAAGCGCCTCAATCGCGCAATTGGCCAGCTCAACGGCGTGAAAGCCATGATCGATGACAACCGCTACTGCGGGGACGTCCTAACACAGCTCGCCGCTGCGGAGTCTGCCGTGCACTCCATCTCCGCCATCCTTTTGCAAAACCACCTGGAAACCTGCGTTGTCGAGCAGATCGAGGCGGGCAACACCGCCATCATCGACGAGGCGATGCAGCTCATCAAGAAGTTCGCGAGGTAAAAGATGACCCAAAAACAAACCTTCGATGTCTCGGGGATGACATGCGCTGCCTGCTCCGCCCGCGTCGAGAAGACGACCTCGGGCGTTGCTGGTGTCGAGCACGCTGTGGTGAACCTGCTGAAGAACTCGATGGAGGTGGAATACGACGGCAATCCCGCCACGCTCGCTGCGATCGGCGCGGCGGTCGAGAAGGCGGGCTACGGCGCTGTGCCCCGAGTCGAGGCCGCCTCTGCCGCCAGCGCGTCGAGTGGGCCTGCAGCCTCGGCCGCTGCACGGGAAAACGCCGCCGCGAAGGAAGCGGCGCACGTGCGCATGCGGCTCGCTGTATCGTTTGTGTTTTCTATCCCCTTGTTCTACTTATCCATGGGGCACATGTTCGGGTGGCCCATCCCCGGCATCTTCCTGGGCCATGAGAACATGCTCACGTTCGCATTTACCCAGTTCCTGCTCTTGTTACCCGTGGTTTTCGTGAACTTCAAGTTCTTCCGCGTGGGTTTCAAGACGCTCTTCCGCGGCTCGCCGAACATGGACTCGCTCATCGCGCTGGGCTCGACTGCCTCGACGGTCTACGGCATCGTTGCAATCTACCGTATCGGCTGGGGAATGGGGCACGGCGACGTCGATTTCGCGCACATGGCGGCGATGGATTTGTACTTCGAGTCAGCGGCGATGATCCTCACGCTGATCACGCTGGGCAAGTACTTCGAGGCGCGCGCGAAGGGCAAGACCACCGACGCGATTGCGCAGCTTATGGACCTCTCTCCAAAAACGGCGATTCGCCGCAACGTCGACGGTGCCGAGGAAGAAGTCCCTGTCGAGCAGGTGCGACCGGGGAATATCCTCATCGTTCGCGCCGGTGCGGGCGTGCCTGTCGACGGAGTGGTGGTCGAAGGCGCGGGCACGGTCGACGAGTCCGTCATCACGGGCGAAAGCGTACCGGTGGAAAAGGGCGTGGGGTCTGCGGTTACGGGTGCGACGGTGAACCGCACGGGATGGTTTGCCATGCGCGCCGAGCGCGTGGGCGCAGACACCGTGCTCGCGGGGATCGTGCGCATGGTCGACGAGGCGACAAGCTCTAAGGCGCCTATTGAAAAGCTCGCCGACAAGATTTCGGGCGTGTTCGTGCCCGTGGTCATCGCGATTGCGCTTATCACCTTCATCATCTGGATGTTTGTCGGTGCGGGCGTGGCGACCGCTCTTTCCCACGCGATCAGCGTGCTCGTCATCTCGTGCCCTTGTGCTTTGGGACTCGCCACCCCGACCGCCATCATGGTGGGGACGGGACGCGGTGCTGCGAACGGCATCCTCGTGAAGTCGGCAGAGGCGCTGCAAACTGCGCACGGTGTGAAGACGGTCGTGCTCGATAAGACGGGGACCATCACGAAGGGCGCGCCCGAGGTGTGCGAGGTGCTGGTGGTCGAGGGGCCCTCGGCGCTCGCTTCGGGCGCCGCGGGTCGCGTCGGTGGAGTCCCGAGCGCAGCAGATGGCTTCGGTGGCGCCCACAAAGCGAGTTCCGCACGAGCCGAACAGTCCAGTGGACTGTTCGTGCGAGTCAGGACTGCCGAGCGACTGGGTGCTGCCGAAGCCATTCAAGCCTCTCAGGTTGACGCTCAAGCAGCCGCATTCCTTTCCCTTGCATACTCCCTCGAGAAGCGCTCGGAGCACCCGCTCGCGCAGGCTATCGTGGCGTATGCCGAGGCGCGCGGCGTCGCAGCTCAGGAAGTCGAGGCCTTCGAGCAGATTCCCGGCGGCGGGCTTCGCGGTGTGGTTGCGGGGCGCACCTGCCTTGCCGGTAACGCGCGGCTCATGGAGGATGGTGGCGTCGACGTGGCTGCAGTGCGCGAGCAGGCGCAATGTCTTGCCGACGAGGGCAAGACGGTGCTCTACTTCGCGCTCGACGGTGCGCTCGCAGGCCTTGTCGCGCTTGCCGACGAGCCCAAGCCCCGAAGCGCTGCAGCGCTCGCCGAGCTCTCGCGCATGGGTATCCGGACCGTCATGCTCACGGGCGACAACGAGCGCACGGCGCACGCCATCCAAAAACGCGTCGGCACCGACGACGTCATTGCCGGCGTGTTGCCTCAGGGTAAGGAAGAGGTCATTCGCGACCTGCAGAAACAGGGGACAGTTGCCATGGTGGGCGACGGCGTGAACGACGCTCCCGCCTTGGCGCGCGCCGATGTCGGCATTGCCATCGGTGCGGGCACCGATATCGCCATCGACAGCGCCGACATCGTGCTCATGAAAAGCGACCTGGCCGATGTGCCCGCGGCGATCTCGCTTTCGCGCGCGACCATGCGCAATATCAAGCAGAACCTGTTCTGGGCGCTCATTTACAATGTGATCTGCATCCCCGTGGCGGCCGGCGCGCTCTCGTTCGCGGGCGTGACCTTGAACCCCATGATTGCCGCGGCGGCGATGTCGTGTAGCTCGGTGTGCGTGGTTTCGAACGCGCTTCGCCTTCGCGGATGGAAGCCTGTGGTGCTCGGCGAGGTGACATCGGCGCTGGAACCCGAGGCTGCACCCGATGTCGCATCCGGGGTTGCGCTCGCAAGCGAGGCGGGTGTGCCCACGATGGACGGGCCCTCTGCGGAAGACGGCGACGGGTCGCCTGTTTTCGCTGGTCATAGCGAAGAATTGCAAACCGTGAAACCGAAGGAGATCATCATGGAGAAAAAGCTGTCCGTCGAAGGAATGATGTGCCAGCATTGCGTCGCTCACGTGAAGAAGGCGCTCGAGGGTATCGAGGGTGTGGAAGAGGCCGTGGTCGACCTCGATTCCAACAGCGCGACGGCGAAGCTTTCCGCCGACGTGGCCGACCAGGTGCTCGTCGACGCCATCGTCGATGCGGGATACGAAGCGAAGGTAGTCGAGTAGCAAGCCACGCTCTCGCCCCCCTAATCCGCCAAAGCCCACCGGAAGGAACGAACCCATGGCTAAGACAGCCGAACCGAACACAGCCCCCGCACCTGATGGGCGCCCGCTCGTTGCGCGAACGTCCCCTCTCGAGGGTCGATGGGGGAGGCTCTCTATCGTGTTCGGCCAGGACGGCGTCGAGCATCTTGCAGGGAAGAAGGTGCTCCTCTTTGGCTTGGGCGGCGTCGGATCGAACTGCCTTGAACCCCTTGCGCGCGGCGGTATCGGATCGTTTGTGCTGGTCGATTGCGATGTTGTGCAGCCCTCGAACGTGAACCGCCAGGCGGTTGCTTGGGAGAGCACCATCGGCCGGCGCAAGACGGACGTCGCGCGCGAGATGGTGCGTGCGATCAACCCCGAGGCCCAGGTGGAGACGGTCGACGAGTTCGTCCTGACCGAGAATCTGCCTGCCTTCCTCGACGCGCACGGCGACGTCGACTTCGTGATCGACGCAATCGACACGGTCTCCGCGAAAATCGCCCTCGCGAAGCTGTGCGAGGATCGGGGCCTTCCTCTCGTGTGCTCGGCGGGTGCAGCGGATCGCTTCTTCCCCGAGCGCCTTTCGTTTGCGAACATCTACGACACGCACGATTGCGGACTTTGCCGCATCTTGCGCAAAGAGGCGCGCAAGCTCGGCATCAAGTGCTGGACCATCCTGTATTCCGACGAGCCTTCGGCGCGCGAGCTTTTGGGCACCCCGCGTCTGCCCGAGCCCGAGCAAGTGCCAGGTGAGCGTCGCCGGAAGCTTCCGCTCGGCACCACCTCATGGATGCCGCCCATCATGGGGCAGATGATCGCAGGCTATGTGATCTGCTCGCTTATGGGTTTGGAAAATGGTGGGCGATCGTTGTGATGGAGAGGGCCCCGCTCATCGACACGCACTGCCACCTGGACTTTGCGGGTAATGCGGTGGAACTTGCCGCAGCGTATGCCGCATGCGGCGGTGCGCTATCGGGAACCTGCGATCCGCGGGATTTCGAGCGCGTCCGCACGATGCTTGCCCCCTTCGCCCCGCGCGTGCGGGTTGGCTTGGGGCTTCATCCGTGGTGGGTTGCCGATGGCACTTGCGGGGAAGGGGAAGTCGCGTTGTTCGAGCGCTTGGCTCTTGGTGCGCCCCTGATCTCGGAGGTGGGGCTTGACTTCCAACCGCGCCGCGAGGGCACGCGTGATGTGCAAATCGAGGCGTTCGAGCGCGTATGCCTTGCTGCTGCTCGCCCGCTTGGGGAAGGGAAGGTGGCGGGGCGGTTCGCCGCGGGTCCGAGCGGCGAAGCGGGGCAGCCTGGCAAGGTGGAGCCCGACCCGGGTTCGAGGCAGTCTGCCGCAGGCTCGCTAGAGGAATTTCCTCGGCGCGTCATGTCCATCCACTCATCGGCGGCAGCGATGTGTACGCTCGATGTGCTCGATCGCACAGGGTGTCTCGACGTTTGCACCTGCATTTTCCACTGGTTCTCCGGGTCGCAAGAGGAGCTGACTCGCGCCATCGACGCGGGCTGCCTCTTCTCGGTGAACGAGCGCATGCTCAAAACGAAACGTGGCCGCGCCTATGCGCGCGCTATTCCCGAGGGTCGCCTGCTCATTGAGGCTGACTTCCCGAGCAAGCCTACCCCTATGATGATTCCTCAAGATGTCGCCCCACGCCTCGAGCGCACGATGTCGTTACTTGCTGAAGCGCGCGGCGCCGACGAGCGCTTGTTGGCTGCAACCGTTGCCGCCACAAGCGAGCGCATTCTCCTCCCATAAGGAAAGAGAGGCTATCCCTCAAAGGGGACAGGCATAGCGACAAGCGCAAGAAGGTTATCATTTCGCCAAAATGCTGTCGACTTCAGTTAGAAGCCTTAGTAACATTCCAATTACAAGACCAAAATCAAGACGCCATAACAGTAACCTATAGCTAACTTTATGAAGTTTCCATGAACTAACTTAAAAAGGAAGCAAATCGATAGATTTGAAAGTTAGTTAAGGGTTACAGTGGCTCGGTGCACTTAGAGTTACCCATATGTAACTTGTGGCCGAGCTTAGCCGACAGGCTGCCGACGGATCGCTCAAAACAATAAGGAAACTCACCGTCAGTCGAAAAGCCGTCCCAAGTTTCTCGAGAGGTAACAGCCCTAATGTGGAAATGACGAGGAAAGGAAGTGAGATGGAAAGCAATTCGCAACCGAACGACAAGGAAGCCGCGAGAGCGAGCCTTTCGCGCAAGGATCCCCTGGTGGCGGCCCTGCCGCGTCGTGCCACAAATGTAGTTTTGGCGGCAACGCTGGCTGCAAGCATGGTGCCTTCGGCGGCGTTTGCGTCGTTCATGGACGAAGTGAACCAAGCCACGACGCAGAACCAGGGCGAGGTTTCTCAGAACCAAGACGCCATTGACCAGACGGACGAACTGTATGCGCAATCCGTGGCGGAAGAGGGAACGAGCTCTGCGGTTCAGACCTTGGCTACAACCGCCGACGATACGGCAGCATCCCTTGACCATGCGAACCTGCCCGATGGTCAGTACAGCGTGAACATCAAGATGATGAACGCCAACAGAAAGCAGGTGTCCATGGCCAACGGCGCCGTGGGCAATGTGGTGGGCGATGACTATTGGCACCAGATGACGCTTGACGTGGTGAACGGCGAGTACTGGTTGACCATGCGTTGGGTGCCGCTTGACCGTATGCTCGGGAGCACGCACTTCGTCGGCTATCTGGCGAACCTGTCCTACTTTGAGGACTACACGACTACGCCGTACATCAAGGGCACGCAGGTCGACGCCAAGGTGCTCTCGCGCTATGTCAACGAAGACGGGACGCCTGTCTACGACAGCTACAACGACCCGTCGTCGTCTTCGTTTGTCGGAAATAACGTGTACCCGAAGGACGTGCAGATCAAGATCTCGGGCAGCGCTCTCGAGGACGGCTATCAGCCGGTGCATGTGTTCGTGCCGGTCATGGAGGCCATCATGACGGGTGCTGGCGACCAGAACTGCTATGTGCAGCTGGATTGGGACACTCTGTCGACGAACTACCTTTCCGCGGATAAAAGCGAGTTGAAGAAATCTCTCGATGTGGCCAATGCCACCGAGCAGGGGTCTAAAAGCGATGATGCGTGGAGTGCTCTTGAGGCGGCCATCGCAACTGCTCAAGGTGTCTACGACAACGCCTCCGCTACCCAAGATGACGTGAACAGAGCCACCACCGCGCTCGACGCTGCCATGAAAACCTTCCAGGATTCGGCGGATGTTTCCTCGAATGATCCCTACGAGGGCAAGCTCGAGCAGGGCGTTCGCTACAAGACCGCCCAGCTGCTCTATAACGCCGATGGCGGCGATTTCAAGTCCTCCGATGGTGAGCCCAATGTGCTGAACGGTTTTTGGACCACGTTTGAGACTGTGGACAACGCTGATGGCAAATATGCTGTGACTATCGAAGATCCCTACAATACGGCGACTCCGGCAACCGATCCCGTTGCGGACTCCGTCGCATATGTCGCCTCTGACGGTTCGGTCAAGCAAGCGGTTAAGGTGTGCGATCGCCAAAAGGGGTCGGAGAACAGTCGTCAGGCGGAATGGGTGGTGTACACCGACAACCTGAACGAGAAGATCCAGCTGAATCTGTCCTACACGATTGATGGTCAGGCAAAAACCCAGACTGTGTATTTGCGGCCGGCAAAAGAAGGCGCGACGCTGGTCACAAGCTTGCTCAGCGCTCTTTCCGGAAGCGGCTACATGAAGTCATCGGATACGGATTACTCGCCGTTGTATCTGGCGATTCAGGATGCGAAGGCCGTTGAGCAGGGAAAGAAGACTGCGGAATCATACGCCGCTTTGCAGCAGGCTATTACCGACGCGCAAACGGTGCTGGACAGCAATAACAAAAAGCAGCCTTCGGTGAACACCGCCACGGAAACCTTGAAGACGGCGGTCGAAACCTTCAATGATTCTGCGGATTACGTTGACCCGTTTGAGGGCAAGATCGTCCAAGGCGAGATGTATCAGCGCGATGCCGAATTCGTCGACGCATCGGGCAACAGGCTGTCTTCGAACCCTCTATCCGGTACCGATTGCTTGAGCACGTTCGGCCTGTCAACGGACGGAGATTCCAAGTACTACGTCACATTCAGGAACAACTACAACACCCAATCGAGCTTGCGCGACAAGTATCCCAAGGTCACTGCTATCGAGTATAAAGTCGGCAACGTTTCTCAGTCCGCCGTGCTGACCTGCGATCGTTCGGTTGGCAACAACATTCATTACGGCCTTTGGAAGCTCGGCCTTGACGATTTGACCCAGCAGGTTGAATTGACCGTCCACTACACCACGTCATCTGGCGAGCAGAAGTCCGACGTCATCTACTGTACGCCGCTTAAGGCGGACGCGAAGTTCGGAACGTACTTGGATGTGGTTTTGGACAAGACGGTTTGGTGCGTTGCGGCAAAGGGCACGAAGGTGGACTATGCTCCGCTGTACGCTGAAATCCAATCTGCTAAGGCATTGCAACAAGGTGATCATTCCGATGAGAGATGGAATGCGCTGCAAGACGCCATAACTGCCGCTCAGATGGTTCTCGATACGGATACCACCGACGGGAACACGCAGGAAAAGCTTGATGCTGCCGTAGCGGACCTGCGGGCTGCAGTCGATGGGTTCAATAAGAAGGAGATCGTCAATTCCTACGAGCTTGAAGTGGGTAAATGGTACGGCGTGTATGGTGGCTACACCGCGAAAAGCGACATGTCGTCTAAGGGTCTGTTCTCCATGTCCGACTACCGCTTCACCGAAGACGGCACCTACGACTTGAACGTCTGGTTCCTTGCCACGGAAAAGCCGACAATGGTGAAATACTCCACTGAAAATGATCTTTCTCAAGCCGAGACCGCATGGATGTCTAGCGCCATGACTGCTCGTTTGAACATTTCGGAATTGAGCAAGCTGTTCATGTGGGTTACCTACACGGATTCAGAGGGTGCCCTTCATGAGAACGTTCCGTTCACGGTCGACTACAAGTACCTGAGCAAGGGCAATTTCAGCTTGCGCGATAACCAGCTTGATCAGGGCTATCTGTATGCGGCCTTGCAATCCGCCAAGGCAATCGAGTACGGCGAGAAGAGCGATGAGGCTTGGGCTGCTTTGTGGGATGCCATCGCAGCTGCAACGAAGGTCCAGAAGACAAGCAGTTCCGAGAAGAGCCAAGCCGAGGTCGATAAGGCCACTACCGATTTGAACGCCGCTATGGAAACCTACAACGCCGCTCCCAATGCGACTTCCCGAACGTATGGCTTGGAAGTCGGGAAGCAGTACTCCAATCTGTATGAGGAGCTGGTCGATGCAAGCGGAGCTGCTGCCCCTATCGGCGCCGAAAGCCCATTTTATGTATATGGTCCGTTGTACTCGCTGCAGCAAGACGGAACCTTCTCCATGGAAGTCGATACCCACGACAACGTTGGTTCCAACGCGAATGAAGAAGTGAAGTCGTGCCTGGTCAGTGCTATTAAATGGAATACCAGCGACGATGAGTCGACCGCGAAGGACGCGGTGAAGGTGGGCGGTTACGTAGGAAACTACACGCCCGGCACCGGAAAATGGATGCTTGAAGGCGTTAGCGATCCGGCTCAGTTGTATTACTGGGTGACCTACACCGACGGTAATGGCGTAAAGCACGAGAACGAGAAGTACTCGGCGAAGCTGACGAAGCTCAACTCCTCGGAGCACGGTTTCTTCGAGCAGAGCACGACCTACACAACCGACGATACGAAGCTCTATGCCGCGTTGAAGAAGGCAGAAACCGTTCAAAAGGATGAGAACAAGACCGACTTGGCGTGGACCACGTTCGAGCTGATGCGCGAGACGAATTACATCTACTACGTCAACGAGGCCCTTGCGCGTCCGCAATCCGAGGTTGACGAGCATACCAAGACCGTTGAGGACGGAATCGCCCTGTACTTGAGCAGCCAAACCAACAAAGCCGATTTCAGTGCTTTGACTTCTTCTATCGCCGAGGCCAAGAAGGCTCTGGCTGATGCGAGCGCGATGCAGGACAAGGCCGCTGCCCTTCTTCGGGGGCAGATCGACGCTGCGCAAGAGATCGCTGATGACGGCAATTGCGGTCAAGAAGCCGTCGACAGTGCAAAGCAGGAGCTCGACGCGGTCTTGGATTCCTACAAGGCCTCCGCAACGAAGGCAAGTGTGAAGTCGCTCTCCGATGCGTTGGCCGAGGCCGGCAAGCTGAAGGATGCGGGCAAGGGCACGGCAGAATCCCTCGAAACCCTTGGGGCTGCCATTGCCACAGCTCAGGGAGTCTATGATAAGGCAACCGGGTTTGCTGGCGATCAAATCCTGGGCACCGATGCCGAGGTGAGCGAGGCGACCACCGCCTTGAATGCCGCCATCGCCACGTTCAAGGAGGCGAACGCCGAGACTCCTCCTGCGGGCGACCTCGACTTCTCAAACCTGGCGGAGGGCACCTACACGGTGAACGTCGACATGTACAAGATGGATCGTGTGAGCAAGTCCATGTCCGACCAGGCCATCAACCACGAGGTCGAGCTGACCGTCAAGGGCGGCGAGTATTACTTGACCTTTGACTTTCAGGGGCTGAAGTACCTGGGGCAGTTCGGCTATCTGGGCTGGCTGAAGTACTACGACCAGGGCTACACCTACTCGTACGGATACCCTCAGGGCTCGACTTCCGATGCCACGGTGCTCACCACGCAGAAGAACGACGACGGCTCCGACGTGTACGACGCTTTCAACACCGACGGGTCAGCCGACAAGCTGTTCAGCGGGCTGTATCCGGACAAGGTGCGGGTCAAGTACGTGCAGACCGCGCGCGATGACGCCGACGGCTTCGTTCCACTGCGTGTGTTCGTGCCGGTGATGGAATCGATCAGCGCCGGCAGCGGCGAGCAGGACGTGCTGGCCAAGGTCGACAAGACGTCGCTTAAGAAGAAGGAAAACGCCGCCGTCGATGCGACCGAGCTGCAGGCCGCCATCGCTTCTGCCGAGAATGCGCTTGCCACCAGCAAGAAGGGCGATGCCGCGAACGAGAAGTTTCAGGCAGCCGTGGATGCTGCCCGCGCCGTTCTTTCCAAGGATGGCGTGACGCAGCCCGAGGTCGATGCTGCCTTGGCCGCGTTGCGAAAGGCTACCGACGAGTTCGACGCAGCCCCTGATGCGGTGGTCGTCGACAAGACGGGGCTCGCTTCCGCCATTTCCGAGGCCAAGGCTTTAGAGCAGGGCAAGAAGACCGATGACGCCTGGAACGCTTTACAAGCTGCCATCGCGAAGGCCGATAAGGTTAACAGCGACGCTGACGCCACGCAAGCCGATGTAACTTACGCACTGGAAGCGCTGACCAATGCTGTGAACACGTTCAAAGCCTCCGCCGATAAACCCGCGGAAAGCACGCTCGACTTCTCGAACCTGCCTGCCGGCACGTACAGCATCACCATCGACATGTACAAGATGAACCGCACCGACAAGTCGATGTCCGACGTGGCTATCAACCACAAGGCGAAGCTGACGGTCGACGAGAACGGCGAGTACTGGATTACCCTCGATTTCGGGAGCGTGAAGTCCGGCACCACCAACGGTTACCTGGGCAGCCTTTCCTACTACGACGACGGCTACACCTACAGCGGAGCCAAGGTCAACGGAACGCTGGTTGCCGGCACCGTCGTTGACTACCAGACCGGCGTGGACGGCAAGCAGTATCCTAACCACGTGACGGTGAAGTTCGTGAAGCAGGCGCGGGAGGACTCCGATCGCTTCATTCCGTTGCAGGTGTTTGTCCCGGTGATGGAAGAAATCGCGGCCGACTGCGGTACGCAGGACGTGCTCGCGAAGTACGACCCGTCTTCGATTCAGAAGCTTGACGGCGAGATTCCCGACCAGACCGAGCCGGGTGTGAACGGTACCGATACCCCCTCTGCAACGACGCCGACTACCACGACTGGTCCTACCACTGCAACGAAGGCTGGCGTGACGACTGCTACCAAGGCGTCGTCTAGCTTGGGGAAGACTGGCGACGCGGCAGCTAACGGCCTGATGGCAAGCGCGGTTGCAGGTATCGCCGCCGCGGCGGTTGCTGCATGTGCCGCTGTGCGCCGCCGCTTCGGCAAGCAGGAAGGCGAGGAGTAATCGATCATGCACACCCGCAACTCCTCTTTGCGCGTAAGCGCGATGTTTCTGGCGGTGTGCGCGGCTTGTACGGTAGCGCTGGCCCTTGCGGTCGGCGTTACCGCACTTCAGCCGGGTGCCGCCTATGCTTCCGACTACTATTCCGCCACGGCGACCCCGTGGTATCGCAACCCTGCAACGGGTATCATCGAGGACTCCGGCGGCGAGGACTCCGAGGTCTTGGGCCAGTCCATGACCGAGGGTTGCGTCTCGCCGAACGCGTTCCTCGAAATCGACGACGCAGGCAACCGCTATGTCACGTTACGCCTGGGCCTTATGGACAACATCAACAACGTGAACATCCTGGCCGATGATGACTGGGTGAATGCGTATTACCAGTGCTCGCCCCAAACCATCGCCGTCGATGGCGCCACCACCGATTTCCGCTTCCTCGTGGGAAGCGAGGGCGCTATCTTCCGCATCAACATGTACGTTGTGCCCATGGGTCGCGAGGTTATCTTCTATGTGACGCTCTCGGGCTTTTCAGAAGGCGTGAACAACGGCGGGTTCTACGTGGAAGGCTCGAGCGGTTCTTCGACGACGGCGACGCCTTCTGCGGGCACCGTCGCGGGGGTGACGGCGTCCACGGGGTCGGCCGTCACCGCGTCAACTGCGCAGTCGGGGGTTTCGAGTGCATCGAGCGCTTCTCAGCAGCTGAAGGCCAAGATTGCCGAGGCCGAGCAGCTGCTGAAGAGCTCCACGAAATCCGACGAGCTGAACCAGGCACTGCAAACGGCCCTCGACGAGGCCAAGGCTGTGCAGGAGAAGACCGATCCCGCCGATGACGAGCTCAAGGCTGCTGCCGATAAGCTTGGCGATGCCCTGACCACGTTCAAGAACTCCGTTTCGGCCCAGTCCGTGGCGGGCTCCTCCGATGGCATCGAGGAATACGACGCCGGCGGCAACAAGGTGTCGCAAGACGACGGCGCATCGGCTGCTAACGTGAACGTGCCCGTCTCGACCCTGGTCGTCGGCGGCGTGCTGCTGATTGTGATTATCGCGGGCCTGGTGTGGTTCTTCGCGTATTATCGCCCGCGCCATGTGGGCGGTCCCTCGAGTGCCGCTGCCGCTGCGGCAGCGCCTGCGGGCGGGGCGTTTCGGCCCTATGAGGCCGGCCCTGCCGTGTTGCCCGAGGAGGGCGCGTCCGCGAATGCATCCGCTTCATCTTCCGCATCTGAACAGGGGAGATAATTGTGACAAGCAGCTTCAACGCGTTTGCGCGGCGCGGCTGCACCCGACGCAGCGCCTTGACCCTCATGGGCCTTGGCGCTGCATCGCTGGCGCTTTCCGGCTGCGTGAACCAGCATCCCGATCGCGATTCGGGCGAGGACGGCCAGCTGCGACTCGTCGCCACATCGCCCGCTTCCGCCGACATCACCGATAAGCTCAACCTCGACTTGGTGGGCGTGTGCTCAAGCTCCATCAGTTCCATTCCCGATCGCTACGCCGACGCTACGCAGGTAGGCACGGCTATGTCGCCTGACCTGGAGGTTCTTAAGTCGCTCGACCCGAGCTACGTCATTTCGCCGAACTCGCTGCAAAGCGACCTGCAACCGAAGTACGCTGGCGCGGGGCTTGCCTGCATCTTTCTGAACCTACGCAGCGTGGACGGCATGTACAAGTCCATCGAGGGCCTGGGCAAGAAGTTCAACCGCGAATCGGAAGCGAATTCGCTGATTAGCGACTACAACGCTTTCATGGCGGATTATCGCCAGAAGAACGCGGGGAAGGAAAGCCCGCGCTGCTTGGTGCTGATGGGCCTGCCCGGCAGCTACATCGTCGCGACCGACAACAGCTACGTGGGCAGCCTCATGGCGCTCGCCGGCGGAACGAACGTGTACCAAGATACGGACATGGAGTTCCTGAACGCCAACACCGAGGACATGAAGCAGAAGGAGCCCGACATCATCCTGCGTTGTGCGCACGCGCTGCCCGACCAGGTTGTGGAGATGTTCAAGGAAGAATTTTCCACCAATGACATCTGGCGCCACTTCAAGGCCGTCGAGCAGGGGCGCGTCTACGATTTGCCCTACGATCAGTTCGGCATGAGCGCGAAGTTCAACTATCCCGATGCGCTGGATACGCTTCAGCCCATCCTGTATGGGGAAGGGTAGGCCGCCATGGTAAGTATGGGAAGGAAAGTCGCCGCCTTCTGCGTGGTTGTCCTGGGGCTGCTTTTGCTGTTCGTGTTCGCCGTGAACACCGGCAGCCTTCAGGTTTCGCCATTGCAGCTGTTCAATGGCTTGTTCGTGGCGTACGATCCCGATGTCGCAACCATCTATGACCTGCGTTTCCCGCGCATCTTCATCGCCATGGTGGGCGGTGCGGCAACGGCGACCTCGGGCGTGTTGCTGCAGGCGGTCATCCGAAACCCGCTTGCGGATCCGGGAATCATCGGCATCAACGCAGGCGCCTCTCTTGCCGCCATTTTGGTGACGGCGTTTGTGCCTGTACTGTTCTACTTCACGCCGCTGTTCGCCTTTGCGGGCGGATTGGTGGCGTTTGCCCTGGTCTACAGCTTGTCATGGAAGGGTGGGCTTTCGCCTTTGCGCATCATCTTGGTGGGTGTTGCGGTCAGTGCCATGTTCACGGGCATCGCGAGCGCGCTCGATAGCGGCACGGGTTCAAGCATGTCGAGCGTCACGAGCATAGTGGACGCCAATATCACGATGAAGACGTGGAGCGATTTTTGGGCGCTTTTGGCGTACGCCGTGGTGGGCCTGCTGCTCGCCGCGTGTGTGTGGAAGCGCTGCGATTTGCTGGCGCTCTCCGACAAGACGGCGCGCTCGATTGGCGTGAACGTGGACCGTACGCGCATCTTCGTGTCATGCATTGCCGTGCTTTTGGCCTCCATCTCAACGGCAATCATCGGCCCAATCAGCTTCTTGGGCCTGATCGTGCCGCATATCGCGCGCCTTCTGGTGGGGTCGGGGCACAAGACTCTCATCCCGTTCTCCATGCTGCTTGGCGCGCTTTGCCTGCTTTTGGCTGACACAGTCGGACGCACCATCGCTGCACCGTACGAGATTTCGGCGGCAATCATTATGAGTGTCGTGGGCGGCCCGGCCTTCATCCTGCTGCTGAGGAAAGCGAGGGCGAGCTATGGTGAATAGGGACGAGAACACGACGTACGCCCAGGTGGAAAGCGAGTTGCGGGGTGCAAGTGCTTTGCACGCTTCGGGCAGCTTGTTCACCGTTCGGGGCCTAACGTTTGCTTACGGTGACCACGTGATCTTCGACGGCCTCGACTTGACGTTGCGCGAGGGGCTTGTGACCACGCTCATTGGCGCGAACGGCAGCGGCAAGACCACCCTGTTCAACCTGATGACCAAGCAGTTGCGCCCTCAGGCCGGGGATGTGTATCTTCGACGCGGCAACATCGCCTACATCGGATTGCGCGATTTCGCACGACTGGTTTCAATCGTGCATCAGAACAACACTGCGCCGGGCGATTTGTCCGTCGAGAAGCTCGTGCGCTACGGGCGCGAGCCTTATCACGGCATCGGTCAGGTTGCGAGCACTGAAGAGGATGACGCCATGGTACGGTGGGCTATCGATACGTGCGACCTGCGCGGATTCGCCGAGAAACCAGTGGCTTCGCTTTCGGGCGGCCAGCGTCAGCGCGCCTGGATCGCCATGGCGCTGGCTCAGGGCGCGCGCGTGCTTCTGCTCGACGAGCCCACAACGTATTTGGATGTCCGCTATCAGCTGGATATTCTGCGTTTGGTCCGCCGCCTGAACCGCGAGTTCGGCTTGACGGTGGTCATGGTGCTGCACGATATCAACCAGTCGCTTTATTACAGTGACGAGGTGGTGGCGCTTGCGGGTGGCCGCATTGTGGCGCAAGGCGCTCCCGAACAGTTGGTGACTCCGCAGCTGGTGAAGAAAGTGTACGGCGTTGACCTGGGGATAACCGAGATTAATGGTAAGCCTTTCGTGCTGGCGGTATAAGGCAGGTCTCCCCCTCGAGCGTGTTATCCTTGGTTGATTTCTTATCTAAGCCATGGTAAACTTTTTCAAATTTGTGAGAGATGTCAAACAGTAAGCAGGTACGATACGTGAACGAACAAGCTGCGCAAATCGAGCAGGGCGTTGCGGTTGAACAGGCAAACCAAGAAAACTTTCGCCTGCGCCACGGCCTGTGGGCGGCGGGAGGCTTTCTCTTCTTCGTGCTGGGGATGGCGGGCGTGGTGCTGCCGATCCTGCCTACGACGCCGTTCATCCTGGTAGCTGCCTTCTGCTTTGCGCGCAGCTCCAATCGTCTGAACAGCTGGTTTAAGGGCACGAAAGTCTACAAGATGGTGCTCGAGGGTTATATGACCAAACGCTCCATGACGCTGCGCGCGAAGCTCACCATCCTCGTGCCAGTTACCGCACTTCTGGCTGTGGGCTTTGCCATGATGAGCAACGTTCCCGTCGGCCGCGCGATTGTTGCCATCGTGTGGGTGGGCCATATCGTCTATTTCGGGTTCATCGTGAAAACTGAGCGCTAGGACGCTGTCCCACGTCAGCTGGGACGGTTTCGAAAGCCGAAGCCCTCGCCCGAGGTGATTTCGCTCTGGGTCAGAGCTCTTTGCGGCTTGCGCCCTCTTCGGCCTATGCGCCTAGCGGCCTTCAGCCTTGCGACCCCCTGCTGCCCTTCGCTGTAGAGGCGGCGCCCATCGCCGGCCCTCCTCCTTGTGCGGGTGACGCTGGCCATTGCGCCCGCGCTCCCTTACAATAAGGCGGTTTGGCGATTTGGTAGGGAAGGAAAGCGGCCGCGTGAGGCGAATGGGCAGAAGCGATCGTGCCACGATGGTGGGCTTTCTTGCGCTCGTGTTCTGGAGCATGATGTTCGGGTTTGTGCGCCTGACCTCGCAGGGTTTCGGCGTGTTGCTCGGCGGCGCGCTCATTTACACGCTCGGCGCAATCTCGCTGTTCATCGTTTTGCGCCCGTCGGCACCGAGCGCTTACCCCTTGAAATATTTCCTGGTCAGCGGCGGTCTTTTCGTGTTCTACGAGGCCGCCATCAGCGCTTCGATCGGCCTTGCTGCCTCGTCCACTCAAACGGTCGAGCTCAGCATGGTGAACTACCTTTGGCCTTCGCTTACCGTCCTTTTGAACTCAACGGCGATGCGCGGCGCGCGCGGATTCGCCCGTGCTCTGCCGGGTGCTGCGGTTGCGACGGTGGGCGTGATGCTTGCGCTTGGGGGAGACGCCGGCCTTGACGCGGGTGTCGTTGCGACGGATATCTTCTCGAACCCGCTCCCGTTTGCGCTGACTCTCGCGGCGGCGCTTGCCTGGGCCGCCTACTCAGTCGTCACCCCGCGCATCACGAACGGCAAGGATGCCACGCCCTATTTCATGATCGGCGTCGCGGCGGTGTTCTGGGTGATGTTCGCCACGTCTGGCGCGCTTGTTCCCCAAAGCATGCCGTCTATCGGGTCGATTCTGGCGCTTCTTGCCGCGATGGGCTCGATCGCCGCGGGGTATGCTTGTTGGAACCACGGGCTGCTGTTCGGCAACGTGTCGCGCATGGCGCTTGCGTCGTATGCTGCGCCCTTTCTCTCGGTGACGGCGAGCTCGATTATCTTGGGGCTCGCGCTGCCTGGGCTTTTCTGGGCAGGCGTTGCCTTCGTCATTGCGGGTTCGTTGCTGAACCTGCTCATGGGCAAGCGCGCGGAGGGCCGCGAAAAAGCCTAGCTCGGAAAGGGGGCTTAGGACGCTTTTCGATAGAAGCGGCGTTTTCAAGCTGCCCGCAGCGCTGGCGGCCTTTGCTGCGTTGCCGAGCACATTCCCTTTGCGTCCTGACATCTCGTTTTCTCACCGTTTGTCCGATTTAATTCTGGTTTCGCGCGAATTTGTCGCTTTGCGCTGGTCTTTCGCTCGTTCTTCCAATACCATCAAGGTCGATTTGACCTTATCTTTACGGAGGAATCCCCCATGCATCCTTGCTCCGATGCCGAAGCGCTTGCTTTCGCCCAATCCGAACCTGCAGGAACTCGCACCGCCGCGCTCGTTCGCGATGCCGCCGCGTCCGCTGAGGGCGCCATCATCGAGTGGCGCCGGCTGTTTCATCAGCATCCTGAGGTTTCAGGGCAGGAATCGCATACGCAGGAGATGCTCTGCGACGAGCTCGATCACCTGGGGGTGGAATATCGACGCCTCGACAACAACGGCATCATCGTGACGATTCGCGGGGAGGCCTCTGGGTCCTATGATGCAGCCGGTGTCCCTGCGCGTCGCGTGGCCCTTCGCGCCGACATCGATGCGCTTCCTGTGACCGAGGACACGGGCGTGCCGTTCGCCTCCGAGAACGAGGGCGTCATGCACGCGTGCGGCCACGACGCGCACATGGCCATGATGCTCGGTGCGATCCGCATTCTTCTCGAGACGAAACCGCAGCTCAAAGGCGAGGTTCGCATCTTGTTCCAGCCTGCTGAGGAAATCTCGATCGGCGCGCTCTCCATGATCGACGCTGGCGCGCTCGACGGCGTCGACGCCATTTACGGCGCGCACATTTGGAGCGAGGTGGACGCGGGCACGGTGTCGTGCGCACCGGGGCAGCGCATGGCCAACACCGATTGGTTCCACATCGACATCGAGGGCGTCTCTGCGCACGGCTCCATGCCGCACAAGGGTGTCGACGCCGTTGTCGTGGGGGCGGAGATGGTGAACGGGCTGCAGGTGCTCGTCAGTCGCGACGTGTCGCCGTTCGATCCGGTCGTTGTTACCGTTGGTGAGTTCCACGGTGGCGAGGCGCGCAACGTTATGGCTGGTCACGCCTACCTTTCGGGAACGGTGCGCACCTGGACCGAAAAGCTGCGTCGCGAAGTTCCCGATCGCCTCGAGCGCATCGTGAGCAAGATAGGGCACGCTTTCGGGGCCAAGGTGAAGTTCACGTTCGAGGAGGGCAATGCGGGCCTCTCGAACGACCCCGTGTGCGCGGAGGTCGCGCGGCGTGCGGTCGTGGACATGCTGGGGAAGTCCGCAGTTTCGGACTACCGCGGCACGCTCTCGGGCGAGGACTTCAGCGAGTACCTGAACATCGTGCCTGGCGTGTTCTGTTTCGTTGGAACGCGAAATCCCGAGGTGGGGGCTTCGCACCCGCAGCACAGCTGCCATTTCGCCATCGACGAGAGCGTGCTCGCGAAGGGCAGCATGGTCGCCGCCCAATGGGCCTGCCGCATGCTGGCGGCGGAATAGCGGACATCGTCGTGCGCACTTTGCGGGTTCCCTAAGGGCCCGCGGCTGCTTGCGGGCGCTTCGCCCCGATGTCGCCGGAGATTCCTCGCGGCTGCGCGTGCCAGGCTCCCGTGCGCTTCCTCAAAAACACATCATTTGTTCGCTGTGTTAGCCATGCAAAACTTGCAACTTGCTGCTATGATTGAACGCGAGAAAACAGCTGCGCACCCACACTTGCAAACACATTCCGCGCGCATACCACGTAAGCGATTCGAGGCATATCCATGGCGTTCGTACATTTGCACAATCACACCGAATATTCCCTGCTCGACGGCTTGACCCACGTGAAGGACATGGTTCGTCGCGCCGCCGATCTCGACATGCCGGCGGTGGCTATCACCGACCACGGCGTCATGTCGGGCGTGCCGGAGCTGTGCGACGCGTGCACGGCGGTCGAGAAGGAAACGGGCAAGAAGGTCAAGCCCATCTACGGCTGCGAGGTCTACTTCACCACCGACGAGGAGCTGCGCAAGGACGTAAAGCCGAAGCTGTACCATCTGCTGCTCCTTGCGAAGACCAACGAGGGCTATCACAACCTGTTGCACCTGGTCAGCGAATCGCATGTCGACAACTTCTACTACAAGCCGCGTACGACGTTCTCCATGCTGCAGAAGTACGGTCACGGCATCATCGGCTCGTCCGCGTGCATCGCGGGCATCATCCCGAAGCTTCTGGACAACCGCCAGTTCGACGACGCGGTCGAGTGGGCGCGCCGTTTCGCGAGCTGCTTCGACGAGGGCGACTTCTACATCGAGCTGCAAAACCAGGGCCTGCGCACCGACGCCGGCATGACGCAGACCGAGCTCAACCGCCAGCTCACCAAGGTCGCCCAGCTTGCGGGCCTAAAGACCATCGCCACGAACGACTTCCACTACCTTAAGAAGGAAGACGCAAAGGCGCAGGATATCATGCTGTGCATCGGCACGGGTTCGGCGGTGAACGACGCGAACCGCATGCGCTTCGAGAACGACGAGTTCTACATGAAGACGGAAGAGGAGATGCGCAAGGCGCTCTCCGAGTTCCCCGAGGCGTGCGACAATACAGTCGAGGTGGCCGAAAAGATCGACGTCGTGCTCGAGCGTGACTCCATTCTGCCGCGTTTCCCCTTGCCAGAGGGTGAAACCGAGGAAAGCTGGTTCCGCAAGCAGTGCGAGTGGGGCTTGAAGAAGCGCTACGGCGATCCGGTGCCCAAAGAGGCATGGGATCGCTATGAATACGAGGCTGGCATCATCTTGCAGCAAGGCTTCCCGGCGTACTTCCTCATCGTGCAGGAATACATCGCCTGGGCCCGCAGCCAGGGAATCGGCGTCGGCCCAGGTCGTGGCTCGGCCGCAGGCGCCATCTGCACTTACGCCATGGGCATTACCGACCTCGACCCGCTTCCCAATGGGCTTCTGTTTGAACGCTTCCTGTCGCCCGAGCGCGTGGAGATGCCCGATATCGACGTTGACTTCGAGGATGAGCGTCGCCAGGAAGTCATCGAGCATATTAAAGAAGTCTACGGCGAGGACCATGTGTCGGGCGTTATCACGTTCGGCAAGCTGCAGGCGAAAAACGCCGTGCGCGATGCTGCGCGCGTGCTTGACTACCCTTACAGCGTGGGCGACCGCATCTGCAAGATGATCGGCGACGAGCTCGGCATCACCATCGACAAGGCGCTCGAGACGAACCCCGACCTGAAAAAGGCCTACGACGGCGAAGAGGACGTGCGCCAGGTCGTCGACGCCGCGAAGTCAATCGAAGGGCACGTGCGCGGCGAGGGCGTGCATGCCTGCGCGACCATCATCTGCCGCGATCCCATGGCCGACCACGTGCCCATGAAGCGCGACACCAAAGGCGGCGGCATCATCACGCAATATGACGGCCACTACACGCCTGACCTGGGCTTGCTTAAAATGGACTTCCTTGGACTGCGCACTTTGGGCGTGCTTTCGCGCGCGTGCCGCAACGTCGAGCAGACCACTGGCGTCAAGATGGTGCCCGAGGAGATTCCCACCGACGACGAGGGCGCGTTCGCCCTCATGCGCTCGGGCAACATGGACGGCCTGTTCCAGGTGGAAGGCTCGCTGTACGTGAGCCTGTTCGCGCGGCTCCCACCGCGCCGCTTCTCCGACATCGTCGCATCGATCGCCCTCAACCGTCCGGGCCCGCTCGAGTCCGGCATGGTCGACGACTACGTGAAGGTGGCGAGCGGCAAGACGCCCGTCCACTACTACGACGACCGCCTGCGCCCTGTGCTCGAGGAAACCTACGGCACCATGGTCTACCAGGAACAGATCATGCAGGTGTCCATGGTGATGAGCGGCTTTTCCGCCGGCAAGGCAGACAAGCTGCGCAAGGCAATGGGCAAGAAGAAAATCGACATCATGCGCCTGCTCCAGGAAGACTGGAATAACGGTGCCGTCGAGAACGGCTACTCACTCGACATCGCGAAGAAGATTTGGGATGACGCGGAGAAGTTCGCTAAGTACGCGTTCAACAAGTCGCACTCGGCTGCATACTCCATCCTGGTCATGCGCACGGCGTACCTGAAGGCGCATTACCCCAACGAGTACATGGCCGCAGTGCTGTCGAGCTACATGGGCAACACCGACCGCCTCATCCGCTACATCGCGAGCTGCAACCACAACGGCACGCCCGTGCTGCCGCCAGACATCAATTCGTCGAACGCCGAGTTCACCCCGGTTAAGGACGGCATCCGCTTCGGGCTCGTCGGCGTGCGCGGTGTCGGGCGCAACGTGGCCGACGCCATCATCGCCGAGCGCGAGGAGAACGGCCCGTTCACCAGCCTGCATGACTTCGTGAACCGCGTTGACGCGAAATGCTTCAACCGTAAGACGCTTGAAGCGCTCATCAAGGGCGGCGCCTTCGATTCGACGGGGTACACGCGCAAGCAGCTCATGTACTTCCTGGAGGACACGCCGCTGCTCGAGAACGCCTCGAAGCGCCAGAAGGACCGCGACGCCGGCCAGGTGAGCATGTTCGACCTGTTCGCCGCCGACGAGGACTCAGGTTTTCAGGAAGACGTGCCCGCGCCCGACGGCATCGAGTGGGACAAGCGCACCAAGCTTGCCTACGAGAAGGAAATCATGAAGATCTACGTGTCTGAGCACCCGCTTGCACCGTACGAGAGCGCGATTTCCCGCATGACGAAGTTCCAGCTGGGCGACTTGGCCGAGCGCACGAAGGAAATCAAGTCGGCGACGTTCGTCGGCATGGTGTCCAATGTGGTGACCAAGCTCACCAAGCGCGGTACGAAGATGGCCACGTTCACGATCGAGGACACAACGGGCCACATGGAGTGCATCTGCTTCAAGTACGACGAGAACGCAGAGGCCATCCATGAGGACGCTATCGTGAAGATCAAGGGCAAGTTCGAGCACAGCGACCGCGGCAACCAGATCATGGCGTTCGAGATCGAGGAAATCGAGCTGAACGAAGAGGATGCTCGACCTTCGCATCTGCAGCTTAACGTGCCGTCGTGCGAGTTCGACCAGCAAAAACTGTTGCGCTTGAACCGTATCTTGCAGTCGTATCCGGGCCGCGATGGGGTTGTGCTCCTCGTCACGCAGTCCGACGGCCGCCGCTTCCGCGCGGAGCTGCCGGTTACGGTCGACTCGGGCTCGCCGGTTATGCGAAGCGAGCTGCAGGATTTGTTCGGACGTGGCGCGCTGATCGCTTAGGGAACTGCTTGTCGCTGGCCTGGGGATTCCTCGGGCCAGCGTTTTCTTCTGCCCGATAGCTCATTGCGGGCCGCAGCGCTGCAGGTCGCCCGTGACTTGCCTCAGGTTGCCTCCCTTGGCTCTTCGCAGGTCGGTGCTTCGTGTCCCCCTGGCTCGCCGCAGGTCGCCGAATCTCGCCTCGGCTCTTTGCGGTTCGCTGTAGCTCGATATGAGGTTCGCCGCCTTATTGCTGTCGTGCCTGTGCGTAAATGAGGTATCATACTCGATATGGATAATGTCAAAAACAATATGACGCTTTCGCTTTCCGTCGCCTACAACGGCAAGCCATTCAGCGGCTTTGCGCGTCAGCCTGGCCAACTTACGGTGCAGGGCGAGCTGGAACATGCGCTTGAGCTGCTGTTTCGCCGCGAGGTGGAAACCACGTGTGCTGGCCGTACCGATGCGGGCGTCCATGCGCGCGCTCAAGTCGTGAGCTTTGATATCTCGCCTGATGAATTGCGTGATCGTACGCTTGAAAGCCTCGCTCGGTCGATGAATGCGCTCACGCACGAGACCATCGTCGTGCGCTCGGTCGATGAGCGCGAACCCGGCTTCTCTGCCCGCTTCGACGCGACGGAGCGCGAGTACCGCTATTTCATCTGCGTCGAGCCCGCGCCGCCCATTTTCCTGCGCGATTTCTCGTGGCATATCCCAAAGCCGCTCGATGTCGAGGCGATGCGCGAGGCGTCCCGCGCGCTCATCGGCGAGCACGATTTCAAGAGTTTCTGCATGGCGGCAAGCGCGGTGGGGAAGCCGACGTGTCGCAATGTGCATGAAATCTCGTTCGCTCAAGAAGAGGTGATGGGGGAGCGGGCCGTCGTCATCACGGTGAAGGGCAACGCGTTCCTCCACTCCATGGTGCGCACCATCGTGGGCACGCTTGTCATGGTCGGCCGCGGCCAGCGGAAGCCCGAATGGGTCGCCGACGTGCTCCAGGCGTGCAACCGATGCGCCGCAGGGGAGAACGCACCTGCAGCCGGCCTCGTTTTCTGGAACGTGAGCTACGACGGCGTAAGGGATCACGAGTGATCATGGTGGAGCGAAAGACACCTTTTCGTGGTAAGCGCGAGTACGTCACGTTCGGCGATGGTTTTCCCGGCTTTGGGGAAACCGACGAGCTCAAGGCTTCGCGCTGGAATGCGGACCTCTTCGAGGAAGCGCCTGTTTCGGAACCTGAGAATGCGCCTGTTGCCTATACGGGTGATGAAGATTTCTCGACGCGCGGTCGCTACAGCGGAGTTGGTGTAATCGTCGACGAGACGGGGGAGTTCGACCCTGAACCTGTGCGCTGCGGGAGCGCGGGGCCTCTGCCAGGAAAGAATGCGGAACCCGTGCGCCGAGGTAGCAAGGAGTCTGTGCTGGTCAAGAGCCCCGAACCTGCGCGCCGCGAGAACCCCAAGTCGGTCGCGACCGCAAGTAGCTCCAAGTCGGCCGCCCCTGTGCACAACCCCGAACCAGCGCAATCTGTCGAGGCCAAGCTCGACCTCTCGCTGTTCCGCGAGCTCTATCGAAGCCGAGACGGGCGCCTCGTCTTCTTCGAGCATTGTGCGACCGGCCATCTCGCCGCCGTCGACGCATCGAAGCTCGTGTAAGCTGAGCATTCTCGGCTTCGGGTGCCGTCGACGCATTCCGCCGCCCTACGTTTAATCGGACGAACTTAAGCGGGGAGCAATAAGCACGCTAACGAATAACGCCCCTTGCATCGATCGGTCGAGCAAGGGGCGCTGCTGTTCTCGTCGTAGGGACGAATTCGCTAGTGTGCTTCGGGCTTTTCCGGCACGGTGCGGTCGGCGAAGTAGATCTTGTACCACATGAGGAACATGTACACGATCCAAATCTTGCGCGAGCGATCGGCGCCTGCCTTGTGCTCGTCGAGCAGGCGCACCAGCTCATCGGTGTTGAAGAACTCGCGCGCGATGTCGCCTGTGAACCACTCCTTCACCATGGTGTAGTAGCGCTCCTCGCGCAGCCAATTCACGACTGGCACGGGGAAGCCGAGCTTCTCCTTCTGTGCCCAGTCCTTTGGGATGGCGAACTCTGCGGCGTCACGCAGTGTAAGTTTCGTCTGCTGCTCGTTTGCCTTGAGCGGCGTGGGGATGGTGGCCGACAGATCAAACACGCGGCGGTCGAGGAAGGGCACGCGCGATTCGAGCGAGTGCGCCATCGACATCTTGTCGGTCTTGAGCAGGATGTCGCCCACCAACCAGAAGTACAAATCGACGTACTGCATGCGCGTCGTCTCGTCGAGATCGGCAACCTCGGCATACACGGGCGCCGTGAGCGATTGCGGGGTAGGGGCGTTGCAGCCGCCCTTGAGCAGGCTTGCGCGCTCCTCGGGTGTGAAGGCGACGCCGTTCGCGTTGGTGTAGTACCAGTCTTCAGGCGTCTCGCTTGCGCGCTCAAGATAGTTCGCGCCGCGCAGATGAAGCGCGCGCATCGCATGGGATGCGCCCTTGAGCAGGCCCTTCGGCGCCCAGCTTACCTTCGCGTTTGAGAACGGCGTCTGGTAGATTCGATAGCCTCCGAAGAACTCGTCGGCACCTTCACCGGAAAGCACGGCTTTCACCTGGGTGGCGGCAATCTGGTCGACGAAGTACAGCGCCACGGCGGAAGGATCGGCGGAGGGCTCGTCCATGTGCCACTGCACGCGCGGAAGGCTCGTCCAGTATTCCTCCTCGCCGATGTACTTGTCGGTGTTGGCGATATGCAGGTCGTCTGCCAGCTCGCGCGCCCAAGAAATCTCGTCGCGCATGGTTTTGCCGCCGGCGCCTTCGGCATTGTTCGCCGCTGCCTGCTTGTAGCACTCGAAGCCCACGGTGAACGTCTTGATGTCGGGGTTCTCCTTGGCCAGGCACGCCGCCATGTAGCTCGAGTCGATGCCCGACGACAGGAAGCTTCCGACCTCGACGTCGGCCACGTTATGGTAGCGCACGCTGTCGCGCATGACCTCGTCGATGGCGCGCGCGGTGTCCTCGCGGTTGCGGCTCTCGTCGAAGTGGTACTCGGGGCGCCAGTAGCGGCGCTCGGTGATGGAACCGTCGGCGTGCACGGTCATGCAGTGCGCGGGCGCAAGCTTGAAGATGCCCTTGAAGAAGGTCTCCGGCAGCGCGCTGAACTGGAAGCACAGGTACTGCTCGAGTGCCTCTCGGTTGAGTTCGCGGGTGTAGGCGGGGTGTTCCAGGATGCATTTGATCTCGGACGCGAAGATGAACTGGCCGTTTTGCTGTGTGTAGTAAAACGGTTTGATGCCGAAGAAATCGCGCGCGCAGAAGAGCTCGCGAGTCGCGCGGTTCCAGATGGCGAACGCGAACATGCCGCGCAGACGGTCGAGCACCCCTTCGCCCCATGCGAGGTAGCCCGTGAGCAGCACTTCCGTGTCCGATTTCGTCTTGAACTGCCAGCCCTGCGTCTCGAGTTCGGCGCGAAGGTCCTGGTAATTGTAGATTTCCCCGTTGAACACGATGGCGAAATCGCCCTTCGCGAGCATGGACTCGGGCGTGCCACACGGCGTGCCGTCGGGCATGAGCGCGGGGGAGGTGATGGCCGAGTCGTGTTCCCCCGTGGCGCGAACCATGGGCTGGTTGCCGTTCGCCAAGTCGATGAGCGAGAGGCGGCGGTGTCCGAGCGCGATGCCGCTTTCCGCGTCGAGATACTGGCCCTCGCCGTCGGGCCCGCGATGCGCCATGATGTCGCACATGGCCTTGAGCGCGGCGGCGTCAGCGCTGGTCGCTTGGGTGAATCCGCAGATTCCGCACATGCAAAAGCTCCTTCATATCGATGTCGTGCGCTCGCGCGCAGTGATTCTCGTGTGGGTAGGGTTCCATGATAGCGAAAGCGCATGACGTGCAGCCTTCTTCTGCGAAAACTGCGGAAACGCCGCGCAAATGGGCGCTAGCGGACGGGCGGCTTGGGCGCGGCCGGGGGAGTGGCTTGAGCGCGGGTGTCGGGCGTGGAAGCAATCGTCACGTCGGGATTCTCGTACACCACACGGGCCTCGGTCTCCGCACGGGCGAAGTCTTCGGCGGTGAGGGCCGAGCGGAAGACCACGTCGACCGTGCAGCCGAGGTCCTCGGCGATGAAGCGGCGGAACTGCGCGGCGTCGGCGCGTGAGAACGTGCATCCGACGTCGAGCAGAAGGCAGGCGTCCCCGCCCGTGCGTGCCTGGTCGGAGGCGTAAAGCGAGAATACCGCGACCTTCGCGATGGCATAGCGTGGCGCGACGCGGGAAACGGCGTCGCGGATGGATCCGAAATCGTTCATGAGATGGCTCCTTTGCAGCCTGGTGGGCTTGATGGTTGCGTAGGATTCCAGTATATCGCCAATCGCGAAGATGGACGCGCCGGCGGGGGTCTTTCATAGGTCGAAAAACGCTCGTTTGTTTGAGCCATTCTCTAACAACACTATTTCGTGATTAACGTGTTAATTCAAATTGTAATGACACTTTATTCTACAAAAAAGTTGTTAGATAATATACTTATTGGATAATCGCGCAAAAGTGTCATTAGGGGCAGTATGCAGTGGCAAGATAAAGGTCAAGGTTTTCTGAGGAAGAATCTTTCGGGCGAGTCGGAGTATAGTTCGTTTATTCCCTCCTCGCTTGATATCGTCGTTCCGGTGGAGCTAAGCGAGGAAACCGTCAGATTGCTCAGCGCTTGCTCCCGAAAACTCGGCGAGCTTGAAGGCATGCTGCGTTTTGCCCCCAATGCTTCCATGTATCTTGCGATGTACGTCCGCAAAGAGGCTTTACTTTCAGCCCAGATCGAGGGAACTCAGTGCACGTTCGACGACATTTTCGATCCTGAGAACGTCGAATTGGCTCAACGTGATGTCGCCGACGTAGTTAACTATATCAGGGCAACAGAATATGCCGTGCGGAGAATGAACGAACTACCTCTTTGTATGCGCTTGCTTAAAGAGGTTCATGCGGAATTGCTGTCGGGCACGCGCGGCTCTGAAAAGAATCTCGGAGAGGTTAGGTCGTCTCAGAATTGGATAGGGCCAGCTGGATGCGGCCTGAGAAACGCTGCATATATTCCCCCTAACGTCGATGATATGCATGATGCTTTGGGTGAGCTGGACAAATTCATCAATAGCGATATCGCAATCGATCCAATTGTGAAGGCCTCCCTTGTCCATTATCAATTCGAGACGGTGCACCCTTTTCTTGATGGAAATGGCCGTCTGGGGCGCCTGCTCATCACTCTTTCCCTGATGAATGACGGGGCGCTCAGCGCTGCGATATTCTATCCTTCTTATCAGCTCAAGCTTCGTAGAAGGGAATATTATGAACGCCTGATGGCGGTTAGGGAGAATGGCGAGTATGCGCAGTGGGTCGGCTTCTTCTGCGATTGCCTTCTGGCCAGCGCGGTGGATGCCATAGGCTCGCTCGAAAGACTCGTCGATTTGCGAACCAAGAACACGAATCTGATTAATGGAGGATTAGGGCGCTCGGCATCAAATGGCCAGCGTTTTTTGGAGCTTCTTGAGGGCAATCCCATCGTTGATGTGTCTTTTGTCGCAGAAAAGCTTGATATTGCTAGAACCACCGCCAGCAATCTTGTTAAGGATTTCGTTGGACTGGGGATTCTTGAGCAGCGAGAAAAGGGGAAGCAGCGTTATAGGACGTTTCTCTATGAGGATTACTTGAGCATCTTGAGACAAGGTAGCGACCCCTTGTAGGAGGTTGGTAAGAAGGCGGAGCCGATTGGGCAGTGCAGCCTATCCCGCCTTCCCTGTGGGATACCTCGGTTTTCGTGCAACTTCTGAGCAGAAAGACAACGCCAAGTGCGCGAAGAAAGCGGTTTGGGACTATATCAATCGCCTCCGCATCGACGAAGGATACGAACGCAGGGAGCAACACGATGCATCCTTCCTTGCAACTGCCGAGAACGTGATCAACGCTTTTGCGGGATACGGGGATGACGATTCCTCGTTCGGGTTCGGCAATGCGCAAAAACTCATCAACATGACCGCGAAATACATTGCCCTGGGCATTTACATGGATGATTGCAGGGAGGACTTCCAATACTGTCATTGTCCTATGGATGGCATAATGGTGGATAAAGTTACCAAGCTCGCAGGAAGGTTGGTGGACGAGGGGGAAGAAGGACTCCGTGTTTCGCTGGAGAATTTCGCATACAAGCCCCACGTGCCCACGACTGGGCGGCCAAGGACGAAGTCCGTTGGAGCAAGCTGGCCCTCGAGAACTGAAAACCATATGAGGGTTTCCAAGAAGTTGTTCGGGCTCTAGCGGAAAGAGAGGGGTTATCACCGCTTGAGCTCGACTTTTGCGTTTGGGGCAGTGACGGAGATGAAAGGTAGTAGCTCCGTGGGCGATTCTACTGCTGGGATTTTTACAGAAACCCCAGCAATGTAGCATACTCGAAACTCAAATATCGAGCCCATTCGTTTTCATTCTCCGGATCGAAGGAGGTCGGTTTGCACCCAAAAGCCCTGCCGCTCATGCCCGACGCGACGCAAGTCACCCGACCCCTGTCTCACCCCGTCTCGCACTGGGTCTTCTCGCTGTTTCTTCCTGACGCAACCGACGCAAAACCGACGCAAAATCTTTCGTCTGTTTTGCGTCGGTTTTGCTCTATGATAAAAGGCAAGAGAACTCATGAGGAAAGTGGACATTATGCGAGAGAGTAAGAACCTCGAATTCAAAGAAATGGTTTCCGGCACCTATCTTAAGACGGTGAGCGCCTTCGCCAACTATGGAGATGGCGAAATTTTGTTTGGGGTTTCCGATGACGGCGAAGCGGTCGGGCTTGAGGACCCAACGGGAGATTGCTTGAGGATCGAGAACGCAATCAACGACGGTATATCCCCCCGTCCCGATTTCGAAATTGAAGTCGACTCGCGTACTAGCGTGGTGACACTGCGCGTGTTCGAAGGGCCGGAAAAGCCCTATCTTTACCGCTCGAAAGCGTATCGCCGATCGGACACATCGACGGTAGAGGTTGATTCGTTCGAGCTAAAACGCCTTGTGCTCGAAGGCTCCAACCTGACCTTCGATGAGGCGAAATCCCCTCATCAGACCTTTTCTTTTAGTTCGCTCGCAAATGCGCTGGAAGAAAAAGTGGGAATCGGTGTGTTCAATGAAGACACGCTAAAGACGCTTGGTCTTCTTTCCACAAAGGGTGATTTCAATAACGCTGCAGCCTTGCTTGCGGATAAAAACGATTTTTCCGGCATCGATATGGCGCGCTTCGGCCAGGATGTCAACAATATCCTCGATCGAAGTACCTGCGCGGGCCTTTCTGTGTTGGTTCAACTTGCCAACGCTCTTGAGATGTTCGACCGATATTACTCCTACCAGCGCATCGAAGGCTTCAGGCGCGAGAATCACGAGCGAATTCCCCGTGAGGCTTTCCGAGAGGCTGTTGCAAACGCGCTCGTGCACAGGATGTGGGATGTCTCTGCGCACATCCGCATCTCCATGTTCGATAATCGCGTGGAAATAGTCTCCCCAGGCGGGCTCCCTCGAGGGGTGACAACTGAGGACTACCTCTCGGGGAATCTATCCATCCTCCGCAATCCCGTTCTGGCTAGTGTTTTCTTTCGTCTTGGTATTATCGAGCAGTTCGGCACAGGAATTCGGCGCATCAAGGAAAGCTACGTTAGAACGGGGACAAGACCGCGGTTTGAGATTACGGGGGGCTCAATTACTGTGGTTCTTCCCGTCACGGATGCAGAGCCACTGCTTGATGCCGATGAAAAGGCGATTATGTCCCTGCTTTTGCCAGGTCGTCTTCTCTCGAGAAGCCAAATCACAGACGCGTGCGGTTTCGGAAGGGACAAGACTTTAAGGGTGCTCAAGCAGCTCGAAAAGAAGAACCTCGTCGTGGTTCAGGGCGCTGGTCGTGGGACTCGCTACGCCAGAGCGTAGATGCTTTCGTGGCACTCCTCATTCGCGGTTTTCTATGGTGAACTTTGGTGCCTAATGAATTTCAGCTGAGTCAAAGCAGCCTATAGGAACCGGTGGTGGTTCCCTTGGTCGACATGGAAGATGCAAAACCGACGCAAAATCTTTCGTCTGTTTTGCGTCGGTTGCGTCAGGCGGAAAGCAGCCCCTCGTCGCCTTCCCTTACGACGCTTTGAAGTTGTAAATAGGCCTCATGACATCGACGATATCCACCGACTCGGCGATGGGGTCGATGATGTCCTCGATGGGCTTGTAGGCGCCCGGCGCCTCGTCGATGGTGCGCTCGTTTACCGAGGTCGAATAGATGCCCTCCATGGCGGTCCGGTATTCGCGCAGATTGAGCGTTTCCCTTGCCTCGCGGCGCGACATGACGTGGCCCGCGCCGTGGGGCGCCGAATTGTTCCACGTCTCGTTGCCGCGCCCTTTCGCGATGATGGAGCCGTCGCGCATGTTAAGCGGAATGAGCACGGTCTCTCCCGCGTGCGCGGCGATGGCCCCCTTGCGAAGAATCATCTCATCCACGTCGATGTAGTTGTGGACGGTATGGAACTCCGACGAGGCGTCAAGCCCCGTTCTCGCCAGAATCTCCACCAGCATGCGCACGCGGTTGCGGGCGGCGAAGCGCTGGCAGACGTCAACATCGTGCAGGTAGTCGTCCATGTAGCTGCCGTAGAGCCAGCACAGGTCGGCGGGCACGTCGGGCTCTGCATCCTTGTATTGCGCTGCGAGCTCCTTGAGTGCCGCCTGGATCTCGTCGCGGCGCTCGGCCGACTTGTACGCGTCGATGAGCTCCCGCTTGCGCTCGAAGAAGCCCTCCTTGCCGCTGTGCAAATCGACGGCGAGGCTTTGGTAGTAGTTCGCCACCTGCAACCCCAGGTTGCGCGAGCCTGAGTGGATGACCAGGCGCTGCATGCCGTCGGAGGCGACGTCGATCTCGATGAAGTGGTTGCCGCCGCCGAGGGTGCCCAGCGAGCGCTTGAGGCGCTTGACGTCCCTGAGCTCGCGGTAGCAGCGCAGCTCCTCGAAGTCGAATTGCTCCTTGCGCCCATCCCAGACGCGGGCGCCAGAGGGGATCTTGTGGCACGCCTCGTCGAAGGTGGGCAGGTCAATGGGCTTGTAGCCCAGGTCGGCCGTGAGCATGCCGCATCCGATGTCGACGCCCATGAGGTTGGGTACCACAGCGTCCGTGACCCTCATCGTGGTCCCGATGGTGCAGCCTATCCCGAAATGCGCGTCGGGCATGATGGCGGTGTTTGCGCCCTCCGCAAACGGCATGCCGAGCATCGTGCGGATCTGCTCGACGCACGCGTCCTCTATGTTCGTCGCGTAGCACGCTGCCGTGCCGTGCGTTCCCTCAATCGTAAACATGGCAATCCTTCCTGCTCCTTGGCGGCTCCTACGAGTCTGACGTGATGCATCATAGGCGCTTCCTTAGGAAGCGATTGTCCCTTCCTTCGTACAGGGCCCATGTGCGATGAGGCCGGGTTGTCCTAGCATAAATTGCATTCTTGGTGATTGGCCCTTTCCCAATCACTTTCGGGAGGCCAAGATTTGACTCGCAGGCTGCACTTTTTCGGGCTGCTGACCACTGCATTCGCTCAGCAGGCTTGCCCTAGAGCGGGAATGCCGTTCCCGCCATGTCGGGGGTTCGTCCGATTGCTGGAGTCTCACATTCCCAACGCTGTTCTCGGACTCTTGGCAGGCGTTCAAAATGCGTCCGAGACGCTATTTTGGCAGGCTTTCCTCATCGAGCAGAAAATCGAACATGGACATAGTCAGAATCCCCTCGTTGTCGTAAGTCGGCTTCACCACATCGCGCACGAGCACGATCTTGCTGAAACTGTCGGGTACTTCGCGAAGTGGAGCCTTTTCCTGGCGAGTCTTCTCCTCATCTGGCAAGTGAAGCGCCGACTGTATGTAATAGCGCCGGGAACCCAGATTCGCGACGAAATCCACCTCGAGTTGTTTGCGCACTATCTTGCCGTCGACGCGCCTAGCCTTCATGACGGAGCCGACGTCGACGGAAAAGCCCCTCGCGCGCAGCTCGTTGTACACGATGTTCTCCATGATGTGGGTCTCCTCGACCTGCCTGAATCCAAGCCTCGCGTTGCGCAGGCCGATGTCCTCGAAGTAGTATTTCTTAGGACTCCCGATGTACTTGCGTCCCTTGACGTCGTACCGGCGGGCCTCTTCGATGAGGAAGGACTCCTCAAGGTAGCTGATGTAAGTGGAAATGGTGTTCGCGGTGATCTTCGAGTTCAGAACGCTTTTGAAGGTCGCCTCGATTTTGGGTGGGTTGGTGAGCGAGCCGATGGAGGATGCCAGCACGTCCACGAGGTCTTCGAGCTCTTGGGTCTTTGCCACCTTGTTCCTGGCCACCACATCCTTCAAGTATGTCTCGGAGAACAGGCGCTCTAGATAGCGGGACTTTTGCTCGTCCGTGCGCATGCCAAGAAGCAGGGGCATGCCTCCGAAGACGACATACTCGGCCCAACCCTGGTATTTGTCTCCCTCAAAGCCTTGCATGAATTCGGAGAAGGACAGTGGTCGCACTCGGACCTCGTCTCCTCGTCCGCGAAACTGCGTCATGACGTCAGAGGACAGCAGTTTGGAGTTGCTGCCTGTCACATAGACGTCGACATTTCGCATGCGTAGCAGGCCGTTGAGCACACCATAGAGGCGAGGTGGTTCGTGCCCGCGCAGCTCCTCGTCGGAGATCGCGTATTGCACCTCGTCGAGCATGACGTAGTATCTCGACGTCTTATTCGCTATCTTGGACTTCAAGTAGCTGTCAAGCGCACCTGGGTCGCGCAGGCCCCTGTTCGCTTCCTCGTCCAATGCGACCTCCACGATATGATCGTCGCCAACCCCTAGCTCGTCCCTGAGGTAGTTGCCGAAGAGTTCGAACAGCAGATATGTTTTGCCGCACCGTCTGACGCCCGTGATTACCTTGATCATCCCGTTGTGCATTCTGTCTATCAGGTTGTTTAGGTATCTATCCCTGCGCACTTCCATGTCTGCCTCCTTCAAATTTCATTTAGTGATTATGTCACATGTTGCATTTTCGCTCAATGTGAACCCATGGTGCGATGCAATTCGGTCATAGAGCGTTTGACAATCAGGAACGTTCGCGGCGCAACGGTCGTTCGCGTCCGTCAGGCATGAAAGTCGCTTCAGACCTTTGCGCTAAAAGTGGCTGTCGGGAGGTGGCCTTTCGTCGGCCAGAAGGCGATCGTCCGGCCGCCTTCCCCTGAGATGCTTTGAAGTTGTAGATCGGTCTCGTGCCGTCTTGTCCGTCTAGCCATCGGCTTCGTGAGCTGTGTAGCGGCGGGGGAGGGGAAGGGGCTCGGCGGCGCGAATCTCCGATAGGCGGCAGCGGGAGAAGGAGAATCGGAGACGTCTTCCGAGAGCAATTAGTACAGCGATTCAGAAAGATTTCGGCACGAAAACCGAGGTATTCCACGACTAGGGCTCCGTTTCGGCGAGCGATCGCGGGCTGATTATTCGCCCAAAGAAGAATCCCCGGGTCAGGGAGTCGCCCAATTCGAGGGCGCCCCACTGTCCGCGCCTTCCCCGTGGGACACCTCGGTTTTCGTGCCAAGATTTGCCTCGCAGGCTGCACTTTTTGGCTCGGTCTTAGGGGCTTTATCTTTTCGCGGGCAGGCGCGATAGGCAATTAAACGATTCTCGATACTCTAACGATAAAAGCGATAATAACGATAATCGCGAAAGGCCAAGTGGGATTGTGGAGGGAAAGAGCAAGTCCAAAACTATCCCGTTCTAGCCAACGGCAAACGCTGATCCACCTGCGCCTGCCGGGCCCAATCAAAGATTGGGCAGAAGATAATCCCTAGTATTTCTGGGCTTCCTTGAGCGCTTTGAGGTAGGTGGCGTAGTGCTCTACCCGGTGGGCATCGCTTGCGAGGTAGTCGACCAGCCCGTTCTTGAGCAGCGCCGTGGCGGTGCGCCGGCGCGGGTTGAAGATGCCTCCTTCCACGAAGTTCGCGGAAAGCTGAAGCCGGCAGCCCATTTCCCTCATCTCACGCGCGACGTCGATATCCTCCTGCACGGGCTTGTAGCGCTCGGGGTGGGCGATCACGATGTCGACGCCCTTGCCCTGGATGGCGTAAATCGCGCGCTGCCAGTTCGCGGGCAGATGGCTGTTCGAGAACTCGAGCAACAGCAGGTTGGTGCCCTCGATGCAGAGGCTGGGCGCCGCATCGAGCCCCATGTCGGCGAGCTTCTTCCAGTGCACCTCGTATCCCAAGCTCAGGCGCACGCCGTTCTTCTCCGCATGCGCCTTGAAGGCCCGATATCGCTTCTCGATAAGCTCTGCGTCGAAATCGGAGTGCTTGCAATGGGGGGTGCACACGATGTGGTCGATGCCGGCGTCCCGCGCGGCAAGCAACATCTGGTGGGACTCCGCCGGCGTGCGCGAGCCGTCATCGACTCCGTTTAAGATATGGCAATGGATGTCGAACATGCTCTCTCCTTTCCCACGCTGCCTCGCTGTCCGCTTGCTTACCGCACGCTTGCTTACCGCACGTGCCCGTACCCGCCCACTTGTCGAACGCGGCGGCCCTATTTCTCGCTTTCCACCTCGTGGTAGTACACGTTGAGAACCGTCTCGTACACGTTCGTCTTGTCCAGGTAGAACTCCGCGAACTTGTCCCCCTGCTGCATGGTGCCCTGAAGGGTGGTCATGTTGACCGACGTGATCCCTGTCGCCAGGACGGAGCTTGCCAGGTAGCTGAACTCGTTGAGCCCCAAGTTTGTCACGGCATAGTTCGAAGCCGTCGTGTATAGGTTGACCAGCGTCCCGACGTTGCCCTGGGCACTCGAGAGCGCCTGCTTGCAGAAAGCTTCGACGAACTGCGACTGGCGCGTCTGGCGGTCGAGCGACGAGGTCAGCACCGATGTGTCGCGCCACTGCACGTACTTGAGCGCGTTGCTCCCGAACAAAACGGTCGGCTCGCCCTCGACGATGTTGGTGTTGGGAATCGACTGCGTCGGGGTCAGCGACACGCCACCGATGGCATCCGCGAGTGCGCCGACGCCATCCATATCAAGCGAGAAGTAGTAGCTCACGGGCATGTTGTACAGCACGCGCGAAACTGCGGAGGCAGTGTATTGGCTGCTCAACTCACCGCCGTCACCGTACGCGTAGGCCAGGCACAGCTGCATGGTCGACATGCCGGTGAAGGTGTCTCCCATGAACTCGCCCACCTCGACCATCGAGTCGCGCGGGATGCCGATTCCCGTCGTCTTGCCGGTGTCGAGGTTCACGGCGAGCACCATGATGGCGTCCGCCTGCCCGACGCTCTTGCCCGGCACGACCTCCTCGGTCTGGCGGTCGTAGCCTATGACGGCGACGGAAACCATATTCTCGTTCAGCGCGTACGTCTTCCCGTTGTACTCGACGGTGCGGCCCTCGTCGTAGGTCACGGCGCTATCGTCCGCCTGAATGTCGTCGGCGGTATTGGCCTGTTTCACAGCGCTCTCTCCCGACTTCATGAAGGCGAAGGCGGCGATGGCGATGACGACCGCTATCGCCACGAGAATCCCCACGACGATAGCGACGCGCTTCAAGATTTTCTTGCGACGCGAATGATGGCGCTTCTTCTTCCTGATGAGGACCTCTTCCTCCATCGTCTGGGGCGCCTCGGGGGTTGCGGGCGCCTCGGGCGTTGGGGTTGTGCCGCTGCCCGCCTTATCCAGGGCGTTGTCTTTCGTTTCGCTTTCTTCCAAAGTGCTTCGTCTTTCGCGCTAGTAGGTCGGTTGGTCGCTGACGAGAACTCCCGTCACGAGGTATCTTCTCACGATATGGTTGGAATCGCCGGTGCAAGTGCTCAGCTGCACGATTTTATCGCTTGAAGTGAGCGTTGTTCCCTCGCGCACGTTCTCGACGAGCGAGTCGGGGCTAAGTATCGAATCGAAGTACTGTTGGACGACGGTCGGGTCGGAGAAGTTGAACGAGTTCAGGATGTGGCGGTTGTCGTACTGGTAGGCGGCAATCACGCGGTAGGTGAGGATGTGTCCGTCGGTGTAGAGGTACATGTCCTCGTGGGAGTCGAAGAAGTCTTTGTTCTCGAAGCGGTGCAACGTGGTGAACATGGTTCCCTGCACCAGGTTGTGCCCGTAGATCACCGTGACGGGGTCGGAGAAGTCGGTCTTGTTCGCCAGCTGCGTGTAGATGGCGCCCTCCTCGGACCATTCGCCGTCCTTGTTGTGCTTCAGGTAGAACGTGTCATCGGTCGGGTGCTGCACCACCGGGTAGTTCACGTCGGTGCCGGGGATGTAGATCCAGGCGTAGATGTCGGGGTTCTCCAGGCGAAGCGACGCGAAGTCGATGGGGTTTTCCACCCGCGGGTCCGCAGCGTCCTGCGAGGCTGCGGGGGCTTCTGGCTCGGGGGTAGCGGCAGCCTCCTCGGCCGATTTCGCAATCTGGGCGTTCTGCCACACGAGGTACGCCCCGCCGGCGATTGCCGCGCACACTAACACGACGAGCAGCACGACGAGCGCCGTAATCTGCGGGCGTTTCTTGTGGGAGCCGTCGCCTGTGCCCGATGCGTTGGCGCTCGGTGCCTTCGCGTGCTTGGGGGCTGTGTCCTCTTCGGTCGGTTTCGTCTTGTCGTTTGCCATGTGTTCCTTACAATGATGCTGGTTAGCGAGCTGTCGGCGGCCCTGCTCGTGCGGGATGTCGGCAGCGCTGCCCGTGTGGGTTGCACGCGCCACCGCCTGCGCAAACCTCCCGTGCGATTCGCCCTTTCCGCTGGCCGAGTGCCTCTTTCTTGCGGGGTATTTTGAAAGCATGACGGGAAGCCGAAGCGGGCTTCCCGTCATGGGCGCTGCGTTAGATCCTTGTGTTCTTGTGGCGTGGTGCGCGACCGTCGGCACGGCGTGGCACTGCTGGCTTGAAGGCGCCGCGCGGGAACTGCTCGTCGGCGCTCGCTCGAGCGGCCCTTTGCGGCATTGCGCCCGAGGTCGCACTAGCACCTGCGCCCACACCCGCGCCCGAACCTTGCCTCCGTGGCCGCTCTCCGGCTTCCCTGCGCTCCGCCTGCTTGGGGTCGATGCCCGCCTTGCGCGCCCATTGACCGATGTCGTCTGCGGCCAAATCGCGCGCGTTGGGGTTCTCCATCAGCTGCTTTTCGCGGTCCTTGCGGGAGACGCGCTTCCCCTCGGAGTTGTAGTAGGCGTAGTAGTAATCGTTGTTCGCCTCTTCGCGCGAGAACGTGATGACCGAGCCTAAGATGCGCGCGTTGGCTGCCTTGAGCTGTTGCACGCCGGCGACGACATCGTCGCGCTTCGCCGCGCGCTCGCGGATGACGTACAGCGTGCCGTCGACCAGGTTCGATATGATGGCAGCGTCAACGAAAAGCCCGATGGGGGGCGAGTCGAATATCACGTAGTCGAACATATCGCGCAATGTGTCGACGAGAGCCGAGAAGCGCTTGGTCGAAAGGAGGTCAGGAGGGGAGGGGATGTTCGGCTCGGAGTCCATGAAGTACAGGTTGGGACGGTCGGTCGGGTAGATAGCGCTCTTGAGCGGCGCCTGTCCGACGAGCACGGAATACAAGCCGCACTCCGTGTGGATGCCCAGAAGTCCCGCAATGCAGCGGCGGCGCATGTCGGTGTCGACGATGAGCACCTTCTTGCCGGAGCTGGCGATGGCGCAGGCAAGGTTGGTGCTGACTTGGGTTTTGCCCTCGTCCATACCCGTCGAAGTGACCACAATCGTCTTCACCTTCTCGTCGATAGAGACGAAGCGGATGTTGGCGAACAGCGTCTTCGAGGCGTTGCTCAGAAGTGGATTTTGGAACTGGCTGGGGCGCTTGCGGTTTTTCTTGGCCATGTTACCTCGCCTTCTTCGGCTTGGGCATGCGGCCGAGGACGGGAATCCCCAGCAGCTCTTCGGCGTCGTCGCCCGACTTCACGGTGGTGTCTAGCATGTCCTGCAAGACGATGATTGCGATGGCGACGAACAGCCCTGCGAGCAGGGCAACCGCGGTGTACATGACGCGGTTGGGGCCGGAGGGCTTGTCTGGCACGCTCGCCCGGTCGATGATGTTCACGGCGTCGAGCTTCATCGCATCGATGGCGGCCTTCGAGGTGCGGTCGGCGAGTTCGTTAGCTACGCTCGCGGCGCCTTCGGGGCTTTTGCCCGTGACGGTGAGCGTGATGACGCGGCTCGTGGTGTCGGAGGTTACCCCCACATCGAAGCCCTTGAGGTCGCTCATGCCGAGGACGCTCGCGGTGGAGCTCATCACGGTCGACGTCTTCGCGATCTTCGCCAGGTCGTTCGCGAGCTGCTGGGAAGCCGAGGTGTCGGAGCTGGTCACGCGGCCGGTTCCATCGGTCGCGTTTGTCGTTTGCGTCAGCACGTAGAGCGACACGTTGGCGGTGTAGTTGTTTGTCATGAATCCCCAGCAGTATGCCGCGGTCGCGCCCGCGAACACCAGGGGGAACACGAGCACCAGGTACCATTTCTTTCGAAGGAGCTCGAGCAGCTCAAGCAGGGTCATTGAAGCGGTTCTCCTCTATTCTTCCTACAACAAAGAAGAGGGCAGCTGCGCCCTCTTCTTTGCAATGTCATGCGCGCAGTACGGTTTCCCAGGTCGGGAACCGCGTGTGCTGTCAGTGCTATTCAGCGAGCTTCTTGCGAAGGACCACACCCACGCCAACGGCGGCGATGGCGCATGCGGCGGTGGCGACGGCGATGCCGGTCATGTCAACGCCGGTCTGCGGGGAGGTGGCGCTTGCGTCGGTGGTGGCGCCGGTGACGGTGGAGGAGTCGACTGCGATGGTCACGAGCGAGAGGCCATCGGTGGAGATGGTCACATTGCCGTTGGAGACGGTCGCCGTCTTCGTTTCGGTGCCGAGGTTCGCGTCGCGGCCCTGGTGCTCGATGAACACGGTGGCGGTGGCGCCGTTGTACTCAGTTCCCACGTTGAAGGTGAGGGTGTAGGGGCCGTAGGTGCTGCCCTCGGGCACGTCGTAAACCTTGAAGGTGCCTACGATCTTCTGGGTGGCGCTGAGCGACACGTTGGAAGCCTGGTCGGAGGTTGCCTCGACGACGAGCTTGCTCGTGGAGTCGTCGGTCTTGCCGCTGACCGTGAGGGTCGCGCCCTGGGATGCAGTGCAGGTGTTGGACGTTACCTTCTGTGGGCTGTTCGATGCCCATGCCAGAGTCGGCATCGCCATGGCGAGGGCGAGCGCGCAAATCATGGCAGTAAGCTTCTTTTTCATCGTTTCCTCTTTCACTTGAGTGAATGCTTCAATGCTGATGATGTGTTGCATCATAGCACATGGGGACGGGGACGTGCGCCACCGTCGGGCAAGCAGTGGGCGGGAGCCCCATTTTGCGGCGAACCAACGGCTACTTACCTTATCCTCATCACGATAATATCTTCCCTGTATAATGGCTTCAATGGAGATTGCCTATTCTTAACAAAATTTCGCAATGGGTTGTTTTGTTTGAGGACTTATTGTTTATTTTCTACCGAACCCCGACATTTATGCGAAATAGCCCCTTATTTTAGAATACGCTAAGTGCACTGTAATTAATTTAAGAGGTAGGGCGAAAGCGACCCGATTTAGGTCGAGGTTTTTGTGCGCGGACAAACGGGGATATGACGAGTGGAACCCTGCATGTCGAGCACATGCGGATGGAGATGGCGAAGATTTTTCAAGAGGTAGACAGGCTTGGAGGCACGCGAGCTGGCATGGAGGGAGAGGGACATTTGGTATCGCAGAGCGCTATCGGCATAGCGTTCCGCGCTGCCAAGAGGTCCTTCGACATCGCGGCGTCTGTCGTGGGTATGGTGAGGCCCCATATCCTCTCGCGCATTCCGGAAGTGCATCTCGCAAAGCTCACTTTTAGGGCGGTGGGCGCATAGTGTCCAGTGATTTTGCGGCCGTTTGCGAGCCCGCGAAGGCGAGGTCCGACGTTTGGGATTCGCCGTCAACTGAAGCCAGCCGAGTGACGGCGAACAGCGGTGCCTTGGAGCGCAAAACTGTTCGTAGCGGTTTCGCGTATGACATCAATGGCGGCGGGGGCTCAGCCGAAAGCTCCGAGCGCGCCAGGCGCCTCAAGGAGGAGCTCGGGAGTGTGCCGGTTACCGGCATCGAGGACAGGGTGGCGTACCGCTTTGTTAAGCGTGCGTTCGACATCGTTTTCAGTGCGGCGGTGTTCGTTGTGTTTTGCTGGTTGTTTGCCATTATCGCGATTCTCATCAAGGTCGACGATCCGAAGGGTCCCGTGTTCTTCAGCCAGGAGCGAGTGGGCAAGGACGGCAGAACTTTCCGGATGTTGAAGTTCCGTAGCATGTGCGTGGACGCCGAGGACAGGCTCGCCGAGCTCAGGGAGCTCAACGAGAAGACCGGCCCGGTGTTCAAGATCGTTGAGGACCCGCGCATCACCCGCGTAGGCAAGTGGCTGCGAAAGCTGTCGCTCGACGAGCTGCCCCAGTTCGTCAATGTCCTGCGCTCGGATATGAGCATTGTGGGCCCGCGTCCCGCATTGCCGGCTGAGGTCGCGACCTACGATGACTACCAACGCCAAAGGCTGCTGGTGAAGCCGGGCATGACCTGCTACTGGCAAACCCGTCGCAACCGCGACTCCATAACCTTCGACGAGTGGGTCGACCTGGATTTGCTTTACATCAAGAAGTGCTCCGCATGGAGCGATTTGAAGCTGATTATTCAGACCGTGGGCGTCGTGCTTACGGCACAGGGAAGTTAGGCAATTGTTGAATTCTCAAAAAACTATAAAAGCATCCAGGCGCTATCCCATTCTCAACACATACGTTAATGCTCTCTCGCTCGACGAGACGGTTGCCGAGGTTGAGAAGATTATTGCTGCCGGCGTGCCCACCCAACATGTGGTGGTGAACGCCTCGAAGGTAAACCTAATGGAGGCCGACCCGAAGCTGGCCGAGATTGTTAACTCCTGCCCGCTTATCAACGCCGACGGCGCCTCCATCGTGTGGGCTGCCAAGAAGCTGGGCGTGCCCCTGAGCGAGCGTGTGACGGGCATTGACCTGTTCCAGCGCCTGGTGGAGCTGTCCGCTGAGAAGGGCTACAAGGTTTACCTCTTCGGCGCGAAGGAGGAAGTTGTCTCGAGGGTCAGGGCGATTTTCGAGGAGCGTTATCCCGGCATTCAGATAGTCGGCTATCGCAATGGCTACTTCACTGAGGCCGACGAGCCGCAGATTGTGGCGGACATGGCTGCATCTGGGGCGGACATGATGTTTGTCGCGTTCAGCTCTCCTAAGAAAGAGTATTGGGTGCACAAATACCTTAATCAAATAGGAATTCCTTTCGTGATGGGCGTTGGCGGCAGTTTCGACGTGGTGGCTGGGGTGACCGATCGCGCGCCAAAGTGGATGCAGAATCACGGCTTGGAATGGTTCTACCGGTTTATACAGGAGCCTGGCAGGCTTTGGAAGCGCTACATCGTGGGTAACGCAAAGTTTGTTGCCCTTACATACCGATATAAGTTCTCAGGGAAAGGCGAATAAAGAATGGTTAACGTTATCGGTCTCGGTTATATCGGACTGCCCACCGCGCTCATGATGGCCACGCACGGCGTGGAGGTCGTGGGAACTGACTACAACGAGGAACTCGTGGCAACTCTGAATGCCGGGCATACCACCTTCAAGGAGGAGGGGCTTGACGAGCTGTTCGCCGACGCGTTGAAATCTGGCATCAAATTCACGACCGAGTATCAGGTGTGCGATACCTACATCGTGAGCGTGCCGACGCCCTACGATAAGCTAGACAAGAAGATCGACCCCTGCTATGTGATTGCCGCCTGCAAGACGGTGCTCGAGGTCGCCCCGAAGGGCGCCGTGCTCGTAATCGAGTCGACTATTTCGCCCAACACGGTGGATCGCTTTGTGCGCCCGCTGCTCATTGAGGCTGAGCGTGAGGATGTTAAGCTCGTGCACGCCCCGGAGCGCATCATCCCCGGAAACATGGTTTACGAGCTGCTGCACAACAACCGTACTATTGGTGCAGACGACCCCGAGGTGGGCGAGGAGGTTGCTAAGATTTACGCAACCTTCTGTCAGGGCGAAATCAGTGTGACCGACATCCGTACCGCTGAGATGACCAAAGTCGTCGAGAACACCTTCCGCGCAATTAACATCGCATTCTCCAACGAGCTTGCCAAGATCTGCCGTATCGGCGGCATGGACGTGGCGGAGGTCATTCGCATCTCCAACAAGCACCCGCGCGTGAACATCCTGCAGCCCGGCCCCGGCGTTGGCGGCCACTGCATTCCCGTCGACCCGTGGTTCCTGGTGGGCGACTACCCCGAAACGGCAAACTTCATCCGTCTGGCGCTTCAGACCAACGCGGGCATGCCTGAGTATGTGCTGCATCGTGCCCACGAGGTTATGGCCGAGCGTGGGATCAAGGATGCCTCCAAGGTGGGCATCTACGGCCTGACCTACAAGGAGGACGTTGACGACGTGCGCGAGAGCCCGACGCTGCAGATGCTTGAGTCCATGGAGGAGCACCTGTGCGGTGGCGCCGTGAAGGTGTACGACCCGTGGGTCGAGCGCGACGAGGTCCCGGGTCAGGTGCACTCCATGGAGGAGTTCCTGGATGGCCTGGAGATGGTGATTGTGATGGTGGGCCATTCCCAGATCAAGGGCAAGCCCGAAGTGTTCGGCGACCGCATCCTCATCGACCCGCGCAACGTGTGTGGTGACGGTGAGAACGTCTACAAGCTGTAATTCATTAAAGAGATGCAGGGAGAAGCAGGTTTGAAGAAAGTGATGCTCGTCTTCGGGACGCGTCCGGAGGCCATCAAGATGTGCCCGCTCGTGAACGAGCTCAAGAGCCGCCCCGACGAGTTTCAGACGGTTGTGGCCGTGACGGGTCAGCATCGCGAGATGCTCGATCAGGTTCTGAGTGTTTTCGACGTGGCTCCCGACCATGACTTGGCAATCATGAAGCCGGGGCAGACGCTGTTCGATGTCACGTGCGATGTGCTGCTGAAGCTGAAGGCGATTCTCGAGGAAGAGAGGCCTGACGTGGTCCTCGTGCACGGCGACACGACTACGAGCTTTGCGGCGGCTCTCGCTTGCTTCTACCTGCAGATTCCCGTGGGGCATGTGGAGGCGGGCCTGCGTACTCACGACATCTATAGCCCATGGCCCGAGGAGTTCAATCGTCAGGCCGTGGATATCGTCAGCGAGTACTACTTTGCGCCCACCAAGGCGAGTAAGCAGAACCTGCTCGACGAGGGCAAACGTGCCGAGAAGATTTGGGTGACCGGCAACACCGGTATCGACGCGCTGCGCTCCACAGTGCGCGAGGACTATACCCACCCGGAGTTGGAATGGGCTAGCGACAGCCGCCTGATCTTAATCACTGCACATCGTCGTGAGAACCTTGGCGAGCCCATGCATCGCATGTTCCGCGCGATTCGACGCGTGATGGAGGAGCATCCTGACACCAAGGCGATTTATCCCATACACATGAACCCAGAGGTGCGCAAGGCGGCCCATGGGGAACTTGATGGCTTCGATCGGTTGCGCATCATCGACCCACTGGAAGTGCTCGACTTCCACAATTTCTTGGCGGCGAGCCATCTAATTCTCACCGACTCAGGTGGCATCCAGGAGGAGGCCCCGAGCCTGGGCAAGCCGGTGCTAGTGATGCGCGACACCACTGAGCGTCCCGAGGGTGTAGCTGCCGGCACCCTGAAGCTCGTCGGCACCGAGGAGGATGTAATTTACCGAGAGTTTAGCAGGCTGCTATCAGACGAGGATGAGTACGTAGAGATGAGCCAGGCTTCAAATCCTTACGGCGACGGGCATGCGAGCGAGCGCATTGCGGATGTGCTGGGAGGCAATCGATGAAACTGAAGAAGAGGTTCACCCTTTCTCTCAAGAACAATCTACGCTTCATACCTGATGAAGCGTACATGCGCATGTATTTCAAAGCGAAGCTCCATTATGAACCCGATTTTGAGAACCCCAAGACATTTAATGAAAAGCTTCAGTGGTATAAGCTTAATTATCATAACCCAGTCTTGACGCAGCTTGCCGACAAGTACGGTGTCCGTTCCTTCGTTGAAGAGCTTGTTGGTGCCGAGTATTTGGTCCCCCTCTACGGTGTATATGGCTCAGTCGAAGAGATTGACCTGGAAAAGTTGCCTGAGAAGTTTGTGCTTAAGTGCACCCATGATTCGCAAAGCACTTTCATATGCACCGATAAGACGAAGTTCGACTTCGAGGAGGCCAAGAGGCGATTGCGTGTGGCTCTTGGCCGCAATTGGTATTGGCAAGGTCGTGAGTGGGCATACCTTGATATTGTGCCACGTGTAGTTGCCGAAGCGTACCTTGATGAGCCCGGCAGGGAGACCCCGACGGACTATAAATTTTATTGCTTCGATGGCAAAGCGGCGCTCGTGCAGACGGACGCTGACCGGTTCACCAACCATGATATGCAGTATTTTTCGCCAGAGTGGGAGCAGTGCGGTGACATTAATCACAAGATTTCCGACCATGAACCCACGCCGAAGCCTGAGAACTACGAGCTCATGCTCGAGCTTTCTGAGAGGTTGTCTGCGGGCTTCCCGCACGTTCGTGTTGACTGGTACAACATCGGAGGAAAGCCGTATTTTGGTGAGATGACCTTTTACACAGGCGGAGGCTACGATCCCTTTTATGCTCTTGAGGAGCAGCCGGATGAGCTGGATCGAGAGCTCGGAGAACTCTTTGTGTTGCCTGAGGAAAGTGGCTCCAATAGAAATAGTGTCTTGTCGCGGCAGATAGGCATTAGTTTTTCGGGAGATAATGATGCCTAACATTTTGATGGTTGGGCCTAGCCCAGAATCTATGGGCGGCATTGCAACAGTTGAGAAGAACATGCTTGAGGCGGCGCACCGTAGAGGCGAAGAAGTTACCTTTCTTCCAACGACCATAGAAGGGGGCAACGCTAGGAAGCTGGCAACGGCTATGGTTGCGTATGCGAGGTACCTAAGAGGGCTGAAGAGTTGTGACCTCGTTCACGTTCACATGGCTTCGCGCGGCAGTTACCTTCGGAAAAAGGTTTTCATTGCAGCAGCCGCTTCGCATAAAAAGCCAGTTCTTCTCCATTTACATGGTAGTGAGTTTGCTTTGTGGTATGACGAGGAATGCACAGAGGGTCAAAGGCGTGATATCTGTCAAACATTTCGTCTCTGCAGCAGGATTGTCGTTCTGTCCGAGGAGTGGAGGGACTTCCTGCTCAACAGGCGTATTTGTGATATTGAGCAAGTAAAGGTTCTTCATAACGCAGTGAACATTCCGGGCGAAAACGTGACGGACTATACCTCTAATACCGTTTTGTTCATGGGGCGTCTTGACGAACGCAAGAGCCCAAACGTGCTTTTGCGTGCTGCGGCTCGCACTCTTCCTGCGCATCCGGATGCCCGATTTGTTTTCGGCGGAGATGGTGATGTGCGGGCATACGAGAAGCTAGCGGATGAGCTTGGCATATGCGATAAATGTCGTTTCATCGGATGGGCGGCTGGCGAAAAGAAAGACGAGGCTTTTCAAAACTGCAGTATTTTTTGCCTTCCGTCTAAAAACGAAGGTATGCCTATGAGTGTGCTCGAGGCGATGTCGTACGGCTTGGCGACGATTGCGACTCCTGTTGGAGGCGTTCCTCAAATCATCAACGATGGCGTGGACGGTTTCCTGTTTCCGGTCGATGACGTCACTGCCCTGACAGAAAAGCTTGACGTTCTCATGAGTGATAATGCCTTGAAAGAAAGAATTGGCAAATGCGGTCGCGCATGTATCGAGAAGTCATTCTCCCTCGATGCCTATATGGACCAAATCGATACAATTTACGAGATCATTCGTAAATGATTTCGATTGATTTCAGCTATTTAGGTATGATGCGACTATGAGAAAGGTCATTCATTACTGTTGGTTCGGAGGAAAGCCTCTTTCTGATACGGCCGAGAAGTCCTTGGCTTCATGGGAAAGGTTTGCGCCCGGATTCGAGCTGAGACAATGGAATGAGGGTAACTTTGATTTCGAAACCTGCTCGTGGTCGAGGGATGCCTACGCAGCAAAGATGTGGGCTTTCGTTGCGGACTATGCTAGGTTCAAGGTGCTGTATGAATACGGTGGGGTCTATATGGACGTTGGCAGTGAACTCATTCGCGACATAACGCCCCTTTTGGATAGTGTTCCCTTCACCGCAATAGAGGAATCCTCGTTGACCGCCACAACCGGGCTGATTGTTGCGGTTGAGCCGCATGATCCTATAATCGGAGCATGCGTTGCCAGGTATGAGTCTATGCAGTTCTCTATCGACCCCGTATTTCTCGATAAGGCCACTGTCAACGAGGTGTTCACAGCTGAGCTTGAGAAAATTGGATTCAGGCGCGAGAACGAAGAGCAGTCTTTCGGAGGTTGGCGCGTTATGGACTCCAGGGCATTCAATCCCGTGTATGGTTTCGGCGGGTATCATATTAAGCCGTGCACATACAGCATCCACCGTTCTTCAGGCAGTTGGGTCGATCCCAAGTACCGTATCAAGAGGAGCGTAGTGCGCAAGTGCTCGCCTTTTATTGGCAGGCGGCCTGCGCAGATTCTCGGACGAGTTCTCATGGAGGTGAGCGACGGGGGTTTGATTGAAGGGTCGAAGCGCATCCTCGGTGTTGCTCGAGAGAAGGTCGCGAAAGGACGGGAAGACTAACGTGGGCACTTTCTCTAAAGACACAATTCACTACTTCGGTGCACCGGGTGTGAAATTCGGGCGCCTGATTGGCGATTTTGGGTACCGTTACGTTTTCTACTTGAGGATGTGCCAGGCGGGGGGATTGCGAAAGCTTATTTTCACGCTGCCCAGGAAGCATCTTTCAAGGAAATGCGGGCTTGAAATTTCTCCATCAACTCAGATTGGCGAGGGGTTCTATATCGGCCATCCCTATGGAATCACGATCAACGTGGACGCTAAGTTGGGCCGCAACGTCAATATTCACAAGGGGTGCACCATCGGCCAGGAAAACCGTGGAAAAAGAAAGGGCGTTCCCACGATAGGCGACTGTGTCTATCTAGGCATTAACTCCACGATTGCAGGTAAGGTTACTATCGGCAATGATGTTTTCATTGCGTCGAATACGTTTGTCAATCAAGACATCCCCAGCCACTCGATCGTCATTGGCAGCCCTTGCAAGGTTATTGAAAGGCAAAATGCGACCGAGGGTTACATCATTAACCTGGTTTAGTTCAGGCTTCAGGATAGGTGAAACGCATTTTGAAACACGTAGGCATACTCACATTCTCTAATACTGTGAACTATGGGGCGTCGCTCCAGGCGTGCGCACTTCGTAGGGCCGTGGAGTCTTTGGGCTGCGACTGCGAGATCCTTAATTACAGCAACAGAGAACTTGACGACCGCGAGCTGGGAACGCATTTCTCGCTTAGCCCATCGGGCGCTGCGCGCTACTTTCTGAGGCGCGGGTTTGAACGTCGCAGGGTAGCGGCGTTTTCGCGCTTTACCGAAGCCAACTTGAATCTTACGAGCAAACTCGACTGGGCGGCTCTCATTGATGAGGCCAAGACGCTTGATTGTATTTTTATCGGCAGCGATCAGGTTTTCAATCCTCGAGTAAACGGACACGACCCCGTTTTTTTGGGTGCGGGTATCGCAGATGTTGCCCGCGTCGCCTCGTATGCGGCAAGCCTGGGCGATGCGACGGCTGAGGCAATCACTGCGTGTGATAAGGGCGCTGCGGAGAGGCTTGCCACTTTTTCGGGCCTCTCGGTGAGGGAACCCAGCTCCATGGAAGTGTTGCGCAGTATGGGTCTTGAGCCTGTTTTCATGCCGGATCCGACGCTTTTGCTTTCGTGCGACGATTGGTTGGAGCTTGCCGCAGGGGAAGGCCTTGACTCCATTCCCGAGGAATACGTGCTGCTCTACACGCTCAACTCCGAGCGGAAGCTTCTGGATAGGGCCTTGGAGGTTGCGGGGCGGTTGGGCATTCCCGTCGTCTGTCTGCATTACAACACCAAAGATTTTCCTGGCGTGCTTAATGTGAGGGACGTTGGTCCCGGTGCTTTTCTGGAGCTGGTGCGTAGGGCGGCGTTCGTGTGCACAGATTCCTTCCATGGCGCATGCTTTTCCCTGAACTTTAATAAGCAATTTGTTGTAAAGACCTCCGAAGCCGCTGTTCAGAGCAACGTTAGGATCACCGATCTTTTGGCGCGCTACGGTATCGAGGACTGCCTGTACGCCGCTGGTGAGCCGTCGGCGTGCAATGTGGATTACGATTGTGCTAACCAGGTTTTGGATCGCGACCGCGCTAATGCTCTTTCGTTCATCGCCGAGTGCATAAGGCTTTAGGGGCCGGTCTATCCTATGTTTGCCAAGAATACTTTCTGGAACCTTGTCTACCAACTGACCGCCGTGGTCGCTGGCTTTCTGGTCCCAAGGGCCATCATCGGAGTGTACGGTTCCGAGGTCAACGGCCTGGTGACCTCCCTTACCCAGTTCATCGGATATTTCGCGCTCGTGGAGGCCGGAATATCGGGTGCGGCGACGTTCTCCCTGTACAAGCCGCTCGCCCAGGGCGATTGGAGGGGCGTCAATATTGTCGCGTCCGCATCGCGGGTCTTTTACCAGAAATCGGGCGCTGTATTCCTGGCCTTGTTGGTAGGGCTCTCGGTTATTTACCCGGTGTTTGTTTCGGCGGGCGTGCTGCTGCCATGGGAGATCGTGGCGTTGACTTTCCTTTTAGGCGCGAAGGTTGTTGTTGACTTCTTCTCGCTCTCGAAGTATAGGGTGTTCCTCACTGCCGACAAGAGAAACTGGCTCATCCAGCTCGCCTCGACCGTCTACACGCTGCTGAATACCGTAATTATCATCGTGTTCTCGTATTTGCGCGCGTCTGTCGTGGCGGTCTACGCGCTGGCGCTCGCGGCCGTGTTCGCGCGAAGCGCCATCCTGGCGGTGTATACGCGACGGCGCTACCCCGAGTTTGACTGTAAGGTAGATTACGGGGACTTCAAGTTGCCGCAGCGCTGGGATGCTCTATTCCTGCAGATTCTGGGTGCGGTACAGTCGGGTGCGCCCGTTATCTTGGCCACTGTGCTGTGCGGAAGCATGAGCGAGGTCAGCGTTTTGGCGGTGTACCTGCTGATTTCAAACGGGCTGCAGATGATTCCCAATGTGCTGGGTACGGGCCTGCAGGCTTCGTTTGGACGGCAGATTGCAAATGGCGATTATGGGGCGCTTCGCACTTCGTACAGGCCTTACAGGGCGCTGGTCTATTCGGTGTCAGCTGTTGCCTGCGGATGCGCCTTCTCACTGATACTGCCTTTTGTTGATTTGTATGCAGGGGATTTCCGCGACGCAGACTATCATAACGCGCTTCTCGGCTTTCTCGTGGTGCTGAACGTGTTCCTTTACCATGGCAAGTCTTCCCAGGGACTTCTCGTCATAGCTGCAGGGATGTATCATGAGACTAGGTGGCAGACCTGCATGCAGGCTCTTATTATCGTTGTTCTGGGTATCCCCCTGACGATGGGATTTGGTATCGTAGGCACCATCGCGGCGTCCTGCGTGTCGAACGCCTACCGTGTGGTCGACTTGCTGTTATTCGAGCCTATCAGGATTTCTAGGGATACGGTGTTAAGCTCACTTTCGGCCTTCGGGCTGTATGTCTTGCAGACTGCTCTTGTCGCGATGCCTGGGTATCTTCTCTCGAGCTTGGCTTGCACCTGGGCTCTTTGGGCTGCCGTCGCTGCCGCCCTGGTTCTTTGGGGCGTTGTCGTCGTGTATCTGACGCTCGTCCTGCTCGACAAGAACAGTTTTCGCTCCATCTTCAAACGCTTCGTAAGGAATAGATAGTCATGCGTCTTGCATCCTCGTCGCAAATCGATGCGGCGCTCCCTGCTCAGCGTGGAGCGCGTTTCTCCCTAAAGAATGGGTCGATGGTCTTCATTCCCCTGCTCTTTTACGCCTTTTTCTGCCAATCCCTTGCCTCGTCTTCTGTGGTGCTTTATGCGTGCCTCGCCGTTTCCTTCGTGTCGCTCGTCATGCATTTTCTGGCCAACGGCAGGTTTGCCAATAAGAAGTTCGGCCTGGAGATTGCGTGGGTCCCATTTTTCATTCTTTTCTATGTACATAGCTTCGTTTTCGGGGTGAACAATCTGACGCTGCTGGTGGTTTACACCATCCTGTTCGTGTGCATGTACGCCGCATCGGGGGAGAAGGGGTGGATTTCGACGTGTATCAAGGTGCTGGTTGCGTTTGCGGCTTTCCACGCCACGTGCACGATAGCCTTCTGGCTCTTTCCTGCATTGTATGCGCCTGTGAAGGCGACGTTTTTCTCTTCGAGCTACATGGCAAGCGACTACCGATCGGGATTCACCGCCCATTACAGCACCAATTCCATCTATTTGAGCTTCGGCCTGGTGTGTTGGGCGTGCGGACTAATCGGGGAGAAACCCAAGCCGCGAGCGAAAGACATAGTCTTGGGCGTGGCGTTTCTGCTCGCCTTGTTCTTGACGACGAAGCGGGGACCGCTCGTCGCATCCGTCGTTGCCGTTTCGATATGCTACCTCTTCGTCAACAGAGATAAGTTCACGGGTACGGCGTTGAAAGCCCTGATTATCGTTATGCTGGCTATTCTTGCTGTGGGCGTGCTGGCGACATTTGTGCCGGGCATCGAGGCAACCCTTCAAAGATTCGTCGAACTGTCGGAAGACGAGACTGGTAACGGCAGGAGCGAACTGTACGACTGCGCCTGGAGTATGTTCTATTCGAATCCCCTGTTTGGAAGTGGGTGGGGGTCGTATTCGAAGTACGTTGCAACGACATCGCTTGGCGCCATGTATAACAATTTGGGCTTCACGTCGATGAGCACCCATAATGTCTATCTACAGCTTTTGGCCGAGACGGGCATCGTGGGGCTGGCCCTGTTCCTAGTGCCCGCCGCGGTCACGCTAATCGCGGCGATGCGGCGTTCGGCCGCGCATCGCGGGGGAGGACTTTACGGGGAGTCGTTCTGCCTTTGGGCCTGCGTGGGTGCGCAGATTTTCTTCCTTGTCTATTGCTTCTCGGGTAACCCTCTTTACGATCCACAGTGTTACGTGCCGTACTTCATATCGTGCGTCACCGTGTTTGCTATATGCGGTGTCGACGTCAAGCGCAAGGACGGGGAGGTCCATGGAAATCTGCAATAATCCGCAGCTGTGCTGCGGGTGCTCGGCGTGCCAATCGGCTTGTCCTCGCTCGGCAATCACTGTAGTCGAGGATGACAGGGGGTTCTATCGTCCCAACGTGGATGAGGCAAAGTGTGTGCAATGCGGCCTGTGCGAGGCGGTGTGCCCTGCCAATGGGGGGATGGCGGAGGAACTGAAGAGGGGCCCGCTCAAAGTGCTAGCGTACAAGAGCACCGACCAAGAGAGGGCCAAGAGTTCCTCGGGTGCCGCCTTCTGGACGCTGGCGCAATACGCGCTTAGCGGAGGCGGCGTGGTGTACGGCGCCTGTTTCGACGACGAATTCCGGGTTGTGCAGAGGCGCTGCGTCACCGAGAGCGAGGCGCAAGCGTGTAGGGGGTCGAAGTATTCACAGGGTTTTACGGGGACGACGTACGGCGAGGTTTATGAAGACCTGAGGCAGGGAAGGTGCGTGCTGTATACAGGTACCCCCTGCCAGATTGCGGGTCTGCGGAGCTTCCTTTCCAAGAAGAGCTATTCCGGGCAGCTGGTAACCTGTGACCTGATATGCCACGGGACGCCGAGCAACCGGCTGTTCCGCGAGTACATCGCGTTTCTCGAACGGAAAAGCGGCAAGAAGGTGGTCGGCTATTGCCATCGCCCGAAGGACCGGGGCTGGGGCGTGCATGTTGAGAAGGCGGTCATGAAAGACGGCAGCACGCTCTACGACACGATTGAGAGCAATACGTGGCGGGACGTTTTCTACAGTAATGATGGGTTGAACCCATGTTGCTATCGGTGCCTTTACACCGATGTTCGTAGGGTTGCCGATTTCACTATTGCTGACTTTCTTGGTGTGGACAGATGTCGTAAAGAGCTGAATGACCGAAGAGGTCTCTCCGTTGTCATGGTCAATAGCGAGCTTGCGGAGACCATTGTAGGGCAGGGCGTTTTCGAACCTGGAGCTATGAAGATAACGATTGACGAGGTGATTCCCGGCAACCCCATGCTGCAAAGGCCCTCGGTGCCTCGGGGCGACGTAAAGGGTTTCTGGCGGGCGTACGAAAAGCAAGGCTTCGAAGGTGCAGCGCGCTATGTGGGGGCTTACGGGTTCGTCAAGACTGCCAAAACTCTGGTTAAGCGCCTTATGGGCAGAGACTGACAAACAGACAGAAGGAGAGTGCGCTTCCTTTGAATCCTATGGAGTTCATCGAGCGGGCCGCATGTTGGGTTTACGTTCGCGGCAAACTTGCGTTCCTGAAATACAGGTTTCCCGGCCAGATAACTATGACGAAGGCGTTTCGGCGGCCCTTTTATTGCCGCGTGTCGGCTACGGGACGCATCAACGTGGCAGAGCGGACCTCGTTCAACTACGGATGTGTTTTGATTGCCCACGAACGCATCGACATTGGCAAGGGGTGCTTGTTCGGACCCAACGTGCATGTATATGACTTCGACCACGGCATGGCGCAGGACGGCACGATGTATCGCGATCAGCCGACCAAGACCTCGCCGGTCCGCATCGGGGATAATGTATGGCTGGGTGCGAACGTAGTTGTGCTCAAGGGCGTCACAATCGGGGATAACGCGGTTATTGCCGCGAACAGTGTTGTCTCAAAAGACGTGCCAGCGAACACATTGTTTTACGAGAAGAGCGAGCGGTGTTATAGGGATCTGCGGTAGTCGAGGACGGTTGCAGTGATGCCCTGCTTCAATATGCATGTAAGCAAGTGTCTGCTCAGCGTAATAAAACATGGTGGCGCTTTTCGAATGGTTGAATGTTGCTTTGGCTCCAAAGCAAACTGGCTGACTGCCCCGCCTGAAGATGAAACCAAGACGTTTTCCAACGCTCCAAATGGCACATAACGTGGTAGATACTTCGGGCTCTGGTGGGCCCATGGCGCTTCGTGCGGTCTTGACGCTTGCGAAGCCATCGACGGCGTCTACCTGGAGTCGCGTATGGGCGCTCGCTATAGCAGCCCAAGCTTTAGCTATGGTGGCTACTGCCTGCCTAAAACACCAAGCAGCTGCCGGCGAACTGCAAGGACGCGCTGCGGGGCCTGATCGGGCCATTGTTGACGCCTGCTGTGCTGCGTATGTGCGCAATTTGTTCAAGGGAGATTAAGCGCGTTGCTGTGTGGAAAGGTAGAGAATGGATCCGAGTGTTATCGTTCAAATCGTTGCCTGTGCGCTCGCGATCTTGTGCAGCATCGGTGCGATGGGGATTGCCGTCTGGACTGTCCATGAGAGTCGGCGGCGGCAGCCCGTCGCCTTCCTCAAACACGTTCGCGATAAGTCGTGCGTCCTGTTCGTCATCGAGAACTTCGGTACTGGGGTTGCCTCGAAGATTGAGATCAGCGGGTTCGATTACGCCCTGGTGGGAGAGAGCGAGGGGAAGAACGTAGAGCGAAGCTTCGTCGAAACCTGTATCCCCATGCTGGTCCCCGGCGCCAGAAGGGACACCCTTCTGCTGGGTGGGGCAAGCGATATGAAGAAACGGCTCGACGTCTCTTGCTCTGTGACGCTGCGCTATAGCGAGCGCGGGCTGCTAGGCAGGCCCAAGCATCGCGAAGAGGAGTTCTTGCTGGACATGGGGTCGTTTGCAGGGAGCCTGTACACGATGAGCGATTTTCACAATATGGTCGTGGCGACGGAGAGCATTGCCAAGTCGCTGGAGAGGATGAGCAAGTGAAAGGGCGACGCGAGCAACGAAGCCTGGTTTTTCAAGCTTTCTGCTTTGTCGGGCACTTGTCGTTTCGGCTCCTGTAGAAGATAACCGCAAATGTAATCGAGAGACTGAAGGCTACGTAACCGGCCGAATCTGATTCGCTCCGTCTCTGTCGTTCCTACCCCGCAACTCAACTGAGTTGCGGGGTTTCTTGGTCTTTGGGCGGATTATTCGTTACTGGTTAACGGTCGTTAACTACCGGGGGTGACAATCGGTAAAAGGCCCTTTTTCGTCGTGGCCGCCGCTCGCCCTTAGGGTACGTCCAAAATACCCCGTTTTCCGCCTCTGGGCAGGAGCGCAATCCCGCGCTCCC
>ERZ1034913.188-NODE-188-length-60213-cov-9.201636_pt1 | contig 60213 bp, 48 predicted proteins | sample MGYA00520697_ERZ1034913 | MGnify/ENA primary metagenome ERZ1034913 (study PRJEB33766, sample SAMN09781786) | gut metagenome | biome: gut microbiome | host: Homo sapiens | place: Madagascar | study: EMG produced TPA metagenomics assembly of the PRJNA485056 data set...
GTTTGCCGACGAACTGCCAGACTTACAACTCTGACGAAGGCGTTGCACTTACAAATAGACAACGGGCTGCAATCTTGAACATGCACTGCATGATATTATGAACGAGCAAACAATAACTGAGAAACGCGACCTATCCCTACGGTTAGCCGAAAAGATGAGAGCCGATCCGCAGCAATTCTGGGCGTTAGTGACGTCTGATTTAGTTCTCCATGAATTGCCTGACTTTAAGACGGCAAGGCAATGGGCAAAACAAGGCACCAACTCCTTACATCGGGGCTCCCACATCGGATGACTGCCGACGGAGTTCGGATTATCATAGTGATAACAAGCATGGAGAAATAGCTTTGGTCGGTTCGTTCATGAGGTCAGGGACATTGGAGGGCTTGTATGGAACAGCTTGAGATCAGTGCTGATTCGCTTCGGCGAGCAGTCAGCGGTGTGTCGATGGAAATCGATATGCCCGCGCAGGCCATGGCTTCCCTGAGCATCGCCGGCAATGAGCTGGCGGAGAACAAGGAAGTGACGGAGAGATTATCGAATCTGGCCTGGTTCGACGGTGACCGTGCTTCGACAGCGTGCAGCCGGCTCAAGGGAGTATTGGGAAACGGCCCTGAAGGGTGGCGGATGTTGTGGTGCATGCTGGCCGCTGCCGGTACCTATACGCATGATGAGTACGAACGTCTTGACATCAATGACTCCGTGTTCCGCTCGACCATGGGCGCATTCTCACGATTCGTCAACGAACATCAGGCCAGCTACAAGCGCTACGGCTTTGACCGCGATTTCTGGACCTGGAGGCAGACCAGTCTGCGGTTGTTCCGTCTGGGCGAATTGGAATATGAGCTGACGGGGGAGCGGTCTCATGCCGACGAGCTCAGGATCCAGATGCATATTCCCTCCGACGCGCGGTTGACTCCCTTGCAATGCGATGCGTCGCTGAGCATGGCTCATGAGTTCGTTTCAGAGCATTTCCCTGCATGGCGGAACGCTCCCGTGCATTGCGAATCATGGATGTTGAGTCCTGCGTTGAGCACCATGCTGCCTCGGGAATCAAACCTCATTCGCTTTCAGAACCGCTTTCGCATCGAACGAGTGGATGAGCAGGCGCAGGATTGGCGTGAATGGGTGTTTCAGCGCAATGATGCTCCGATTGCGGATCTGCCGGAGCATACCTCGCTTCAGCGTGCGATGAAGAGGCATCTGCTCTCAGGGGGAACAGTTGGCGTCGGTTTCGGCGTATTGCGCTGAAGCCGTGTTTCATGCCGATTCAACGGTGCAGCATTTCCCGTAGGATCCGGACCAATATTGCGGCAGCGGATTGGTGGCACACGCGTCCGGGGTGCTGGCATGCCCCGAGATCATCGGTGCTGCATGCGGGCAGGGGCACGTACCTCACCAGACCGTCTCCTGTTGATGTTGCATGGTGCTCGACTGCCCGCCGCAGAATCGGCTCAAGGCGATTGCCGAGCATGCCGTAGCACCACAGAATCACCGCATGGGGGTTGCGTTTGCGCACCGTGCGCAAGAAACGATTGACGGCGGTTTCGATGAACTCCAGGTCCTCGGGCAGGGGCTCATGGTCCTTGCCTGTTCGAAGTTCGAACTGTTCTCCTGTGCTTGGATCGGTCCACTGGTGCCACAGAAATGCAGTGGCATCATTGGTGCCCAGATTGATGATGACCGCGTCGGCAGGCCAATCGTCGAATCGATACGGAGCGTCTGATTGCAGTTCGGCGTTCGTCTTTCCCCGCGCCGGAGCGCAGACCCGCTCGTAAATGCTTGGTATCGTGCAGTGCGGGTTGTTCTCGCAGTCGCAGACAATGCCCCATCCGGCCTGCGAGATGACACAGAAGTCGGCGTTCATCTCGTCCGCGACCAGACACGGATAACCGTGTCGGGCGCCGAAGATCATCGAGCAGTAGTGCTCGGTCGTCCGGGCGCCCTCAAGTCCCTCTCCGCTGGTGATGCTGTCACCGACGAACTCCAAGCGCAATGTCGGAGAGGCCAGAGGGTGGAATTGTCCGTCATCGCAGCGCAATCCCCGCACGATGCATGTTTGCGACGGGTCCTCGTGCATGAACTGAGTCTCCTTGAGCACTCGCACATGCTTGATGGTTCCCGTGTCAAGGCCGCGAAACAAGCAGACATCGTTGGAGCCGCGGTCGAGTGCGAGACGTGAGACCTGCGTACCGTCCACGTCGACGCTGATCCACGGTTCGTACTCATTGTACGAGGCCTCGATCTCCAACCATAACTCGGCGCCGTCATAGTCGAGCCCGACTCCGCTGCCCGTCCAGAACAGGGGATAGCCGAGGTCATTGCGCAGGTCGCCGTGTCGCCCCAGCGAAAGGTAATGAACGTCATGTATGGGGACATGCTGCAATGGCATGGTCAGCTCGCTTTCCGATCTCGCAGGATTTGAGTTACTCGTTGCATGACGTCACGGATGCGTGCCAGGTCCGCTTCCTTGCCAATGCTGCGCCATCTTGCCTCGAACTGCAGATACCATTCCTCCATTCCATCAGCCAAGCCGGTGATGTCAGGAGCGGGGAATCCGTCATCGTACTGCGCGAGGAGCCATGCTCCGACGCTGTTGAACAGTTGTTGTCCATTGATCAGCATTGCCATCAGATCGTAGTCGATGCAAAGGGCATTGTGCCGTGCCGGGAATCGTGACGAATGAAGATGTGTCGCAAGACATTGCAGGCAATCGTCCAGCCTCTGGTTGCATTGACTGAATCGAGAGATCAACTCGGCGCGCTCATGCAGGAACCGGGCGCGAGCGGCGTGCAATTCCTTCTCGTTCTGCCCGAGGACGAACAGCACGTCGCGATTCGGTCTTCCCTGATCGTCCAGTTCAATGTACTGAACCAGGTCGGCCCAGCTGAATGCCTGCAGTCGCCCCGCTCTGACAAGTTCATCGACGGCAACGCCCTTGACGTCCCCGAAGGTCAGAGCCGAGATTCTCTGATTCACCGTGGCCTGGTCACCGGGCGTGCTGTTCCATGAGCATTCGGCGGCGTACAACAGTCCCGGAACCGACATCGCGGGGTCGTTGACGTGACCGTAGTCACCCCAATCGGTGACAATCATGCCGACGGCATGATACCGGTGACCATACGAGCACATCTCACTGATATTCGACCAGGCGTCATCCAGATTGGGTAGCAGTCGATTCCACGTCTGTACTCCGGGGCAGACCATTTGTCTGAATCCTTGCCGAGAGATCGTCCGGACATTGTTCTCGCTGGGGTGCCTAACGTAATCCCAATTCGCCAGTATCACGTCGTCGTCGATCAGATCGAGCAGCTCGGGGTGCCGCAAGGCGATGTCCGCGTACATGATCGGCTGAACATTCCGCTCCTTCAGGTGGCGGCAAAGCGCTCCGACGAAGTCGGCGTACAGTCTCGGTACGCCGACTTCAGCTGCTGCGCTCTCGCTCCTGCCATGGCCCAGATCGAATGTCTCGTCGGCTCCGATGTTGAACGTGCGGGATTGGAACAAAGCGGCATATTCGTCGATTCGACGCGTCACCAATTCCAGGGAACCGGGTGCGGTCGGGCTGACGGTGTGATGGAGCATGCGTTCCACGAATGAGAACGGCCGGTCCGCATCGTTGGGCATCTCGCCGTAAATCCGGAACTGTCGGGTACGCATCAGCTCATACATGTGCCCGAACGTCGCCATCTCGGGAACCAGCTCAATTCCCCGGTCGGCGCAGTACATGTCGAATGCCTGCAGTTCCTCGATGGTGAGAGGATCATGACCGATCCACGATTCACGGAATTCGGGCAGGGCGACCGTGTGCTCCACATACAGTTGAAGCTGGTTGTACTTTGCCAGACACATCACGTCCGCCAGTGCCTCGAGCGTATCGAGGGTCGGCACTCGTCCGCGTGATACGTCGTATGACAGGGCGCGAATCGTCATCGAAGGTTCATCGACGATTTGCAGCTGCGGCAGCAGCGCGCCATACTGACGAATGATCTGTCGCAACGTCTGAACGCCGTCGCGCAGACCTGTGGCGCCGCCGGCTGTCAGGACCACGGGGGGATATCCGTCGTTCCGCGTAATGCTCAGCGTATAGGCATCATCGTCGAGAGCCTCGTCAACGGTCAGCAGAATGCTGGCGTCAGCGGAATGCGTCGCGCGATGCAGGTGCGATCCGGATACGCTCGACAGCTCGTCGCGGAGTTGTTGAATCAGAACGTCGATTCGTCGCGCAGTCAAATGCTCGTGCACGGATACGTCGACGGAAATCGCGCCTTCGGCAGGGAACGGCACCGTGTCGTCGGACGCGTCGATCTGCTTCGGGAACGGAACCAGTACGGGGGTGTTGATGTTCAATGGATGCTCCTTGGGTCTGCATGTCGTTATGGTTTGAGACGTTGGACCATGGTCTGCGATACGGCCACGCTCAATCCTCTGATGAGAATGTTTCTCCCGCATTCACTGCGGCGAATGCGGAAGTCATGAGGCAGGTGAGGGGGGCTTTGTTCCTCCAGCGATTGCTTGAGCGCATCAAGGAACGCATCGTTGACAATGTCAGCCGGCCCGAAAACAACGATGTCATGAATATCGAGCATGTTGACGGTCATGGAGAGTGCATCGCCAAGATGGCTGCCCGCCGCGCTCAGAATCGATGATCGTTCCGCATTCTCCCCGGCCATGCGCTTGCGCAGCACTTCCACCGAAATCATGGATTCGAGACAGCCTTGTTTGCCGCAGCGGCAGACTGGTCCGTTTCTGGAGACCGTGACGTGCCCGATTTCGCCGGCATAATGACCGACGCCATATATCATCGAATCGTCAACGAGTATTGCTGCGCTGATGTCAGAGGTCATCTGCACGAACAACGTGTTGGGCGTGCCGTGTCCGAAGAACCGCTCGGCCAGCAGAGCGCTGTGAGCGTTGTTGTCGACCACGGTGTCAATATGGAACCTGTCCTCGAGAATCGCTCGCAGGGGTACGTTGCTCCACCCCAGGGCAGGGGCGTTCGACACGATGCCATTGCGATCCACCATTCCGGGAACGGCAGCTCCTATACCCATGATCGGGTTTGAGATGAGAGCGATGAGACGTTCGCACAGATCGATCACGAGCTGAGTGGAGAGGTGACTCATGTCGGCGACGGGAATCTCGGCCCGCTGTACCACGAGGCCAGCCAAGTTGGTGACGGCTCCCTGAATGACATGAGGTTGAGAGAGATCGATGGCGATGATATGCCAGTGGCGTGCGTCGATGCTGAGCAGGGTCCCTCGCTTTCCACGGCCCTCCTGCGGCTCCTGTCCGATTTCGGCCAGAATGTGACAGACGACCATATCCGATACGACCTCCGAGGCGGATGCCTTGGACAATCCGGTGTTGCGGACAATGTCGGCACGCGACATGACATGATGGGGAAACAGCTGGCTGAACACCATCATGCGGTTGCTGAGACGCACGTCGGACGGGGAGGCCTTCTTTCGGGCCGTCGTCAGCTGCACGAGCGACGAATCCTTCGTGTCAGGGGTCTGATCCTTCGTGGGTTTCATTGCATTTCCTTCTTCGGAGGGCGGTGCGGATGTCCGCTTGCCGTCTTTGTTGGCCGTGTCTAACCTCATGAATCCATCATACGAGTCACGGCTCCTCATTAAGTGCGGAACGCATACTAAAAAAGTATTGACGATCATATGGACATTGGTGTCGCCGTGGTGGCGCACGCTTGGCGACACGCCGATAGTCTTGTGGGTTTTGGCTTCATTGCAAGCGGTGTGTGTTGTTGGTGGCCCTCCTTGGAAACAGTGGTACAATAGTTTACAGTCCGAACAAAAAAATCGCCTACTCTCTCGACGATGAGACGGCGATAGTGCAGGCCATCGAACAATCGATGCCGAGAAGGAGGTGAGTCCTGCAGTCCGGCTGCGGTGTGAGCACGCAGTACCCGGAACCCGTCTTGTTCGGAGTTGCTCACCTACGGAAACAACGAAAGGAAAGCCATTATGCGTACTGCAAGAAAGACACTCGCTGTTACATGCGCTGCCATGACCCTGCTGACCATGGCTGGCTGCGGAACATCCGAGAACGCATCCGGAGACACCACCGTGACGTTCCAGACCTGGAATCTGAAGAATGATACGTACACCCCGTACTTCAACGACCTGATGAAGCAGTTCGAGAAGGATAATCCGGGCGTGAAGGTCAAGTGGGTGGATCAGCCGGCTGAGAACTACGATCAGAAGCTGTCCACCGATGCCGCCGCAGGTCAGCTGCCGGACGTCGTCAACGTCAACGAGACCCAGGCGTACAACCTCGCCAAATCGGGTGCGTTGATGAACCTGAGCAAGGAAGCCTCCGACATGGCCTCCGACTATTTGCCCCAGGTATGGGACGGCTCGAAGTTCTCGAGAAACGGAATCGAAGAAGGGGTGTACGGATTCCCCTGGTACATGAACATTGACGTCGCGTATCTGAACAAGAGCGTGTTCCAGGAGTGCGGCCTTGACGTGAACGATCCGCCGAAGACCTACGACGATCTGTTCGCACAGGGGAAGACGCTTGTCAGCCATTGCGGCGGAAAGGATTACATGCTCGCCGTTCCGAGAATCCTGCCGCCTGACTTCGCCGAGTACGGAGTCGACTTCCTGAACAAGGATCGTTCCGAGTATACGTTCAACTCCGACAAGGGAGTCGAATACATTCAGCAGTATGTGGACATGTACAGGGAAAAGGGTTTCCCCAAGGATGGCTTGAACGCCAATATCATCACCGCTGAGAATCTGTACTTCCAGGGGCACATTGCCTACATGCCGGATTCCACTTCCTCCGTCGCCGCATTCAAGCAGAATGCTCCCGACCTGTACAAGCAGCTTGATGTCGCGCCTCTGGTGACCAACACGAAGAACACGCTCAACCCGATGCTGATGGCGGTCAATTCGCAGACCAAGAACAAGGAGATGGCGCTCAAGTTGGCGAACTTCCTCACCAACAAGGAAAACCAGATCGAGTTCTCGAAGAAATCCAACACGTATCCCTCAGCGGCCGGCGCCATGGATGATCCGTTCTTCACCTCCATCGACGACAGCACTCTGGAAGGCAAAGTGCTGAAGGTGGCCAAGGAGGAGATCGACAACGGCACCGTGGCAAACTTCCCGCCGGAGGTTTCGGATGCGGACGGCGCGAATTACATGTCGCCGAACATCATTCAGGCTATCCAGGGTGACATGAGCGTCAAGGAAGCCCTTGACAAGTCGGTCGCTGCAATGAACGACAGGCTGCACTCATGAATCCGGTGGTGAAAGATTCCGTTCGCGGGGGAGCAGCGGTTTCCGTTGACTCCCCCGTGCGGGGACGTTCCGTTCGTTTGTGGAACCGGCACGCTCGCAAGGTGACTGAGGACGGGCCGATCTCATGGCTGTTCGCCGTTCCTGCGCTGGTGATTCTGTTTCTGTTCTGCATCTATCCGTTCGCCAACACGATTCGCCTGTCCTTCACCAATTCACGCATGCTCATTCCCGGGCATGCCGTCGGTTTCGAGAATTACGTGAAGCTGTTCCACGACAGTCGATTCCTCACGGCCCTGCTGAACTCGGCGTTGTACGTGGTTTGCGTGGTTCCCTTCATGGTCATCCTGCCGCTTGTGCTGGCCGTGTTGGTTACCCGCAAGTCGAAGGTGATCGGATTCTTCCGCACCACATACTACTTCCCGGTGGTCATGTCCGCCGTGGTCGTGGGCCTGATATGGACGAATCTGCTCGACACGCGAGGCTTGATCAACTCCGTGCTGCAGAGTCTTCGTGTCATCACGGAACCGATTCCGTTCCTGACGGATCGCTGGCTGACGCTCTTCAGCGCCATGTTCGTCACCATCTGGCTGGGTCTGGGCTATTACATGATCATCTACATGTCCGCGTTGTCGAACATCGACAACTCCCTGTACGAGGCCGCCGAGCTTGACGGCGCCGGGGCGTTCCGCAAGTTCGTCTACGTCACCATGCCGGGTGTCCGGTCCACGATGATGCTGATCATGACGCTCTCCTCGATCGCCGCATTCCGCGTGTTCAACGAAATCTATGTGATTACGCGAGGCACCGGAGGTGTGGGAGGCAAGGACATCACGATGACCATGCTGATCCAACAGGAGGGCACCGGGTTGAACGCCCGTACCGGCTATGCGAGCGCAATCAGCGTCGTGCTGCTCATCATCGTTGGTGTCATGACAATCGTGCAACAGCTGATTACACGCAGAGGTGAATGATGAATACAAGACGTGTCACCGTGGGAGTGGTCGTTCAGTACATAGTGTTGACGCTCGTGTTCATTCTGCTGGCGGGCCCGCTGGTATGGGAATTGTCGCTGGCGGTCAAGGGGCCGAACGACAACGTGTACTCCCTGCCGCCATACCTGTTTCCGAAGGATTTCACGCTGAACAATTTCGTCGAGGTGTTCAGGCGTCTGCCATTGCTCCGGTATTTCGGCAATACGCTGATTGTCGTGGCAGGTAATGTTCTGGGCAACGTCGTCGGATGTACGCTGGCCGGGTACGCCTTCGGGTGCCTGAGATTCAGATGGCGCAACATCGGCTACATGCTGTTTGTCCTGGCCATCATCATGCCGACGGAGGGCATTCTGATCTCGACGTTCCTGCTGGTCAAGTCCATGGGATTGACGAATAGTCTGCTGGGCTTGATTTTGCCTGGTCTGATCGGCCCCCTGAACGTGCTCCTGATGACGAACGCATTCCGTTCCGTGCCGCAGGAGTTGATCGAGGCGGCCAAGGTTGATGGCGCCAACATGTGGCAGAGGTTCTTCCACATAGCTGCTCCGCAGGTAAAGGGCACGATGACCGTGATCGGCATCCTCTCGTTCGTGGGGAGCTACAATGACTTCCTCTGGCCGCTGGTCGTGCTCAGCGACGACAGGAAGTACACGCTCACACTCGGTCTGAACCGGCTTCAGGGAACGTTCTACACGGATCCGCGACTGGTGGCTGCTGGTGCGATCATCTCGCTCGTGCCCATAGTCATATTCTTCGCGCTGTTCCAGAAGAATCTGTTCCTCGGATTGCAGGAAGGCGGTCTCAAGGGATGATTTTGTTTGCGTCACGTTTGATGTTGATGCGGGGGTAGTGACATGCGCATACTGTACATGCCATTGGACGAGAGGCCCTGCAACAGGAAGTTTCCCATGATGCTGGCCTCCGGCTGCGGCGTCGAACTGATCACGCCGCCACAGTCGCTGTTGCCGGACAAGAAAAGGCCGGGTGATTGCGCTGCGTTGCATGATTTCCTGTTGGACCAGGCCAAGCTGTGCAACGCGGCCGTCATAGCGATCGACCTGCTGGTGTACGGAGGCTTGATACCGTCACGGTTGCACCACTTGGGTGCCGATGAGGTTCTGGAGCGTCTGGATGTGATTCGTGAGCTACGTCTGCGTAATCCGACCCTCCGCATCTATGTCGCCTCCACTATCATGCGTGCACCCTCGTATGATTCCAGCGAGGAGGAGCCTGATTACTATGCGCGGTACGGACGAATGCTGTTTCGCCGGGCATGGTTGACGGATCGGAAGCAGCGTGAGGGACTCGACGAGTCGGAGCAGGATGAGCTTGCGAACATTGCTGTTCCGCAATCCGTGATTGACGACTACGAGCATCGTCGGAGCGTGAATCTAGCCGTTAACCAGGCTTGTCTTCGTCTGGTTGAACAGGGGGCGGTCGATTATCTGATCCTTCCCCAGGACGATTCGAGCCCGTACGGATACACCGCGCGTGCCCAGCGTTCGTTGCAGCGGAGCATATGCGCGCAGCATCTGATGCGCAAGGTCGCAATGTATCCGGGTTCGGATGAGGTCGGGCAGACACTCGTGTCGCGTGCCATCTGCGATGTCATGGAACGGCATCCTGTGATTCGAGCACGATACTCGGGGGAATACGGTGCCGGAATCGTACCCTCGTACGAGGATCGTCCCCTGCGAGAGACCGTGCTGAGACACATTCGGGCTGCCGGTGCTAGGGTGTGGGACGGCTGTTCTGGAGCAGACATCGAATTGCTGGTCAATGTGCCGGGCAGACGCATGCAGGAAGCGTCTCAGGCAATCGACGGTCGTGACGTCACGTATGACTCCTACAGGAATCTGCCGGCGTTCATCGACACCATCGAACGCCTGCTGGTGCAGGAACGTACCGTGGCCTTGGCCGACAGCGCCTTCGCGAACGGCGGAGATCCCCTGCTGGTCGATGAGCTTGACCGTGACGGCATGATTCCTGCGCTGACGTCATACGCCGGATGGAACACCAACGGCAATACGCTTGGTACCTCCATATCCCAGGCGGTGGCCGCTCAGGTCCGTGGCACCGACACTGATCGAAGAATGCTCAACGTGAACGTAGCGTACCGGATCATAGAAGACGTGTTCTATCAGAGCATCGTCCGCTGGCAGGTTGACGCCCAGGTATCCGATCACGGAGGATCCTACCAGGACATCGGCGTCTGCCGGCGATGGGTCGAGGATCATACGCGCAACCTTCTGCAACACATGGTCGATGAGACGATGCTGTCGAAGGCGTTGCCTCTTCAGGTTGCACGAGTGAGTTTTCCATGGCGACGTTTGTTCGAGATCGATATGAATCTTGAAATCACCTGATGGGAGGCTGCATCATGAATCACCCGACTTATGTTCGTGAAAGGGGAGTCTGACAATGAACGACGGAACCGATGAAGAGGGCAAACTGATACTGGCGTTGGACGTCGGTGGCACAAAGATTGCGGGTAGTGTCCTGCGATTCTCATCGGGGCACATGCCTGAGCTGATCCGTCTGGTACAGGAGCCCACTCAGGCGCAGGAGGGCGGATTGGCCGTGCTGCAGCGGATCGTCGAGTTCTCCTGCGAGTTGCTGGGACGAATCGACCGGGAAGTGATGGGCATAGGTATCGGTGCCGCCGGTGTGATTGCGCTGGATGGTTCCATTGAATCCGCGACCTCGCTGATGCCGGGATGGTCGGGAATGCCCTTGGGGCCGGCATTGCGAGCCGCCACCGGGAAAACCGTTTCCGTTGTCGGAGATGTGCATGCGCACGCGCTGGGAGAAGCGCATTGGGGTGCGGGCCGCGATGTCTCCTCCATGCTGCTGGTCGCGGTTGGCACGGGCATCGGTGGCGCGATGGTGCTTGGCGGTCATGTTCTGCATGGTGCCCACAACGTTGGCGGTCACATAGGACATGTGTGCCATCCGGATGCTCGCCGCATCAGGTGTTCGTGCGGCCGGTACGGGCATGTGGAACCGATTGCCTCCGGACTGGGCATCGAACGTTGCTACCACAAGCTCAGCGGTAAGGACGCAAGGGGCGATCGCATCGCCGAAATGGCAAGGAACGGTGACAATGACGCGCAATCCGCAGTTCTCATGGCGGGACGTGCACTTGGGAATACCCTGGGGATGCAGGCCAACATGCTTGATCCTGAGATGATCGTGCTCTCCGGATCGGTGTGCGGTGCCGGTGAGCTGTGGCTGGACGCTGTGAGACAGGGCTATCAGGATCAGGTGATCGATGCCTTGTCGGACATTCCCATAGTGCCCGGAACACTGGGCGCTCAGGCTCCGATTCTGGGCGCGGCCGTTCCGCTGGCCCAGTACCTCGGACTGATCGAGGGCGATGAAGGCACGGCTGTGGAGAAGGATCCGATATGCGTGATTTCGTGAGTCAACTGCAGGGCGGACTGATCGTCAGCTGCCAGGCCTATCCGGGAGAGCCGATGAGACACCCGGAAACCATGGCGCAGATTGCACTGTCCGCTCAACTCGGTGGTGCGGCGGGCATCAGATGCCAGGGCTTGGCCGATATCAGTGCGGTCAAGGGGCAGGTGTCGGTACCGGTCATCGGCCTATGGAAGGAAGGCGAGAGCGGAGTGTACATTACGCCCACCTTGCGCCATGCACGCTGCTGCATGATGGCAGGTGCCGATATTGTCGCCCTTGACGCCACGTCGCGTCCTCGACCGGACGGCAGGACTCTCCGGCAGACGGTGGATGTTCTGAAGGAGGAAGGCGCCGTGCTCATGGCTGACTGCAGCTGTCTGGACGACGCCTTGCAGGCAGCCGATCTTGGCTTTGACTTCATCTCCACGACATTGGCCGGTTACACCGGCGGCCGGCCGATGTCCGACGAGCCGGACTGGGACCTGCTGGAGTCCATGGTGGACAGACTCCCAAACGTGCCAGTCATTTGCGAGGGACGCATTCATACACCCCGGCAAGCGCGGCGTGCACGTGACATCGGAGCCTGGGCGGTGGTGGTGGGTACCGCCATCACTCATCCGAGGCGTGTGACCAGCTGGTTTAACGCCGCGCTGCACGAATAAAGATATTTAGTTATTCTTCGATGATGCACCTGCGGTGCAGATTAAGGCATCTAGGAGTGGAAAAGGGTTTCCATGGGTCGTTATCTGCTGCCTTTTGACTGCTGGAGGATGTTCTGTGCCTTCTCGTTGGCTTCTATGTAGGTTGCGTCTTCAAGCAGCTCCCTCAGTCTAGGGCTGCTCAGGAGCTGTTCGACTTTCAAGGCCAGCCAAGGGCCGCGGGCCATGTCCATGCCGACGGCGGCGCGGGATACCAGCTCATACTCCGCATCGGACAGCTTCGCCAGGACGGAACGGTACTGTTTGTCATCCTTCCAGTCGGTGTGACCTGTGCGGAAGCGGGGTGCTCGGAAAGGTTTCTTGTTCTTTGCTGCCAGCTCCCCGGGTTCCACCATGGTCGCGGCTAGTCTGATGATCAATGCTTCCGTGACATGGTTGTCTTTGCTGGCCTGGTCGAGCATGTTTCCGACATGCAAAGACATCCTCATGAGCACGCTTCGCTTGTGATAATTCGTGTTTTCGTAGCTCATGGCTTGTTCCTTTCTATCTGCGTGCCAGCGGAAAGCGTTTTCCACCGTATTGTGCCGGCGACTTGGAAAATGCTTTCCAATGGATTGTCAATTTGGCCTGAAAAGTTTCCAAGACTGGTTGGGCTCGTGCGCTATGGGTTTGGCTGCGACTGGTGTATCTGCTGAGCAGCCAGGCGATGGCCGCGGTGGCGATGGCTTGCCACCAGTGTGTGGTGGCGGCAACGCCGTCTGTCATGAGAGTAAGAACCGACACGAACAGGCAAGTCGTGCCTGTGATGATCATGGCGAATCCCACGCCGATTGCGAGCTGACTTCTCGCCTTGGGAATGCTGGCGAGGCCGGTGTAGGTGAGCATGATTCCGTCAAGCAGTACGCACACGTCCATGATGGTTCTTCCGGTCTTGGTCGTCATCGAAATCGAATCGTGCGCCCTTCTCTTTGTCAAGGACGAGCATGGCGTCGAACTTACGTCCCGTCTTGCTGGTGAATCCCCTGAGGTGGACGGAGCCGCCGTCCAGGAGTATGCGCACGGTGCTGTCGGTGAGGTGCTTGCCTGCGATGGTGCCGAAGAGCTTCCACCCGCATCCTCCGGTGAGCTTCCAATGGCCTTGCATGTCCTTCTCGTTGACGTTGCTGGAGCATTGCCACACGGTCCCGGTTTTCCGCACAGGTTGACCACATCGGGGGCATGGACCCCAGTCTTGCTTATGAGGGACTGAGGCGAGGTCGGTTTTGTTGTCCTTGGCTTCTGCGGGGATACCTGCCGCGTAATGGCGGAACTCGTTATCCACTCGCGCAGGATCGGTCTGCTCGTGTTCGACCTGGCTGAGCTGGCGTTCCAGATTGGCGGTGAGCGCCACGTCCTTGAGCTTGGGTGAGACCACATCGATGAGTCCGCGGCCTTCCGGCGTTGAGACGATGGGTTTCCCCTGGCGCGTGATGTACCCGGAGCTGGCAAGTCGTTCGATGATCTCGGCCCGCGCGGCTGGCGTTCCGATGCCGCTGGCGTGCGTGCTGTCGTCCTCCAATGAGGCTTTCAACTCGTCCGCGTTCTTCGTCTTCAGGTCGAGCCAACGGCTGGCGTGTTCCATCGCATTGAGCAGGGTCGCGTCGGTGAATCGTGCCGGAGGCTTGGTCTCTCCCTTGTGAAGCTCCGCCGGACAGACCGGGGTGAGCGTCACGTCTTCGACAAGGTTGGGCGGGAACGTGTCATGTCGGCTGACATTGTCCGGTTCGTCGTCGCTTGTGTCCTCTGCTTGCTGGCATGATGGTTCGATGGCTTTCCACCCGTCTTGCAGGGCTTGCTCCTGGCGTGTGGTGAAACCTGTCTCTAGATCCTCGTCGGTGATTCCGGTGGCTGTGGTGCCGCATTCAGGGCTGATGCGGGCTTGCACAGTGGTGATTTCCACGATTTGGTCGTCGCTGACGGCTTCCCACATGCGACGTACGATTCGTGTGAGAACGAGCCGTTCCTGTTCGTTCAAGTCTGCCAGGCATGTCTGGTTGACCCGGAGAGTGGGCAGGATCGCGGTGTGGCCGGCGACTTTCTTGTCGTTGACGGTCAGGCCCAGGCGAGGCTGGTCGGTGCGCGTGTCTGGGGTGATGAATCCGGTGACACGGTCGTCTCTCTGGGTGAGTCGGACGAGGGTTTCCAAATCGTCGTGCGTGATGTACTGGCTGTCGGTGCGCGGGTAGGTGGCCAGCTTCCGCTCGTACAGGCTCTGCAATGCGGAAAGGGCTTTGATCGCCGGTGAGCCCCATGCATGCGGGACATGTCTTTCTGCAAGCCGGTCAGATCATACAAGCGTGGTGGTTTCCTATCCTGTCGCTTACGCTCGACTTTGGTGATGGTCACGCGCATGCCAGGCATGTCCATGATGTCGAGCAGATGCCGTGCCCGGGGCTCCTGGTCGATGCGCTGGCTGGTCAAATGCCAGCCGCCCATGTCGAGGATGATTTTCCAGAACGGAGTGGGCCGGTGGCTCTCAATCTGCCGGTCACGTCGGACGATCATGCCAAGGGTCGGCGTCTGGACCCGGCCGACAGTCAAGCGCCGGCCGTAGACGAGCGTGTAAGCGCGGCTGGCGTTCATGCCGATGAGCCAGTCGGCCTTGGAACGAAGTTCGGCGGCTGTGCTGAGTCCGTCGTATGCGGATTCCGGTTTCATCTCGCTCAGGGCCTGTCGGATGGCGGGTTCTTCCAGGCTGGCGACCCACAGACGCATGGCCGGCTTGTCCACGCCGGCATGGTGACGGAGGTATTGGATAACGCGACGGAAGATCGACTCGCCTTCCCGATCCGGGTCACATGCGTTGATGAGCGTGGTCACGTCATCTCGTTGGATGAGCTGTTGGACGGTCTTGAATTGCCTGTCGGCGCCTTTCTGCCGGTTGACGACAAGTTTCCAGTCAGGTGACGGGTCAAGGGGCAGCGTATCCATCCGCCAGCGCCCCCAATCGTGGTCCTGGTACTGGTCCGGGGTAGCGAGGTTGACGAGGTGGCCTTGCGCCCAGGTGACGAGCGTGTCCGCGCATTGCAGATACCCGTCCTTCCTGATGGCAGACGTGTCGAGTGCCTGGCGATGGCTTGAGCGACGGAATGCTTTTCCGCGATGATGAGTCGGGTCATGACCGATGGGTCCTTTGTCGAAGGATCGTGTCTGATAGAACGAGGCAAGGGCCGGAATCATACGGCAGGTCATATGGTTCCGACCCCTGGTCGTGGATTGGCTGATCAAGCAAGGCCGATGAGTGGCGCGAACACGGCTGCCAGTCCGAGCAGACAGGCAAGCAGACACACGACCATGAGGATGTAGGCGATGACCTGGATGATTTTTTGCCGACCGCGGAACCGTCCGTTTCCGTGAAGGCGGGGTGGCTGAGCCGCATCGCGACCATGCGACAGACGCCTGCCACGATCAATGCGACCAGGGTGAACACGATTTGTAGTGCTCCCGGCAGGTTCAGAGCGAACTGCCAGACCGATGACGCTATGTCGGCGATCATCCCGAGCAGATGTTCCATTGATTGTCCCATGAGATGTTGTCCCTTTCTCTGGATGAGCGGTCCAATGGTCGTCTCCCAGCATCCATCGGTTCTCGCGTCATGCCGGAGCGGCCCCTCTACACGTCTCCCAACGGCTGAAAGGTGTAGAGGGGGCCGCTCCGTCACTGCGCGTCGAAGGTAGGAGCATGACGGATGACAAGGCAAAGAGCCATGAGGAACGGAGATGCTGATGCAGCCGAACAACGAGATGCGTAATTTCAAACGCCAGGTACTGACGCGTGTGCGCGGGTTGCGTGAGGAACGCGAGAAAGCGGCGGACGAGTACGCATCCACGCTGGTGAACCTTCGAAGCCTGCGCGCCCGTCTGCAAGTAGCGGAGCATGAGGCGCAGACGGTCCGTGAACGTGCAAGGAAGGCCGGAAACACGGTTGCCGAACTGCTCGCCATCGAAGAACTGATTGAAAACAGTTGGAAGGACAGCCGGGAGCCGGCCGTATCTGAATCATCGGAGGGGGCTGCTTCAGACATGCGCAAAGAGATGCAGGCTGCGTCTTCTGCGGATGACGAGCCCGTCATGGCAGCTGCCGGCGGCGACTGGCCGTCTGATGGTATGGAAGGCGGCATGTGATGGTGTCGAGGCCGGCGCCCAAGCCGATGTCGAAATGGGCGAAGGGCGCGTGCATGGGGGTTGCGATACTGCTGGTGCTCGCCTTGGGATCGCGGTCACTGATTGGACGAGGGGCGGCGACGAGAACGAGTCCTCGATCCAGACGGATGCTTCCATGACCGAGGAAGGTTCGTCATCCGACGGGAACGACGCGGACGGGTCGTGGCGTGGTCTGGAGACGGCGGGGATCCCCAAGCCCGGAGCGTGGTCACGGCAACGCATGTCCCTTGCCACGATACGGGACGGCAAGATTGATTATGGAACGAAGGATGGCAAGACTGATTATTCGGCGGATCATCCGGTGGCCGGATTGTATGGAGCCATTGACACGGCGTTGGCAACCGTGAACCGTCTGCTTGATCCCGAATCAAGCGATGACGAGTGGAATGATGTGATCCGCAATGGTCTGGCTGCGGACGGGGGCGGTGTGGAGCATCCGTTCTCTGACGCGTCGCGTTGGTGGTGGGCGCAACGACGGTTCCAACCTGACAGCTTGTGCTCTGGCCAGGCGGACAGCAACTATCTGGCGGCGAAACTGGATGACGGGTGTTCTCCTGACGGCGCATGGGCGAGGAAGGCCACGGACGCGATCACGAACAACGTCTACTGGTACACGGACGCCACCGGGTTCCCGATCCCGGACGGGTTGCAGTTGGATTCCCGCGTGAACCCGCAGGAAATCGTGAGCCGTGCGTATGACGCGGTGCTGATTCCGATGGATGACGGTGATTGGCATGTGACCGTGTACTGTCCGGCCACGCTGAGCCGGCCTGTGGTGGATCGGGACGGCAATGAGATCGACATCACCAGGATGAAACCTGGCGACGAGGCGTATTGGAATCCTGCCTCCCATGTCGGTGTCGGCACTAAGCAGCATCCCTGCCAGACGGTGGAGGTCACAGTCGGCGGGCAGAAACCGTTCTGGGCCGCTGTGGATGGGGACTACCGATGAGACGCCGCGCGTGGGGACGACTTCCGGCAGCTCTTGGATCCGTTGCGTGCATGCTGGTCACGTTGACAGCATGTTCCCCGTTGGATATGCTCGCCTTCCTGGGCGGGTGCAAGAACACGGGCGGTTCCAGCACGGTACAGGCGTCACAGGCATCAGGCGAATGGACGGGCCTGGGGCAGGCACCAGGATCAGATCAAGCAGATGTGGCCTGGGCAGGTGAGTTTCTGCGCACCATACGATTATGGGTTCCAATGCACCTGGTGGGCGTGCATGCGACAGAAGTCATTGGGACATGACATCGGCCAGTATTGGGGTAATGGCGGCGAATGGGACACGAGCGCCAGGAACGCTGGCTGGGAGCAGGGCGCACAGGCGGGTGGCATTATCGTGTTCAATCCGGGCGCCGGCGGTTCCAGTAGCGTGTACGGTCATGTGGCCGTCGTGGAACAGGTGAACGGGGACACGGTCCACACGAGCGAAGACGGGACAGGGTGGGGCAAGGTCGCCACGCGCTCGTTCAGCGCGTCCCATCCTCCTGCCGGCATTTCCTACTGGCATCCCAAAGGCGGAGGAGGCGCCGGCGCGGAATCGGTCGTGCAGGCGGATTCCCCATCCCACTCCGGTCCGGCTTCTGGATTGGCTACATTGTGTTAGACAGTTCGATGGGGGTCGATTGACATGAGGTTGGAGGCCGACGATGGCCGACCCGAGGCATCCCCGCCACTGCGAGGAGTCGTTCAAGCGGCGGATCGTGCGGCTTTACGAGAACGGCAAGCCGGCGCGCGAGATCAAGGACGAGTACGACATCTCGCATTCCACGCCGCAGCGTTGGGTCCAGGGCATCCGCGACAGCGGCTCCACGAAAGCCGCCGACAACCGCACCCCTGAGCGGAACGAGCCGGTCGAGCTGCGCAAGCGCAACGGACAGTCGGAGATGGAGGTGGACGTTTCAGAACAGGCGGCGCCGGTATTCGCACGAAAGTAGCAGTGATACGGGCCAACGCCTCCCGCTGTCCGATATCGGCGCAGTGCAGGATACCGGGCGTTCCCCGCTCCGTCTGCTACTGGATGATCGAGCATCCCGAAGCCGGGCGGGTGGATCCGATCGCCGGCGACGTGCGCGCGGTCCGGCGCGACGGCCATGAGCGCTGCGGCGCCGGGAAGATCAAGGCCGCGCTGGAGCGGAGGGGCGTCACCGCCTCCGGAAGGCGCATCGTCAACATCATGAAACGGCGGGGCATGCGGGCGCGTACGCGCGCAGAACGTCCGAACCGCACAAGACGCGGGCCGACGAGGCCGGGCTCGCGAACATCCTCGACCGCGAGTTCGACGGCTACGGGCCGCGCACCCACCTGGCCAGTGACCTGACGTACGTGCGCGTCGGCGGCGAGTGGGCGTACGTGTGCCCGCTCATCGACCTGGCGAACAGGGGCATCGCCGGCCACGGCGCCGACACGGGCCGCACCGCCGACCTGGTCATGGCCGCGTTCGCCACGCTCGACTTCCCTCTGACCGGGGTGGAGGTGTTCCACACGGACCGGGGCGGCGGGTTCGACAACGCGAGGATCGACGGGCTGCTCGACGTGTTCGACATCAGAGGATCGCCGTCAGGGAAGGGCGACCCGTACGACAACGCCGTGGTCGAATCCACCGACAGGCTCCTGAAGAAGGAGCTCATATACCGGAACCACTACACCAGCCTGGAACAACTACGCTCCGACCCCGACGACTATGTGTGGTGGTCCGACAACCAAAGACTCCACTCCACCCTCGCATACCGGAGCCCGAAGGAATTCACCGAACAAGGACTCGTCCTCTAAGAAACCGTCCAACACGCCGTTGCCAATCCAACCTTTCGTCTCGAGCTGCCTGATACTCTGCCGGACACGCACCGGCGTCGTCATTCCTTTCCTCCCGAGGACCATGTGCTGGTTTCTGGCACTCGGGAATCCATCAGGAACCATACGGCACCGGCGCTTTTCTTCCGCCGATGCCGTTTCCAGCCGCCGTCCGCGTCCAATATGAACGCTTACGCCGTTCAGATTTGGTGGTGACGCCGTACACGTTATTCGACCATAAACACATTGGCTCCGGCTCCGTGGCCTCGCCGCTCCTTTCCCTCCTCATCCTCCAATGATTGGGGATGACGGACGACACAGGGTCGGGGTGATCGGTGAGCATGTAGATCGCTCATTCGCAGCATCGTTTCATGTGCTCTTCGGATAGGCTCCTGTGTTGGTCAGTCGAGCATGCGTTTGACCGCGGTGTCGGCCCCTCCCTCCAGCTGGTTCGTAGTCGATGGCAGCTGGCCGTCCTTCGCTTGGGCCGGGTCGCAGAAGGCGGTATCTGTGCTTCGTGAGGTTGATTCGGCGGGTTCCAGACATCTATCTGCGTTTCAAGGGGCTGGTGGCAAAGTAGCCGGGGCGTGAAAACCGCATGATTCCAATGGCCATCGGGCCGTCATACTTCGAATATCGCGTTTCGGCACCCCCTCGAAACGCAGATAGATGTCCGGTGACGCAAAAATCAACCCCTCGAAATGCAGATAGCGGTTTCGAGGGGCTGATTTCTTCGGGGGGGGGGCGTCGTCACTCGTTGCCGATGACACTGTTTGAGTTCAGTGACTTGTTCACCAGCTCCTTGTAGTCCTTCGGCGACTCGGCGTTGGACGCGGCACCCAGTTTCTTGTTGGATGCCTGCGGCTCGGGAATGTCGATGGTGCTCTTCGGGCCGAGGCCGGCGTCCGTGCGGCGCATCATGTCCTGCCACTCCTCGTATTCCACGCCGACGTAGCTCACGCCGTTCTGCTCGAATGCGTACGAGGGGCAGCCGGCGGTGTTCAGCGTCACGCTCTTGCCATAGAACTTCTGCCCGATGGACAGGAAGTCCGTCACGGACATATCGGTCGACAGGCCCTTCGAGAACCGACGTACCAGATTAGGCCACTTGGTGACCGGCTGATCCAGGATTTTGTTGATGATGGCCGTCAGTACGATGCGCTGCGCCTGGGCTCTCGAGAAATCGCCGCCCTGGACCTTGTAGCGTTCACGCGTGAAGACGAGTGTCTGCTCGCCGTTCAGCGTCTGCGTGCCGGCCTTCAGGGACCCGCCGCCGTTGCCGCCGGAGAACGATTCCGGCACGTTCACCGTGATGCCGCCCAACTCGTCCACCAGTGCCACCATCTGACTGAAATCGACCTCCATGTAGTGCGTGATCGGCACTCCCGCAAACTTAGATACCGCGCGGATGGCGCCAGCCGCGCCGTCATATGAGTATGCGGCGTTGATCTTGCTGACACCACCGCCGATGTTGACCATCATGTCTCGCGGAATAGAGATGACATCGGCCTGCGCACGCTTCGGGTCGACGCGGACCAGCATGATGCTGTCGCTGCGGCCGTTCTCCTTGTTGCTGCGCCTGTCGGAGCCCATGAGCAGCGCGTAGAACGCGCCGTCCGAGTTCGGCTCGGGCCCGGACAGTGCCGCCTCGGCCTCCGCGTTGCGCATCGCGATGTTCTCGTCGATCATGTGCACGTACCACCAGATTGCGATCACGGGGAAGACGACCAGGGCCAGCACCAGGGCGAGGACGACCAGAAGCACTGCCAGGCGGCGGCGCTTCTTCTTTCGGCTGCCGATGCGTGAACCGCGCGAATGGGGAACGGGAGGATCCACCGCTGTGGCCACTGCCGCCGCTGCGATGCGCTTCGCCGCCCTCGTGGCCTTCCTGACCCAGAATCGGACCGGCCGCGGGGGCCGGATCCGCCACGTTCGCGAGCATATCCGCGTCATTGTTCATGGACTCCCCGGCAGTGCCGCCGTCGGCCGATTCCCCGGCTTCCGCCTCTTCCTCGGCCATCTTGCGGAAAAACTGCTGAAGATCGTCGGTCATCTTGTCAACAGGTGTATTTGGCCTGTTCGCAGTCATCTGCTCTCCCATCTAGGCCCTCGCCGCGCAAGCCTGCGCCCGCGGCGGAACACGTTTGTTCCAACTCGCGGGAAGACTGAATACCATCCCCCGCGAATCTCCTCTACCATCATAAACTTACGCAATGATTGGACAGTTTATGCAGGTCGCGCGGCTCTCGCCAGCGACCGTGCGTTTTGTGGCCCTTCCATGGTGACAACGCGGTTGTGATGGTGACGCGGTGACGATGCTCATGGCCTGTGGAAGCGATGACATGCTACCTGGGCGTATCGGCGCATGACATGGTCAGGACGGTACCGTATATAATGGCGTGAACGTTGAATATGCCGGTGAAACGGCCATAATAGGGAACAGAAGGCCGGGCGAATCCCGGAAAGCGGACATGAATCGGGGGCGGATGATGAACGAGCATGAAGCGCATGAGCGTGATATGCAATGGGACGATGCCGGCGACGGCGCGGGACTGCCCGAAACAGGGGAGCGTGACGCTGTGCAGGGCATTGAACCGGGCGCCGAGCGGCATGCGGCCGAATATAAGGCCGTAGCGCTGGGCGATGCCGTGGCTGCTGATGCCGCCGGCGCCGCCACGAGTGTCATCGGGAACGTCCCGGTTCCGACTGCGGCAGAAGGCAAGGCGGAACCCGCGGCACAGGAGGGGACCGGCGCTGCCGGACAGCAGGCCGCAGATGATGAGAGCATGCAGTTCCTCGACAATCCCGCGTGGGACATCCCCGACGTGATGTTCCCCTCGATGGGCGGCGTCAAGGACGCTTCATCGGGGAGGGGCCCATCGTATGGTGCTTCCAGTCCCTACGTTCCCCTGCCTGAACCGGAGGACACCGTGCGGCCGGTGCATGGCTCTGCCTCCGATCCGCTGGGGCTGGAGGACGTGTCCGATATCCCCGCCGTGCCGGAGGAGGAAGAGCCGCAAGGCAACAACGACGTCACTATGGTGATACAGCCGTTGAGTGCTTTCCCTACACCCACGCAGAGCGTGCCACCTACAGCCGGAATGACACCGCAGACCGTGCCACTGCCGCCTGAGGCGGGCGCGGAGGTGCCTCCTCATGGGAGCGGAGAGCCGGGCGGCAAGGCGGACGGCAGTTCTCGAAAGCAACATGGCCACCGCCGCGCTATCATCATCGCCGTCGTCGCGGTCGTCGTCGTGGCGCTCGCCGCTACGGGCGGATTCCTGTGGTGGCGCCACGTGCAGAACCAGAACGAGCTCGATCAGGCGGCTAGCCTGTGCGAGGCCTCGAAAGCCAAGGCCGACAAGGCGTTTTCCGAATTGCAGTCCGCGCTCAGCGAAGCCAAGCCTGCGCAGCAGATTCCGCAAGGCGATGTGTCCGATCCGACCGTCCTGGAGACGCTGAACAGCGCGGTCACAAAGGCGTCCTCGGCCAGCGAACCGGTCTCGTGCGACGTGGCGTTGGGCACCGAGACGCTGAACGCCAATGCCAGCAAGAACAAGCAGATCGCGCGCGCCAGCACCAAGGCGAAGACGAACGTCGCCAAGGCCACCAAGGCTGTGAACGACGGAAAGGCGGAGAAGGTCGAGTTTATCAAGCATGAACTGCAGACGGCCGTCACCGGCGCGCAGAAGATTTACGATGACAGCAAGGGCGTTGTGCTGGACGACTCGACCAGGACCACGCTGCAGTCCGCCATCGATCAGGCGAACGCGTTGCTGCAGCAGGATGACGCCGATCTGAACGAGATGCAGCAGTCTATCACCGATGTGAAGGACGCCGGAGACGCGGTGACCGTGTCGATGAACGAGTACACCGCCCAGCAGAAGTATCTGGAGCAGCAGCGCCAGCAGCAACAACAGGACGACCAGAACGACAATGGCAACGACCTGAACGGCAGCGCGGATTCGCAGATCGGTGATTCGCGGGGTCACGAGACCCAGCCGACCCACCCGCAAGGTAGCGACGACTGATAGATGGTGATTGGCGGTCGGCCATCCTGTTTGACCACCCCCAGTCGCTTCGTGACAGCCCCCCCGCCAGCGGGGACATTACTCTCGCCCCCGCTGGCGGGGGCTGTCGCGAAGCGACTGGGGGTGGTTCATATAGACTGCCCACTCTTGCCGGCTCTGCCGTGAACGGCAGGTTATTTTGCGTCGTTATGTGCGCGTACTCGTCGTTTCGGCGCGCACATAACGACGCAATTGCGGCCAATTCGTAGTTGCCAGGCCTTCTCGCATTGCGATCGGCTTTATAGGTGTCTTGCGACAACAAAAACCGGCCCCCGCAGAAGCCGGTTGAAGAAACGATAGCGCGCCCGCCGTCAGTAGTTGCTGTTGGCCTTCCAGTAGGCGTAGGCGCCGGTGATGGAGCCGTAGCGCTGGTTGCAGTAGTTCACGAACCACTTGAACTGCGTCTGGTAGTTGGTGCGCCAATCCGCACCCGCGGATGCCATCTTGTTGCCGGGGAGCGCCTGCGGCAGGCCGTATGCGCCCGAGCTCGGGTTCGTGGCGTTCGTCTGCCAGCCGGACTCATGATTGATGATGAAGTTGGCGGCGGTGAAGTCGGCCTCGGTGTAACCGTTCGCCAGCAGCCAGTCATGCGCCCACTTCTGCTTCTCGCCGGAGGGGACGGTGTCACCGAGCGTGTTCGCGGCCGCCTCTTCGGCGGAACCGGTGCCGACCAAGATCACCTTGTCGACAGGGGCTTTCTTGACGTACTTGGCGAAGACGGTGGACGAGACGACCTTGCCCGCGGAGCGAGTGACCATGCTGGTGGTCTGCAGCACGCCTTCCTGACCTTCGGTCTGCACCTTCTGCTGACCCTGCGGCAGGCTGGTGGTCTCCTTTTTGACCGTGTTGAACGCGATGGCGGTCTCCGAGGTCTCGGCCTGCGTGTCGGCACGCGAGATGGAGATGACCGTGGACTCGTCCACCTTCGTGGTCAGGGCCGGCGTGACGCTGTCTTCCGGCTCCAACGTGATGTTGCCCGCGTCCAGTACGGATTTGACGTCGGTGAAATTGTCACCCAGCACGAAGCGGGACTTGCCATTGATCTTCACCGTCACATAGCTGGTGTTGGCGTCGGCGCCACGCAGATCCGCACGGTTGTTGCTTCGCGAGACGCTGCTTCCGGCGAGGTCGGTGGCCGAGTATTCGTTGACCGTGGTTCCGCGGCCACGGCCGATGTAGAAGTTTCGGGAGGCGATGCCGGCCGCAACCACCATGACGATCGCCGCGGCGATCGCTACGATGCGGATCCACTGGCGTTTGCTCAGCGACAGCAGCGTTGGTGCATTGGTTTTGCGATGGCTGGCCATTATGCTCCTTGATTGACGGACAATCCTCGGCGAATCCGGCCGTCAATCACGACGGGCGGGTGATGCGTCGACGCTGGTGGGCGCCGCACCGGAGTACACACCAAATCCAAGTCTAGACCACTATGACGATCTTGTGAAATCTTGGAGCCGGCGGATTCCGCGTTCCGCCCGCGCCCGTGGCACCTTCGCCTGGCCGCCGGCGCACGAACGCGGAATCCGCCGGGAATCGTCGGTTATTCGGCGGAAGCGGCCGAATCCTGCGCGGCGGCGGAAACGTCCAGCGCCTTCGCCTGCGCGATCAGGTCGTCAAGGTCTTCGGCGCGCAGCGCGCCGGCCTGCTTGAAGATGATCTGGCCCTGCTTCGCGATCATCAGCGTGGGCACTGCCTGGATGCCGGCCGCGCTGGCCAGATCCTGGTTCGCGTCGATGTCGACCTTGCCGAAGACGATGTCGGGGTTCTCCTCACTCGCGGCCTCGAACGTGGGGCCGAACGCGCGGCACGGGCCGCACCAGGTGGCCCAGAAATCCACGAACACCAGGTTGTTGTCGGTGATGGTCTTCTCGAAGTCCTGCGCATTGAGCTGAACGGTTGCCATGATCGTTTCCTCCCTCGTTGTCATGGTGATGTTCCCATCCGTTGTCGTCCCCAGCATCCCAGCACCACTCAACAAACTACGCCGACGGACGAATGCGGACGTCCGCATCGCGCGTTTTCCGTGATTCACATCGCATTCAGGAATCCTTGTCGAAATCGATACGTTGTCGTCACGCGAGTTGGGCGATAATAAGACCATGCCAGTTTTGAATGACGAAGTACCTGACGAGGGCGATTTCGACGCCGGCCGCCGGCGCGGCGAATTCGATGACATCACGCCCGAGGATTTCATCCGCGGGTCCGGTCACGGCAATCCGCCCGGCTGGCTCGGTCCGGCCGACATCAGTCGTGCCCGTCGGCAGCTGCCGATCGCCTATGTGGAGATCGTCCCGATTCGCACTGACGACCTGGGCAGGGTCTCCCGGATCGGCTCCTTGCTGCACGTTTCGGACGACGGGTCCATAGAGCGCACGCTGATCACCGGCCGCGTGCTGTTCCATGAGAGCATCCGCGAGGCCATCGCGCGCAACGTCGCCAAGGATCTGGGCGACATAGCGCTGCCGATGCTGCCGCAGAGCCTGCAGCCGTTCACCGTAGCCGAGTTCTTCCCGACGCCGGGACTAAGCGAGTATTACGATCCGCGGCAGCATGCGATAACGCTGTGCTATGTGGTGCCGATCGCCGGTGACTGCAAGCCGCAGGACGAGACACTGGACGTCGAGTGGGTCGATCCGCGCGGCGAGATGATGGAGACATTCATCCGGCAGATGACGAACGGACATGGCCGTATAGTCCGTCAGGCGTTGGCCTGGCTGGATTTGTGACGTGCCGTCTCGCCGTCCGGCCGGTCCGTGAGAGGACGCGGGCCGGCCGGACGGCGGCATGATCGGCGGGAATGGGCCGCGGACGGCGGCCGACGACAGTGGCCGACACCGGGCGATGAAACGATGACGATATAGGAGCGCAACGATGATGACGCTGAACAATACGGTATACGCGACGGGGGAAGGGACACCGCTGGTGCTGGTGCACGCATTCCCCGTCGACCACCGCATGTGGGACGACTGCGCGGAGCAGATTGCCCGGCAGGCGCGGGAGACGGGCGACCCGGCGGTGACGGTGTGGGCGCCGGACATGCCGGGCGCCGGGACCGGTCCGATTCCCGAGCCGGCCGACAGCGGGCGGGTGGCGGCCGACGGGGCGCTCACGGACGCGCTCGACCTGATGACCGACGCCTATGTCGATCTGGTGCGTGCCGCCGGCTACGACAAGGCCGTATGGGCCGGACTGTCGATGGGCGGATACGTGGTGCTGGACATCCAGCGCCGCCATCCGGACATGGTCGCGGGACTCGCGCTGTGCGACACGAAAGCGGGCGCCGATGGCCCCGAGGCCCGCGCGAACCGGCTGGCGTGCGCGAGCGAATGCGAGGCGACGCAAACCGTGAAGCCGGTCATGCATTTCGCCGATGCGACGCCGTCCGATTCAAGCTTCAAGCAGTCCGATGAGGGCAGGGCGCTGTTCGCCCGCTGGATTGGCGAGCAGACGCCACAGGGCGTGGGTTGGCGTCAGCGCATGGCCGCCGGCAGGCCTGACCTCAGCGATCAGCTGCCGCTCGTCACCGCTCCCGCGGCGGTGCTGTGCGGCGACAAGGACCCGTTCAGCCCCAGGCCGGCGATGCGGGCGCTCGCCGATGCGATGACCGGCACGTCGCCGAGTTTCACGGTCATCGAGGATTGCGGGCATTTCAGCGCGGTCGAGCATCCCGATCAGGTGGCGAGCGCGTTGCTCGATCTGGTGCGACGCGTGCATCTGCGCGACTGATCGCGGGCGCAGTCGGCCGGACACGGCATCCGCGGTGCGGTGGTGCCGGCGGCGCCGGCGGTGTGACCTGCCGCGACGATGATTGACGATGGATACATGAGGAGTGTGAAGTGATGTTTTCACCATTGGCATTGACCCAGACGTTGCCGTTCCTGCCGCTGGCGCAGGGCGACATCGATTATCAGGTCGCCCGGCGCGGAGATCCGGACCTGTTCGACACGCTGTTCGCCGACCCCGTCACCAAGGTCATCCTGGTGCGGGGCGGCCTGCTGGCTGTGCCGCGCGGTCAGGGCAATGCCGTCAACTATGCCTCCGCGAACATGAGGCTGAGCACGCTGCCGGGCGCGTACGCGGGCTCCGCCCTGGCCGTCCACCCCGAAGTGGTGCCGATATTCCTGGGATCGTATGGCGCGCTGCGCAACGAGCATGTGGTGGCACTCGACATCACTCGGATGTCGGCCCCCGGCGCGGCCTCGGCGATTCCGTCGTCGTCGCTCGGCGCCGACGCGGCGTTTGATGCCGACGGCAATGCTCCCGGTGCGGTCGCTCCTGACAGACTGGACATGCTGGAACAGGCCGTGGAACGGTTCGACTGGGTGGATCTGCGCGGGTTCGCCGCGCACGCCAACGCCCGCGAGGCCGGACAGGCCACGACCGCGGTGACCCTGAGCATATGGTACGCCGGGCAGCGGTTCTGCCCCTCCTGCGGGGCTCCGGTCAAGGCGGCGATGGGTGGATGGTCGCAGCGGTGCACGAACGCGGGCGACGGGAACCGTCTGCTGTTCCCCCGCATCGAGCCCGCTATCATCACCGCGATCGTGGACAGTCAGGACCGGCTGCTCTTGCAGCACAACAGCGCCTGGCGCAATCCGCTGCTGTACTCCGTGTCGGCGGGATTCGTCGAGGCGGGGGAGAACCTTGAGCACGCGGCACGGCGCGAGGCCAAGGAGGAGACCGGCATCGACCTGGGCGAGGTGCGCTACCTCGGCTCCCAGCCGTGGCCGTTCCCCGCGTCCCTGATGATGGCGTTCAAGGCGCAGGCGCTGAGCACCGACATCCTGGTGGATGGCGAGGAGACGGAGACCGCGCGCTGGGTGACCCGTGACGAATACACCATCGAATTGTCGGAGGGCCGTATGGAAGCTCCCGGCAAATCCACAATCGCCCGGTACATGATTGAGGAGTGGTACGGCCGCGAACTGTGACATGCGCCGCGCGACAATGATTCGTATGGCTGCCGGGTGTTATAGTGAAGCCAGAGAGTCGAAGTAAAGGAACAGGAATGGCTAACGAATACACGGGAGACGATAATCAGGAAGACGAGCGCACGCAGGCAGTCTTCCCGCTGGATGATCAGATGGACATCCCGCCTCTGAACATGCCCGTCCTTCATGACGGGTCGACGTTTGACGCTGAGCCTTCCGGTCTGGCGGGTCTGGTCCAGGAGACTCAGGCGAAGCGGCAGGCGGATGCGGCCTCCGCACAGACGCAGGAGTCGCAGGAGACTCAGGCTTTCGACCCGTTGGCCGAGCTGGACGATGAGGTCACTCCTGAGCCGCAGCCCGCCGCACCTGCGACTTCATCCTTTGCCCCGCAGCGTCCCGCCGCGGACGACGTCGCGACCGTCGCCTTCGCCGCGGTCGCCATGAACCCGGCCGATGACGCCGCGCTGGGCAAGGGCGTGTCCGCGGCCAAGACGAAGAACCCGAAGCGTGGCATGATCATCGCGTTCAGCATCATCGGCGCACTGCTGGTGCTGCTGGTGGCCGCATTCTTCGGCACGAACTGGTATTTCCAGGACCGCGTCGCCCCGGGCGTCCGATTCGGCAACGTCAGCGTCATGGGCAAGACCGAAAGCGAGCTCACCGGCATCGTCAACCAGGCCGTGTCCGATTCGGCCATCACCGTCACCGATTCCGAGGGCAACAACGTCAAGGCGGGCCTCGACAAACTCGGCGTGACCGTCAACGTCAAGCAGACCGTGCGCAACCTGCTGGACGCGAAATCCGGCAACATGTTCACCCGCATCAACCCGTTCGCCAAGCAGGACGTCCGGCTGTCCGCCACGACCGACAACTACAAGCTGAGCACCTACCTGACCGAGCAGCTCGTCGAGGAGCAGGATCGCGCGGTCGCCTCGAACATCAGCTACGACGCCAACTCCAAGAAGTTCATCGTCACGGAAGGCAACGAGGGCAAGGAAGCCGACCCGTCGGACGTGATCGCGGCCGTCAAGAAGGCGGTCTCCCAGCCCGGCGAAGCACAAAAACTGAGCGTCATGTACTCCGACGTCGCCATGCCCATCACCGTCGAAACCGCCACGAGCGCGGCGAACGACGCCAACAAGCGACTGACGTCGTCGCTGGTCATCGGCAACTCCAAGGGCAAGACGTTCACGCTTCCCGCCGATGAGATAGCCAAGTGGATCCAGGTCAAGCCCGACATCCAGAAGGGCACCATCACGCTGGCATACGATCAGGACGCCATCAAGACATATCTGTCGCAGAACCTCGCCAAGAAACTCGACCAGGACATGGTCGTCGAGAAGAACATCACCAACACCGACGGTACCGTACTGACCGTGACGCAGAAGGGCGTCGACGGCGTGGCCGTCCAAAGCACCGACGAGACCGCCGCGCAGGTGCTCGACGCGCTGAACGCCGGCAGGGGCGCGGAGCTCACAGCCACGGTGAAGGTGACCGACCACAAGACCGAAAGCCGCAAGGTGGACTACACGTCGCCCAACGGCGACCCTCACATGGTCATCAATCTCAGCGAGCAGAAGGTGTACGCCTACAAGGGCTCGACCCTGGTGAAGACCTTCATCGTCTCCACCGGCAAGCCATCCACGCCGACCGACAACGGCACGTTCTTCGTGCACACCAAGTACCAGTCGCAGACCATGCGCGGCGAAGGCTACGTCACGCCGAACGTGCCATGGGTCACATACTACAACCAGGGCGAAGGCTTCCACGGCGCACCGTGGAACACCGCGGGCATCGCCAGCGGCACTCCGAAGTCGCACGGATGCACCAACATGCACGTCGAGGACGCCAAGTGGGTGTATGACTTCCTGCCGATCGGCGCCATGGTGCAGATCGTGGGGACCACGCCGACCTCTGCCGTGCGCTGATTTTCAGGCGATTGCGCTGACTATACCGCTGATGCCGGCCCCGCCGATCATTGTTTCCGATCGGCGGGGCCGGCTGCGTTTTCGGGGCCTCGCCGGCCGGCTCAGGGTCAGCCCCATCGATAAGCGCTGTGCGGTACACTGGGGGCATGAGTGACGAGAACGCAATCGACAACCCGTTGAACCTTGACATCCCCGATCACCTGCAGTATTCGGAAGAGCACGTGTGGGTGGACGATTCGGTGTCCCCGGCCATCGTCGGCATCACCGCGTACGCCGAGCAGCAGCTTGGCGAGCTGGTCTTCATCGACCTGCCGGACGAGGGCACGCGCGTGGAGGCCGGCGACGAGGTCCTTGAGCTCGAATCGGCCAAGGCCGTCGAACCGCTGGTCTGCCCGGTCGCCGGTACCATCCGCTATGTCAACCATGACGCCGCGGACGACCCCTCCGTCGTCAACAACGACCCGTACGGTGAAGGATGGCTGCTGAAGATCGAGCTGGACGATGACGAGCCGGAACTGCTCGATGCCGAATCCTATGCGAAGATCGCCCAGTGACCGGCACCGCCGTCGGCGACCGACAACGCAAGCCGGCGATGGCCGACGGTGACGAAGGTACATGACGACGACATATCCGACGGATATATTTGACATACAGCTAACGTGATAACGGATGGCGGAACCCATGAGCATCGCACACGACAACACACCACGCCGGGGCGGAGCGCGCCCTCTCGGCGGGCGGGATGACGGGCTGCGGCATGACGGCCCGATACATGACGGATCGGATCCGGACAACGCGGCTCACGACCCGTCCGGGCAGACCGGCTCCCCGCAGGACGACATGCTCACCGTGCCGATTCCCGCACGCCCGGTCGTCACCACGTTCGACGCCGCGTCGCGGCACGAGCGCATCGAGGTGCAGCCGGTACTGGTGCGCCGCATGCGCCGGGCCGTCACCGGCACGTTCGGATTGTGGGTGCGACTGTCCACCGCCGTCGCGCGCAAGCTCGACTGGTTCCCGCGCGTGGACCCGTACGTCGGCTATGGCACCGAGGTCTACTCTAGGCTGATCTGCCGCACCGTGTACGCGCCCAAGCACAGCAACGCCGGCACACTGACACGCGGCATCAAAGGCATGCTGGCGATTCCCGCGTCCCGCGTGCAGGTGCGTATCAGCATAGACGGGACGCCGCTGGAAACCGTGCAGATCGGCGAATCCGAGCGATATGACGAATTCAATCCCGTGCGAGATCTCGGCAGCGAATACGCGGTGTCCGACGAAAGCGGATACCTCGACCTGGTGGCCGAGCATCAGCTGGAGACCGGCGTTCACCGCGTCACCTATCGCGTGAAGGGGCGGCCGGAGGTCTCGGCGAGCCTGTTCACCATCCCCTCCAGCGCGAAGGTCGGCATCATCTCCGACGTGGACGACACTGTTATGGTCACGCAGGCGCCGATATTGTGGAAGGCCGCATACAACCTGCTGTTCCTGAACCCCAAGAAGCGCAACTCCGTGCCGGGCATGAGTGTGCTGTTCACCAAACTGCAGGACATGTTCCCCGACGCGCCGTTCTTCTACCTGTCGACGTCCCCCTGGAACGTGGAAGGATCGATCCGGCATTTCATCTCGTATCACGGCTTCCCCGAAGGGCCGCTGCTGTTGCGCGACCTCGACCCGCGCCCGAAGACGTTCGTGCCGTCCGGTCCGCAGCACAAGCTGGAGTTCGCCGAACAGCTCATGGCGGACTTCCCCGACATGCGGTTCATCCTGATCGGCGATGACGGGCAGAAGGACCCGACCACGTATGCGACCATCGCTCGGCGATACCCCGGCCGTGTGCTGGCGATCGGCATACGGCAGCTGTCGCCCCGCGAGGCCACGGGTCTGTCGTCGATGATGGGCATGACCTCGACGCAGCCGATGCCCGTCACCGACGTGCCGGTGTTCACCGGCACCACTGGTTCGAACATCATGAAGACCATGCTGCCGTACCTCAAGCAGAAACTCGGACGAACGGACCTGGCGGAGTGACTTCCCGAAGAGCGAAGTTCACCGCTGTCTCAAGTCGGGCCGTATAATCACGAGCATGACAGACGAAACGAACGGCGGCGTCGCCGCTTGCCGACCTCCCATCGCCCGGCGTGAACCGGTGAAGCGCGTGTTCCACGGGGACGCCGTGATTGACCCGTATGAATGGATGCGAGACAAGCAGTCACCCGAGGTGCGCGACTATGTGGCCGCGCAGAACGCGTACTGCGACGCCCGCATGGCGGGGCTGGCGGGGCTGCGCGGCACGCTGTTCGACGAGTTGAAGGCGCATGTGCAGGAGACCGACATGTCGGTGCCGGTGCGCATGGACGGATACTGGTATTTCGCGCGTACCCGCGAAGGCAGCCAGTACGCCGTGCAGTGCCGGGTGCCGGTGCGCGGCGAGGACGATTGGACGCCTCCGGAAGTCGGGGGAGCCGGCGATGAGGGCGGGAGCGCCGTCGGAGCCGGTTCGCTGCCGGGCGAGCAGGTGGTGTTTGATGCGAACCGCGAGGCCGAGGGGCATGATTTCTTCGCGCTGGGCGGCCTGTCCGTCAGCAAGGACGGCCGATGGATGCTGTACGGCGTCGATACGCGAGGTGACGAGCGGTACGACTTCCGCATTCGTGACCTTGACACGGGCGATGAGCTGCCAGAGCGCCTTGACGGCATCGGCGCGGCATGCTTCACGCCGGACGCGCGGTGGGTGTTCTACGTGACGCTTGATGATGCCTGGCGGCCGTGCGAGGTGCGCCGGCACCGCGTCGGCTCGCCGGTCGAGCAGGACGAAGTCGTCTTCCATGAGGACGACGAGCGGTTCTGGGTCGGGGTCGGCATGAGTTTCGACGAGCACAGCATCGTGATCTGCTCCGCGTCCAAAACTTCGTCCGAAGTGTGGATGCTGCCGACCGCGACGCCGGAAGGCGAGTTCTCGGTGTTCATCGCGCGCAAGGACGACGTGGAATATGACGTGAGCTTCGCATGCTTCGAAGGTGCCGGGGCTGACGGGGCCGATATTCCGGTTGCCGTGGTGTACCACAATGCTCAGGATCCGAACTTCGAGATCGACGTGATCGACATGCGAACCCATCAGCCGCCGTATACGCTGGGAGAAGGCGTGCGCGTGGCGGTCGGCTCGCCATATGGGTGCGCGCGCGGCGACGACATGGAGGCGGGCGCGGGCGCGAAGCCGGCCGGGACGGCCTACTCGAATCCCGCCAACCCCCGGATATTGCAGGGGGCGCACGGGCTGGCCATCGAGGGCATCGCCATCCACCGGCATTTCGTGACGCTCGCATACCGCACGGACGGGTTGCCGCACGTGGCGGCGATGACCAAGACGCAGGCGGCCGAAGACTTCCTCGCCGGGCGTCCATGGTCGTTCCGCGAGCTGATGCCGCCGGCGCTGGACGGCGACTGGGACGTGCCCGGGCGGGCCGATGACGGTGCGGCCGAGGCCGCGGGCGGAACGCTGCCGGGAGCCACCCATCGTCTGTACTCCATCGGAACGGGCGGAAACCCCTCGTATGATGCGCCGCGCATGCGGTACACGTTCTCCAGCTACACGCGGCCGGGCGAACTGCATGAGTATGATCCGGCGACCGGGCATGACGAGCTGCTCAAGCGGGCGCGGGTGCTGGGCGACTTCGATCCGCGCGAGTACATGGAGCGTCGGGTGTGGGTCACCGCTCGTGACGGCGAGCGCATACCCGTGTCACTGGTGTGGCGGCGCGGCCATGAGCCGGCCGCTGACGGCGCGATGTTCATCACCGGGTACGGCGCTTATGAGATCAGTTCGGACCCCGGCTTCTCAGTCGCTCGCCTGAGCCTGCTCGACCGCGGCGTGCTGTACGCCGTGCCGCACGTGCGCGGCGGCGGCGAGATGGGACGCGCCTGGTATGAGCAGGGGCGGCGCCTGAACAAGCGGCACACGTTCGAGGACTTCATCGACGTGACCGCCGCGCTGCAGGACGCGGGGTTGGCCGATGCGCATCGGACGGTGGCGTACGGCGGTTCCGCCGGCGGTCTGCTGATGGGTGCGATTGCGAACATGGCGCCGCAACTGTATGCGGGCATCGAGGCGGATGTGCCGTTCGTGGATGCGCTGACGTCGATCCTCGATCCGTCGCTGCCGCTGACCGTCACCGAGTGGGACGAGTGGGGCGATCCGCTGCACGACGCGGACGTCTACCGGTACATGAAATCGTATTCGCCATACGAAAACGCGCCGGAGGGCGCGGACGGCGAGGCCGGTGCGGGCGCGGCGTCCACGCGGTCTTTGCAGAGGCAATCGTCGCGGCCGTTCCCGCGTATCTTCGCCACCACGTCGATGAACGATACGCGCGTGCTGTACGTCGAGCCGCTTAAGTGGGTGTCCCGACTGCAAGCCGCCGGCATCGATGCGATCATCAAGATCGAAGTCGAGGCCGGTCATGGCGGGACCTCGGGCCGCTACAAGCAGTGGCGCGAAGTCAGCTACGAAAACGCCTGGTGCCTCTCCGTCATGGGCCTGACCCGCTAGCCGCGGCCGACGTCCGTCCCTGATTGCGGGGCTTCCATATCGAGCCCCCGCCTGCAAGGGGATGTGATTTTGGGGTCCGCGGGTGGGGATCATATGGTTGTTCCGGCATTCGGACTTTGCTGTGCCGGATAGTGGAATGAATGATGGTTCCTGTGCCATACCACGTCAAAAACACCGTTTTTTCGCGTGGTGTGGTACAGGACCTTGCCACAGAATCGGTTTTAACCGGTTACATGCGCTGTTGTGGTACAAGAGGAATATCAAAGATCCTTGCAAAATGGCCGATCTCGCTGTGAAGACCGGAATCGGCCATATCGGGCGTGTACCACACCACGGTCAAAATAGCGTTTTTCGGCATTCTGTGGCACAGACCATGCCGCACAGCCCATGCGCGAAGATCACGTCGCCTCCACCGTCTGTCCACTAGACGGACTGGGCGCATTGTTTTCGAGCACGGCCACATACCCTGTTGGCTATGGCAAAGAAGTATACAATCGCCGTTATCCCCGGCGATGGCATTGGCAAGGAAGTCACCCCCTGGGCTCAGAAGGCGCTGGAAAAGGCCGCTGAGGGAGTGGCTGATTTCGAATACGAGAATTTCGACCTGGGTGCGGAGCGTTATCTGCGTGATGGCGCGATCCTGCCGGACGAGGAGCTGGAGCGCATCAAGAAGACCGATGCGATCCTGCTCGGTGCTGTCGGTGACCCGCGCATCAAGGCCGGCATCCTGGAGCGTGGTCTGCTGCTGAAGCTGCGTTTCGCGCTCGACCAGTACGTGAACCTGCGTCCGTCCAAGCTGTACAAGGGCGTCACCTCGCCGCTCGCGAACCCCGGCGACATCGATTTCGTCGTGGTGCGTGAGGGTACCGAGGGCCTGTACTGCGGTGCCGGCGGAGCGGTTCGTCGCGACACTCCTGCCGAGGTCGCCACCGAGGTCTCCATCAACACCGCGTACGGCGTGGAGCGCGTGGTGCGGTACGCCTATGAGCTGGCGATGAAGCGTCGCAAGCACATCACGCTGGTGCACAAGAAGAACGTGCTCGTCAACGCCGGCGACATGTGGCAGCGCATCGTCGACCGTGTCGGCGAAGAGTACCCGGAGGTCACGCACGACTACCAGCACATCGATGCGGCCACGATTTTCCTCGTGTCCGATCCGTCGCGCTTCGACGTGATCCTGACCGACAACCTCTTCGGTGACATCCTCACCGACGAGGCAGGTGCCGTTGTTGGCGGCGTCGGCTATTCCGCGTCCGGCTGCATCAACGCGAGCAACGAGTATCCGTCGATGTTCGAGCCGATTCACGGTTCCGCGCCCGACATCGCCGGTCAGGGCAAGGCGAATCCGACCGCGGCCATCCTGTCGGCCGCGATGCTGCTGCGCCATCTTGGCTTCGACGATGCCGCGGCACGCATCGACACGGCGGTCGAGGCTGATATCGAGGAGCTGGGCTCCACCGTTCGCTCCACCGATCAGGTCGGCGAGGATATTCTCGCTCGCCTGTAACGCGGCGGTGGCGTGAACCACCCCAGTCTCGCTTTGCTCGACAGCCCGCCATCGGGGGCCTATATCTCGGTCCCGCTGGCGGGCTGTCGAGCAAAGCGAGACTTCGTGTATCGGGGTTTGAGACGACCACGCGGACAGATTCGGCGTGTAACGTGTATCGGGTGAATATCGAAAGTCGTGGGGAATGCAAGCGCCCGGGCGGCAAGCTGGTCGGGGTGACAGTGGCGTGCACGCCGGATAACGGCCACGTCGTCGGCTGTCGCGTGGACGGTGATTTTTTCGTTGAAGGTGACGATGCCGCGGTCGACAGGTATCTGCGCCGTCTGAATGCGGCGCTTCTCGATATAGCGCAGCGTGATATAACACAGTGCGATACGCCGCCCGATGATCCGGATACCGTCTCCTATCTCGAACGCATCGTACACGATGAGCATGTATCCGTTACCGGCGCGAATGCGGAAACGATACTGACCGCGTTGCGCCGCGCGCTGTCGGCTTGCGGCCGGGACGCCGCGCGACCGGCATCCTCGCTCCTCGCTTCGCCCGCCTCCGTGACGGCGCATGACGCGCGCAGGCGTGCAACGCCGTCCGCCGCATCGGCTGTTCCGACCTCGTCTGTCACAATTACGCCGGCGGCCTCGGCGCCTCAAGCGTCCCGCGGTCTCACACCGCCGACATTCCCCGGCGAGTGGCACGAACGCTGGCATCGGCTCGCGCCGAAAATCGTCGTGGACAAGCCCCGCAGGCCGCAGGAACAGATGGATGTCGACGTGCAATGGTCCCGTGAGGTGGCCGCGGGGGAGCGCCCTGCCACTATCCGGTTCTGGCAGTGGGCGTCCCCGGCCGTGGTGGTCGGCCGGTTCCAGTCGATTCCGGACGAAGTGCACGAAGACGTCGCCGCGAAGGAGGGTTTCACGGTCGTACGGCGCTGCACGGGCGGCGGCGCGATGTTCATCGAGCCCGGCAACACGATCACGTACTCGCTGTACGCGCCGCGCTGGTTCGCCGCGGACCTGGACATCGAGGCATCGTACCGTCTGTGCGACATGTGGCTGATCGCCGCGCTGCGTGGCCTCGGCCTCGACGTCGGCTTCTCCGGTCTCAACGACATCGCCTCCAGCCATGGCAAGATCGGCGGCGCGGCCCAGCGCAGGTTCCCGCCCATCGGCTCCGGCCCCGGTTCGATACTCCACCACGTGACGCTCGCCTACGATATCGATGCCGTGAAGATGACCCGCGTGCTGAACATCTCCGGAGAGAAGATGTCCGACAAGGCCGTGAAATCGGCCGTGAAGCGAGTGGACCCGATGCGGGCCCAGACCGGTCTGAGCCGCGACGGGCTGATTGCGCGTCTGGCGGACTGTCTGACGCAACCGGACGGTCCCGGTGCAAACTAGGCTACAATATGACAGAACCGACCGAAGACAGAGGCGCGACGGGTTGGATTCCGTCGCGAGGACGCCGATGCGGATGCGGTGGCGGTGGTGGATGGTGCGCCGTCGTCGCGATATCGCAGGGGCTTCGTGTCGAGGTGCCGGCATGTCGGAAACGTGACCAGGAGGCGTCATGAGGGCAATCGGGCCGAATTCGTTCCCCGAAGAGGACAACGAGCTGTTGCATACGCCGTTGTTCAAACAGGTGTCGCCGGAGCAGGCCAATGAGCTGATTCCCTACCTGCACGAGGCCGTATTCGACAAGGGCGACTATATCTTCCGCGAGGGCGACAAGGACCACCGCATGTATCTGCTGGAGCGCGGCCGCGTCAAGCTGATCCGCGAATCCAAGGACAGGCGCGTGCAGCTGCTGTCGATCCACGCGCACGGCGAACTGCTCGGCGAGATTCCCGTATTCGACCCGTCCGGCGGCCCCCGTACCGCCACGGCCGTGGCGATGACCCACGGCACGCACGTGGCATGGCTGGAGCATGACGCGTTGTTCGCGTGGCTCAACGAGCACCCGCGCGTCGCCATCGACATGCTGCAGGTGCTGGCGAATCGCATGCGCGGCAACAACGAGCGCATATCCGACCTTGTGTTCATGGATGTGCCCGCCCGCCTGGCGAAGACACTGCTCAACCTCGGCGCGCGGTTCGGCGAGCCGGTGGAAGCCGGGCTGAAGGTGCCGCATGACCTGACGCAGGAGGAGCTCGCCCAGTTGGTCGGTTCTTCGCGCGAGACGGTGAACAAGGCGCTGATGGATTTCGCGAACCGTCGGTGGATCGCGCGCGAGGGCCGGTCGATCATCATCTACCAGCCGGGCATGCTGATTCGGCGCTCGCAACGGTGACGGCTGCGCCGAGCGCGGTGAACGCCCGGCGTTCCAGCGGCCGTTGGAGAATGATTCGGCTTGTTTCCGGTCGTTTTACAGTCTTATGACCGGTTTGTGAGTACCCTGTGAGGGATTGGGAATCAGTCGTTCGGATGACGTGCCCGGTAGAGACACCCCTCTAGAATGGCAACCATGCCCAAGAAGAAATCCCTGACCGCAAAACGTGTGTTGTCGCTGTTCCTCGCGTATGTGCTGCTCTGTCTCGCCGGAGGCGTCGTCACCAGCGCGTTCTTCCTTCCCGCCGTGTTCGCATCGAACAACGTGGTGCGTGCCATCGTGCCGTCGCTGCAGGTGGAGGGCATCGATTTCAACGTGACCGACCTGCCGCAGCAGTCGCGTCTGTATGCGTCGGACGGTACGACGCAGATCGGTACGTTCTATGCGCAGAACCGTATCGTCGTGCCATTGAAGAAGATTTCCAAGCCGATGCGCCAGGCGGTGGTCTCGCGTGAGGACCGTCGTTTCTTCCGGCATGCCGGCGTGGATATCCAGGGCGTGATGCGTGCGTTCGTGGCGACCTACGTGAAGAAGGGCGCCACTCAGGGCGGTTCCTCGCTGACCCAGCAGTACGTCAAGAACGTGCTGCTGCTGCAGGCGCAGGAGGACAACGATCCGATCGCCGAATACCATGCATCCGAGGAGACCGTGGCGCGTAAGCTGCGCGAAATGCTCATCGCCGTGCAGATGGAGAAGACGTATTCGAAACTGGAGATTCTGCAGGGCTATCTCAACATCGCGCAGTTCGGCCGTGGCATTTACGGCGTGGAAATGGCCGCGCGACGATACTTCAGCACCACGGCCGACAAGCTTGACATCGTGCAGGCGGCCACCATCGCCGCAATCACGAAGAACCCTGCGGCCTTCGACCCCTCGGTGGAGAGCAACCAGAAGGCCTCCCAGAGGGAGCGCAACATCGTGCTTGACCTGATGTATCAGGAAGAGTACATCAGCCAAAAGCAGCGTGACGAGGCCAAGGCGAAGCCGCTGAAGGACACGCTGAAACTGCAGGATGCGCAGGCGGGGTGCAGCGCGTCCGGCGACGCGGCGTTCTTCTGCGACTACGTCACCAAGAAGATCCTCAACTCGAAGGAGTTCGGCAAGACCATCGAAGAGCGCAAGAAGCTGCTGTATGAGGGCGGCCTCGACATCTACACGACGATGGACGTCAATGCGAACTCTGCGGCGATGAAGGCCGCGCGTGCGGCCATCCCGGCGGACGACGCGAGCAAGATGGAAGTGATGATGGCGGCCATCAAGCCCGGCACCGGCGAGGTGCTTGGCTTCGGCATCAACAAGATATACGACACGTCGCCGGAAGCGAACAACGATCCGGCCAGAACCGCCATGAACTTCGCCGTGGACCAGATAGACGGCGGCGGTAGCGGCTTCCCGGTCGGCTCCACATGGAAGCCGATCAACCTGGTGGCCTGGATGCGCAAGGGGCACTCGATCAACGAGGTGCTGCCGGCTCCGGGCGTCGTGAACCTATACCGTGACATTCCCGGCTTCCGCGGCGTCAATACCTGGGACGTGAAGAACTCCGGCGGCACGCCCGGATACGCGGAATCCCCGCTCGACGGTCTGGTCAACTCGCACAACACCACGCAGGCCGCCATGGCGAAGGTCGTCGGCCTCGAACCCATCGCGCAGGCCGCCGAGGACATGGGCTTCCATCAGGCGTCCAAGCAGAAGATGAACATGCATCTGAAGGACGACACCGCGAACGGCGGCGCCTATCAGGCCCCGCTGGTCATCGGTGGTACGGTGTCCGCCGCGCCGCTGACCATGGCGAACGTGTACGCGACCATCGCCGCGAAGGGCGTCGAATGCACGCCCATCGCCATCAAGAAGGTCACCGACGCCACCGGTGCCGAGCTTGACGTGCCCAAGGCGAACTGCCATCAGGCCGTCGACCCGGATATCGCCGAAACCGTCGCCTACGCGATGAACCAGGGCGTCGTGCGCCCCAACGGCCAGGCGAGGACCGCCCAGCTCGCCAACAACCGCAAGACGTTCGCCAAGACCGGTACCAACGAGAACACATACATGCTGACAGGCGGATTCGTGCCGCAGATCGCCGCGTTCGTCGCCGTGGGCAACGCCGACGGCAACAGCGACTTCGACAACAAGACCATTAACGGCGTATACCACCGCACATGGTTCGGTTCCTATATCGCGACCCCGACGTGGAAGAACTTCATGGACACGTATCTCACCGCGATCAATGCGCCCAACGTCGATTACGGCACGCCGTCAAGCAAGTACGCGGCGACCTCGAATTCGACCTCGAAATCGTCAAGGTCGAGTACCAACACGACAGACGGGACGACCAGCGGAACCGGCGGAACGGGCGATACCAGCGGCCAGTACACGCAGACGCAGAACGACACGACCACCGGCGGCAATCAGACCGAGGGCGGCCAGACCACCGGCGGGCAGTGACGGGCGGTGGTTCGGCAGCTGAGCCGGTGAGCTGAGCCGGCGGGCCGATGCACCGAAAGCGGCGGTTCGCCGCGTGAGGCAGGGGCCGTATGAGCATGAACGCTCATACGGCCCCTGCTTGATTTCCGACGCTTTGCGCAGGCGGAGAACATCGGTGCACGAGTCGTGCTTGAGTCTGTGCGCGGTGAGATGATTAGACCGGTGGTTGCCTCGCCGTGGTTTGGAAGCATCCCGACTTCCCGGCTCGCGGATTGGGAGCCATGCGAATTGTCGAGGAAAGGACGACTATGAACGCTGAGGGGAAGAAGAAGGCCAAGGGCGGCAAAGGGGCAGTGCAGCTGTTCCAGCCGATGACGTTGCGCGGCGTTACCATGCGCAACCGCATCTGGCTGCCGCCGATGGACACGTATTCGGCGGTGGCGCGGGACGGCAAGCCCACGCCGTTCCATTACCAGCATTATGTGTCCCGCGCGATGGGCGGATTCGGCATGATCATCGCCGAGGCCACCGCGGTGACGGCCGACGGGCGTATCTCGCCGCGCGATGTGGGACTGTGGAACGACGATCAGGTCGCCGCCTGGCATTGGATCGTCGACGGCATCAAGCAGGCCGGCGCGGTGGCGGCCGTGCAGCTCAACCATGCCGGACGCAAGGGGTCGACCGGCTGCTTCGGCGTCGGTTTCGAGGGGAAGAATGTGCCCGAAGATGCCGGCGGATGGCGTACGGTCGCGCCGAGCCCGATCGCGTACCGTGGGCTCACCGATCCGCGCGCGTTGAGCGTCGAGGAGATTCACGGTCTGGTTTCGGCGTTCCGGGATGCCGCGCAGCGTGCGGTGTGGGCCGGTTTCGAGGCGATTGAGATTCATGCGGCGCATGGGTATCTGATCTCGCAGTTCCTTGACCCGCTGTGCAACGAGCGCGCGGACGAGTACGGCGGCGATATCCACGGCCGCATGCGGTTCCTGCTGGAGGTCGCCGATGCGATTCGCGAGGTGATTCCCGACACAGTGCCGCTGCTGGTGCGCATTTCGGCCACGGACTGGGCCGCGGGTGGCTGGGATCTCGATCAGACGGTCGATACCGCGTGCGTGCTGAAGCAGCACGGCGTGGACCTGATGGATGTGTCCACCGGCGGCATCATCGCCGACGTGAGCATTCCGGTCAAGGCCAACTACCAGGTGCCGTTCTCCGATCAGGTGCGCGAACGCGCCGCAATACCGACCACCGCCGTCGGTCTGATCACCAAGCCGAAGCAGGCGGAGAAGATTCTGCGTGCGGGGCAGGCCGATGCGGTCGAGATCGGCCGTGCCGCGCTGCGTGACCCGTACTGGCCGCTGCGCGCCGCCGTCAAGCTCGGCGTGCCCGTCTCCAAGGCACCCTACCAGCCGCAGTACATCCGCGGCGCCTTCCCTGAGGACTGAGCGGCAGATAAACGTAGACCACCTCCAGTCATGCTACGCATGACTGGAGGTGGTCTACGGCTGCGTCGATCAGGCGTCGATGCCGACGGCATCGCTGATGTGTTCGAAGCCGTCGCGCTTGAGGAGCGCCGCGAGGCCGCGCTTGAGTACGGTGATCTGCTGCGGTCCGCGGTACATCAGTGCGCTGATGAACATGACCAGGCTGGCGCCGTTGCGAATCTTGCGATATGCCTGCTGCGGGGTGAACACGCCGCCGATGCCGGCGATGGCGAAACGCTCGCCGTATTCACGGTAGACCTGCGCGATGCGCTCCTCGCTGGCCACCGTGCACGGGCCGCCGGACAGGCCGCCTTCCCACTGCTGCGGAATCTCCAGGCCGGTGCGGTCCTTCTGGAGGTTGGCGATGCTCAGCCCCTGCACGTTGTGCTCGGCAAGCACGTCGAGCAGGTCCTTGAACTCGGGCCACGTCTTGTTGAGCGGCATCTTGACCAGCGTCGGCTGCGGGCGTTCGATCTTGTCGAGCTCGGTGAACAGGCGGTCGAGCGCGTCCGGGTCGGCGGTGAACGGCTCGCCGGCATGGGTGTTCGGGCATGACACGTTGACCTCGACCATGGCGCTGCGTCCGGCCGCGCGGCGCATGGAGATGCAGTAGTCCTCGATGCCTTCGTCCAGGTCGCCGCACTTGTCGTCGTTGGTGCGTGCGATGGAGACGGACACCTGCATCGTCTTCGCGTTCGTCCACGCCTGCTCCGCGCGGTCGATCACCTTGTCGGACCCGTCGTTGGCAAGGCCCACGTGCACCATCATCGAATCGTATTCCGGAAGACGGTGGAACCACGGCTTCGGATTGCCGGCGCTGGCGCGGGAGGTCATGGAGCCGACCGTCTCGAAGCCGAAGCCGACGTTGTCCATGAGCACCGGCATGTCGCAGTTCTTGTCGAGGCCGGCGGACAGGCCGAACGGGTTGGCGAAGTCGACGCCCATCACGGTGGTCTCCAGCACGGGGTCGGTGTAGTCGAGCATCTCGCGAAGCAGCCACATGAGCGGCGGGATGCGCTTGGTGACGTTGCAGAACTCGATCATCTGGTCGTGCGCCACATCGGGGGTGTGGTTGAAGACGAAATTGGGTTTGATGATGTTCTTGTAACCGAAAGTGAACAGGTCGGTGGTTGCTTTGTTCACCGCGTCGTGCCAGAAGTTTTCCGAAACATAAGCCATGCCCTCCATTGTGTCACGTACGCGAAAAAACGGCAACGATGCGGTTGCGCGGGTGCGGTCGGATCCGGCGGGTGGGGGAGAGCGCGGTAAAAGTGATGTTTTGTTCGTTTTTATGGAAGTAATGTGCGCAACACGCATGTCAAACATTACGAAACGCACATATTGGTTTGGTTTATGCGCGAACATGTGCGATAATGTTCACATGATATCCTCACAACGTCAACATCTGATACTGAGCCGTCTGCGTACGCGCGGCGCAGTGCGCATCACGGCGTTGTCTAAGGAGCTCGGCGTTTCCGCGATGACCATTCGACGTGACATCGCCGATCTCTCTGACAAAGGTCTGCTGAAACGCGTGCATGGCGGTGCCGTCAGCACCAGCGCATTGCTCAGCGAGCCGCTGTTCTCTGTAAAGTCGCAGATGGACATTGGTCTCAAGGACGCCATCGCACGTGAAGCGGTGCAATATGTGGCCCCCGGCGATGTGATCGCCATAGGAGGCGGCACCACGGCCTACGTGTTCGCGCAGCATCTGCTGGAAAGCCAGCAGGCGTCGGGCATCACCATCCTCACCAACTCGATTCCGGTCGCCGAGCTCGTGCAGGCGTTGGAATCCAAGGATGTGGAGGTGATCGTAACGGGCGGCGTCACCACGCGGTCGAACTCGCTGGTCGGGCCGATCGCCGACAAGGTCATCGCGTCGCTGCGCGTCAACACCGTGTTTCTCGGCACCCATTCCGTGTCGATTCCCCGTGGCTTCCTCATGCCGAACTCGCTGGAGGCGGCCACCGACATGGCGATGATGGGCATCGCCGACCGTACGGTCATCCTGACCGACCACACCAAGTGGAGCTGTACATCACTATCGTTGTTCGCCCGGTTCGACCAGGTGGACACGGTCATCACCGACGATGGCCTCGACCACGAGTCCATCGCCAAGACAAGGGATTTGGTAAAGGAACTCGTTCTGGCGCACCAGAGCGAACACACCGAAGAAAGTGAGTGACACCATGGCAGAAATCACCAACTACACCCCGGGAGAGTATGCGAAGGAGCATATCCGCATCACGCCGACCACGCTGGCCGACGGACGCGACTTCTTCTATCTCGACGACGATCCGGAATACGTCTCCGGCGCCAAGACCCGCGAGCTCAAGGACCCGCGCCCGCTGGACTACCGCTTCGCCCCGCACCTGGACGCCGATGGCAACGAAGTGCCGTACGCCGCCCCGCAGATGCGCCGCGACCCGCTGACCGGCGACTGGATCCCGATGGCCACCGCCCGTATGAACCGCCCGATCACCGCCGGCCCCGGCGCCACCGCCAAGGGCAACCCGCTGGCCGCCCGCAAGCCCGGTGACCCGTACCAGGACGGCGAAGTGCCGGACACCGACTACAACGTCGTGGTGTTCGAGAACCGCTTCCCCTCGATGGTGCGCGTGCCCGGTGTCTCCGAGGACGTGACCTACGTTGACGGCAACCCGCTGTGGGAGAAGAAGCTCGCCGCCGGCCGCTGCGAAGTCATCTGCTTCGACCCGAACGAGGACGGCCTGCCGGCCGATTTGCCGGTCTCCCGCCTGCGCACCGTGGTTGAGGCTTGGGCCTTCCGTACCGCCGAAATCTCCAAGATGGAAGGCATCGAGCAGATCTTCCCGTTCGAGAACCACGGCCAGGAAATCGGCGTCTCCCTCGCCCACCCGCACGGCCAGGTCTACTGCTACCCGTTCATCGCCCCGAAGATGGAGAAGGAACTCCAGCACACCGAGGCCTACCACGAGAAGACCGGCGGCAACCTGCTCAAGGACATCATGAACGCCGAGCTCGAAGCCGAGGAGCGCGTCGTGATGCGCAACCACAGCTGGGTCGCCTACGTGCCGGCCGCCGCCCGCTGGCCCCTTGAGGTTCATGTGGCTCCGGTGCGCGACGTGCTCACCCTCGACCAGCTCAACGACCAGGAGCGCTGGGACCTCGCCTCGATGTACTCGCACCTTCTGAAGCGCGGCAACGCGTTCTTCGACAAGGGTGACGGCAAGGGCATGGACCTGCCGTACATCGCCGCCTGGCATCAGGCCCCGATCCACGACGCGCGTCGCGAGAACTACCGCCTGAACCTGCAGTTCTTCTCGTTCCGCCGCGCCGCCAACAAGATCAAGTACCTCGCCGGCTCCGAGTCCGGCATGGCCGCCTGGATCTCCGACACCACCCCGGAGCTCATCGCCAAGCGCTTCCATGAGCTTGGACAGATCGACATCTCCGACTGACAACGTTCTATGGGGGAGTCTGGCCGAACCGGGCTCCCCCTAGCAATATCCACTGCATATATAGCCATCACACAGAAGAAAGAACACCAATGACTGCTGTTGAATTCATTGAGCCGTTGTCCCGCGAGGATGGTGTCTCACGGGCGACGAAGCTGTTCGTCGATATGTATGCCACCGCGCCCGAGGGCGTGTGGGCCGCTCCCGGCCGCGTGAACCTGATCGGCGAGCACACCGATTACAACGCGGGCCTGTGCCTGCCGATCGCGCTGCCGCACCGCACGTTCATCGCGCTCAAGCCGCGCGAGGACACCAAGGTCCGCGTCGTCTCCGACGTGGCGCCCGACAAGGTCGCCGAGGCCGACCTCGACGGCCTCAAAGCCCGTGGCGTGGACGGCTGGTCCGCCTACCCGACCGGCGTGGCCTGGGCCCTTCGCGAGGCCGGTTTCTCGCAGGTCAAGGGCTTCGACGCCGCGTTCGTGTCCTGCGTGCCGCTGGGATCGGGCCTGAGCTCGTCCGCCGCCATGACCTGCTCGACCGCGCTGGCCCTGGACGACGTGTATGGTCTCGGCTACGGCTCCTCCGACGCGGGCCGCGTGACGCTGATCAACGCCGCGATCAAGTCCGAGAACGACATGGCCGGCGCCTCCACCGGCGGCCTCGACCAGAACGCCTCGATGCGCTGCACCGAAGGCCACGCGCTGCTGCTCGACTGCCGCCCGGAGCTCACCCCGCTGGAGAACGTCTCCCAGCAGGCCTTCGACCTCGACAAGTACGGTCTGGAGCTGCTGGTGGTCGACACCCAGGCGCCGCACCAGCTCAACGACGGCCAGTACGCCCAGCGTCGCGCCACCTGCGAGGAGGCCGCCCGCATTCTCGGCGTCGCCAATCTGCGCGTCGCCGCCGATGGCATCTCCAAGGCCGACGACCAGTTCCAGGCGCTCAAGGAGACGCTGGATGCCCTGCCCGACGTGACGATGAAGAAGCGCGTGCGCCACGTCGTCACCGAGATCGAGCGCGTGCGCTCCTTCGTGCGTGCGTTCGCCCAGGGTGACATCGAGGCCGCCGGCCGTCTGTTCAACGCCTCTCATGATTCGCTCGCCGCGGATTACGAGGTCACCGTGCCCGAGCTGGATGTCGCGGTGGATGTGGCCCGCAAGAATGGCGCCTACGGTGCGCGCATGACCGGCGGCGGCTTCGGCGGCTCCATCATCGCGCTCGTCGACAAGGGTCGCAGCCAGGAAGTCGCGCAGAAGATCGCCGACGAGTTCGAGGCTCGTGGCTTCCATGCGCCGCGCGCCCTGCCGGCGGTTGCCGCGCCCAGCGCCAGTCGCGAGGCCTGATTATCGCAGCGAACGGTTCTCAATAAGAAACGTGCGAGGATTCCTCACAAAAGCGCACATATGAACAATCGGCGGAAGCCCGGAATTCCGGACTTCCGCCGATTGTTTTGTTCGTTTCGCGCGCGATGAGGCTCGCACCTTTCTTATTGAGAACCGTTCGCTGCGACAACCAAAAAAGAGAGCGGATTTCGCCGCTCCCTTTTTTATCTATCTCAGATCACTTCTCGTAATCCTCGTCCTTGCTTTCCTTGATCAGGAACAGGGCGATCAGGGCGAGCAAGGACATCACGGCGAGGTACCAGCCGACGGACTCGACGGCGCCGGTCGACTTGACCAGTGCGGTGGAGATGGCCGGGGCAAACGCGCCGCCGAGGATGGCGGCGAGGTTGTAGCTCAGGCCGGCGCCGGAGTAACGCACGTGAGTCGGGAACAGCTCGGGCAGATAGGCGCCGCAGGGGCCGAACAGGCCGCCCATCAGCGCGAAGCCGACGCACAGGAACAGCATCACGGTCAGGACGTTGTGCTGCAGGGACTGCATGGCGAACAGACTGAACACCAGCGTCGCGAGCGTGGTGGAGATCAGCACGGTCTTGCGACCGAGCTTGTCGGAGTAGATGCAGGTCACGAAGATGAAGATCGCGAAGAACACCACGGAAACCATCTGCATGGCCAGGTATTCGTTCTGGCTGAAGGGCGGCTTCATGACCTTGACGGCGTAGCTCAGCGACCACGTGCCCAGCACGTAGAACAGAGAGTATGTGATGCCCATGGCGAAGGTGCCGAGAAGCACTTCCTTCCAGTACGGCAGCAGCGAGCGCAGCGGGTGCTTCACCACGCGGTCCTGCTCGACTGCCTTGCGGAAGATCGGGGTCTCGGTCATGCGCAGACGCACGTACAGGCCGATGATGACGAGCACTGCGGAGCACAGGAACGGGATACGCCAGCCCCAGGCCTGCATGGCCGTGGAGCCGAGCGTGGAGTCGAGCAGCAGGTTCAGGCCGTAGGCGCAGAAGAAGCCGATCGGGGCGCCGAGGTTCGGGAAGGAGCCGTATAGGGCGCGCTTGTTGGCCGGGGCGTTCTCGGTAGCGACCAGCGCGGCACCGGACCATTCGCCGGCGAGGCCCACGCCCTGGCAGGCGCGGCAGATGCACAGGATGACGATGGACAAGGCGCCCAGCTGCTCATAGCCTGGCAGCAGGCCGACGACGAACGTGGAGATACCCATCGTCATCAGGGCGACGACCAGCGTGGTCTTGCGGCCGATCTTGTCACCGAAGTGGCCGAACAGCATGGAGCCGAACGGGCGGGCGAGGAACGAGACGGCGAACGTCAGGAACGCGTACATCGTGCCCAGCGCCGGATTGGCCTTCGATGCGGCCGGGAAGAAAATAGTGCCGAAATAGCTGGCGGCTGCGATGGAATAGCAGTAGTTGTCGTAGAACTCGATGGCGGTGCCGACCATGGAGGCGGCGATGATCTCGGGAACCGAGTCCTTCTTCACCGCACCGGCCTTGGACACGGCCGCGGTAGCAGTAGCAGACATGAAAGTCTAACCCCTCTAATTCATTCAATCTCTGATACGAGCCGACGCCGCGACCGATTGTGCGGTGCGTGGTCGATATGCTCGCGGGTAGCGGGGTGCGTGGGCGTCGTCGCCCGAGCTTGTGGCCCCAGCGATGCGCTCACACACCGCTGTGCTTGATGTAAAGGTGTAGTCGACTTATGAAAGCGATGGTAATACTGCTCACATTGTGGACGATTGTCCGTTTGCGCCTGGATGATCCCCGCGTGAACAATGCCGACGTCGGATTCGGCCGATGGCCTGCGGACACGCCCAAATGGACGGTTCGGCAGTATTTCACGCCCGCTCCATATACTTGACACTACTTGCAGTAATCGGTTTCGAGCGGGGGAGTCCCATGAACAAGGCAATCATCACCGTCGTCGGCCAGGACACGGTCGGCATCATCGCGCGCGTGTGCACGTACCTGTCCGATCACAAGGTCAACGTGCTGGATATCTCACAGACCATCATCGACGGCTTCTTCAACATGATGATGATCGTCGACTACTCCGGCGCGGACAACGAGTTCGGCGTGATCGTCGAGGACCTGGACAAGCTCGGCGAGCAGATCGGCGTGCGCATCCGCTGCCAGCGCGAGGAGATCTTCACGAAGATGCACCGCGTCTGAGTCTCGAAAGGAACGAATCATGCTGAATATCATGGAGGTCCGTGAGACCAACCAGATGATCGAGCAGGAGAAGCTTGACGTGCGCACCATCACGATGGGCATCTCGCTGCTTGACTGCGCGGCGGACAGCGTCGACAAGGTGTGCGACAACATCTACGACAAGATCACTACCTACGCCAAGGACCTGGTCGCCACCGGCGAGGCGATCGAGCGGGACTACGGCATCCCGATCGTCAACAAGCGCATCACCGTCACCCCGATCTCGCTGGTCGGCGCGAGCTCATGCAAGAGCGAGGACGATTTCGTCAAGATCGCGCACGCGCTCGATCGTGCCGCCAAGAAAGTCGGCGTCGACCTGATCGGCGGCTATTCCGCACTGGTGTCGAAGTCCATGACCCCTGCCGAGGAGCTGCTGATCCGCTCGCTGCCCAAGGCGCTGAGCGAGACCGACATCGTCTGCTCGTCCGTCAATGTCGGCTCCACCAAGACCGGCATCGACATGAACGCCGTCGAACTGCTCGGCCACATCATCAAGGACATCGCCGCGCGCACCGCCGACAACGACTCCTACGGATGCGTCAAGTTCGTCGCCTTCTGCAACGTGCCCGACGACAACCCGTTCATGGCGGGCGGTTTCCACGGCGTGACCGAAGGCGATGCGGTCATCAACGTCGGCGTGTCTGGCCCCGGCGTGGTGTCTCGCGCGCTCGACGCGGCGGTCGGCCGTGATTTCGAGTTCCTGTGCGAGACAATCAAGCGCACCGCGTTCAAGATCACGCGCGTCGGCCAGCTCGTGGCGCAGGAGGCCTCGCGCCGCCTCGGCATCCCGTTCGGCATCATCGACCTGTCGCTGGCTCCGACGCCCGCGGTCGGCGATTCGGTCGGCGAAGTGCTGGAGAAGATCGGCCTGGAGCAGGTCGGCGCTCCCGGCACCACGGCGGCGTTGGCAATGCTCAACGACCAGGTCAAGAAGGGCGGCATCATGGCGTCGAGCTACGTCGGCGGTCTGTCCGGCGCGTTCATCCCCGTCTCCGAGGACAAGAACATGATCGACGCGGCGGCATCCGGCTGCCTGACGCTGGAGAAGCTGGAGGCCATGACCTGCGTGTGCTCGGTCGGCCTTGACATGATCGCCATCCCCGGCGACACCAGCGCCGCCACGATCTCCGGCATGATCGCCGACGAGGCCGCCATCGGCATGGTAAACCAGAAGACCACCGCCGTGCGCGTGATCCCCGTGGCGGGCAAGGGCGTTGGCGAGATGGCCAACTTCGGCGGTCTGATGGGCTACGCTCCGATCATGCCGGTGAACCAGACGAGCTGCGAGGCGTTCGTGACCCGCGGCGGCCGTATCCCGGCCCCGATTCACAGCTTCAAGAACTGACGGGCTGCGCGGCGCTCCTCGGTGAGCCGGTGTCGCAGCGATATCGCTGAGCTGATAGTGCCGATATCTCAAGCGGCCGTTTCCGCATGTGCGCGGGAACGGCCGCTTTCATTATTATCCCCATCCAAGCAGCCTGACGTTTTCTTCCCCTCCCCGTCGCCGATTCCAGCAGCGGAGTACTGATGAATATCGGCGGGGAATTTGCTGGGCATCAGGTTACTGTGCATACACTTGCGGCGTAGGGGAATAGAAAAAACGACGTTGAATTTATGACGTCGGCAGAAGGCGCATGACATGCATCAGACACAAGCATCATCCGATTTGGCCTCATCCGGCATAGGGCATCCGTCCCGTTCTCCGCTGCCGTGCCGTCCGTGCCTCCGTGTCGCCTGCGCCGTCTGCTGACGGGTAGTGTGGTTCCGTTGCTGGCCGTCGGTTGTGCGTACCTACTGATTCCCGCGTTCGGCCACGCGATTTGGTATGACGAGAGCTATTCGGTGGCGCTCACCTCGCACGGGTGGAGCGGCATATGGAATCTGGGCTCGCTTGACGTGCATCCGATCGGCTACTACATGCTGCTCAATCTGGTGCGGCTCGTGTTCGGCGAACATGTGGTGGCGTACCGTCTGATGTCGGCGGCGGCATCATGTGCGCTGGTCGTCGCCGGATACGCGATGATGCGCCGGGGCTGGGGAGCGCGCCGCATGGCTGTTCGTGGCGTTGGCGTGCTTCGTCCCGCCATTCATGCGCATGGCGTTCCAGATCCGTATGTACTCATGGGCGGTGCTGGCCGTCACGATGTGCTTCCTGTTCGCGATGCGCATCTGCATCAAGGCGCGCGGCAGTGGGCCCGTGCGCGTGACCGAGTGGATCGGATTCGCGCTGTTCTCCCTCGCCGGCGCGTACCGGCATTACTATGCGGTGCTCGTCGTGACCATCATCAATGCGATCGTGCTCGCCGTCGTATGCGCACGTGCCGTGGATCGCGCAGATGCTGTCGCAGGTGCGCAGTGTGTCGTCGGGGTATTGGATTCGTTTCAAGTTCCCAATGACGTTGATCCGGCTGATCGATTATCCGCTGATGGGCGAGGACGCGCGGAACATCTATGATCTGGCGAACGATATGCCTGCCGACTATATCGTGAAGGCCGTCGGCGGGAACGTGCACCGCAATGCCGTCATCGTCTCAGACAGTCCCCGCATACTTGGCGTGCTCGCCGCATCCGGGCGCCGGGATATTCCGCTGCGCTACGCGTTGTGGACTGAAGACGCAGCGGGCTTTGCCGGCGTATCTGGACCGGGTCTGCGTCTGCCGCAGCTGGGATATGGCCGTGCAGTCTGATACCAGGCAAGTCGTTGTGATTCGCTCGTTGCCGGTCGGCCCGGCGGGAGAGGCCAGACCGGGCAATGGCGAGGTCAAATTGAGTGGATTCATGAGAGGCCTTTCCGGCCGCAAGGGCCTGCGCGAGCATCGTGTGTTCGTGCGGCCGTATGGCCAAGACGTGGGCCGTGTGGGTCTTCGACGTGCGTCGGTAGATGTTGTTGTTGCGCCGTCTTGCTGACTTTGCCCTGTGCCAGGCGCGGTTCTGACACGGTCGTGGGCTCGGCTGGGGTTCGCAGATGGCCGGGCGTGATTCTGGAGCGGTCTCGTCCTCGATTGTGTGCCACACTAGGGCGAAAATGGGTGTTTTGAGCCTAGTGTGGCACAATTTGTGCCACAGAATGAAATGTAAGCGCCTAGAATCCATGTCGTGGCAGTTGGTTGTTTCACTATATCATTGGAAAATGGCCGAAACCGTCTGTTGTAGATAATTGATGTCGAAACCACCTGTGCCATACCAGGGCAAAAATAGGTGTTTTTGCCCTGGTATGGCACGCAATCCGCGACTTGTCTCATGGATCGAGATAAGAGATATCGGATATTGATTCAAGCGGTGAGTGGAATGGTTGCGCTGTTTGAACCACGCCTCCGAGGGCTTCATGCCGACCGGGAAATGCATCGTGACGCGGAAATCGTCATGGACTGCGAGGTATAAGGATCTCGGCCGGATGGGGCCACGCATACGCTAACAACGCGTCACTGTGCATGGGAGTCGTCACTGTGTGTGTCCACACAGTGTGACGTACCGGCAAAACCCTTGATATTGCAATGTTTTTCAGGAATCGTCACTGAGTGTGCGTTCACGCACAGTGACGCACTTCGTGCTCAACGCACTGCCTGCAATTGTGGTCTCGCTGCGCGAGTCAGTGTTTTCCTCTCTCGTCCCTGTCGGGACTCGCTTGGCGTCGCTACTCGGAAGCCCACTGGGCTTCCTCCCTACTCTCCGCCCTTGAACCCTAGTTGGCGCCAGGCTTCGTAGATGGCGATGGAGGCGCAGTTGGTGAGGTTCAGGCTGCGCAGGCTCGGGCGCATCGGCAGCCGCACCTGCTCGGCCACGTGCGGGCCGGCCATGATGTCCATCGGGTCGGGAATGTCGCCCGGCTCCGGCCCGAACAGCAGAATGTCGGTCGGCTTGTACTCGACCTCGGTATACAGTTTCGTCGCATGCGCGGTGAACGCGATGATGCGCGAATTCGGCATCGACTCGACCAGATTGTCGAAGTTCGGATGCAACACCACGTGAGCCATGTCATGATAGTCAAGCCCGGCACGACGCAGCTTGGTATCGCGAAGATTGAACCCCAGCGGCTCCACCAGATGCAGGATGGTGCCGGTCACCGCACACAGGCGAATCGCCGACCCGGTATTGCCGGGGATGCGCGGACTGTAATAGCACAGATGCGGCGTGACCGTCTCCGTCGCGGCAGCCTTCTCGGCCGACAGCATCGCGTCCACAACGCTGATCGGATTGCCGTGCGCGTCGGTCACCAGCTCGTCGGGACCATAATTCGACTTGCGGTAGCCGTACTCGAACATCTTCTCGACCTTCGCCTCGGCCTCTTCCGCACCCTTGGTTTCGCTCATCATCCCGCCTTGTCTCTGCCGGTTGTCTTTGACCTTCGAGCTTAAAACAGCCCATACCCGTAACAGCTGCTCGAAGGAGAGACCATGAGACAATTATTCCGCCGTATCACGGCCATATCCGCCACATGCGCGTTGGCCGTTTCGGCTGCAGCCGCAGTCGCGGTGGCCGCCGAACCCACCACAGGCAACATACTTACCGGCAAACTGCCCACAACCAACAGCACGCATCTGATCGGCGACGGCGACACCGGATTCGACCCGACCGACAGCAACATCACCAAAATCATCGCCGGAGAAGAGAACGGCAGCGCGGAAAACAACGGATACGCCAGCTGGGACGACGTATACCTGCAATATGATTTCGGCGAGCCGAGAGAGATACACTCCATCAACCTGTACCGCAATGGGTATGAGAACGCGCTGAACACGTTCAAGCGCATCAAGGTCGAAGTGTCCTCCAACGAGGACCTCTCCGACGCGAACGTGCTGTTCGGCACCGCCGACGTCGAGGAAACCGCCGCGACCAAGCTCGCCGCGCAGACCATCAACCTGACCACGCCCGTCACCGCGCGGTACGTACGCATCTGGCAGAAGGGCCATTGCATCCAGAACACGAACTCCTCATGGAAGGGATACAGCAACGGCGTGGGCTTGCGCGAAATCGAGGTCATCGCCAAGCTCAAGGACGGCAAGCAGGACGACAACTACGCCGTGCACAACAGCACCGGCGAGCGGTGGCTGCAGTTCGAATACAAGAACCGCTACCGCATCCACGAGGGCTCAAGCCGGGCACCTATCCGCTGGTCCGCATAGGCGTGTCGTCGACGCCCACGTCGGCCGGCAAGGACGTCGACGGCATGCATTCGCGACCGATGTTCCCGATTCTGGAGACGCAGGTCGGCGACGGCTGGGTCGGCGACGTCGACTACACGAAGCAGGCCACGAAGCAGGCCACGAAGCAGGACAGCAATTTCCTCGTCGACTGGGTACGCGTGTACCAATCCGAGGGGCAGCCGGTGACGCGTTTCGACGACCTGGACGGCGCCGAGAGCGGCGCGTACCGGATCGCCCCCGCCTCACGGACCGAGGGGCTGACCGCAGTGAGCAACGGCGACGCCGCCTGGCGGAACAAGAACAACTTCTACTACGGCGGACAGCCGCGGTATGAGACCAGCCGCCTGAGGCGCGTGGCCGATGCCACCGGCGAGCAGTCGCTGACGTACAAGGTGCCGGGCGTGCGTGACGTGCATCTGACGGCGTATTATCAGACGCTCGCCGACAAGACCGTCTCGACAAGCGCCGGCAGCGCCGGATGGTCGATCCGCAAGTCGCTCGTCGACGGCGCGAACATCGACTTCCGCGTGCAGACTTCGACGGATGACTCCGCCTGGCAGGACTTCAACGGCGTGAAGGTGGTCGACAACCTCATCGAGGTGCACCCGGGGTATGCCCGCACCACGTTCGATGCCGTATAAGAACGGCCAGCTGTCCCGAACCGGTGCCGGCGTGGCTTCGGCCGTAATCGCTGCCGTGGCATTGCTGGCCGCCGGAGCACTTGCGCTCGTGCGTCGCGGGCGCATCCGGAACCGGCATCATCCTCGCCATAACCCGCTAAAGGATTGAACGGCTGGTTTTCCTCCCTGGAGACCAGCCGTTCCCATGCCGTGCCCCTGATGCAGGGCCGATTCGCCCTGCGCTTGCGGGGCCCACAAACACTCTGCCGAATCCGGGCGAATGCTTTTACCCGCAGCGAGCGACCCGTTGCAGGTAAGGTTGTGCCGCCGAATCGGCGAAATCGCGCGGCGCCGTGATGATGTAGCGGTCGCCGTGCACAATGGAGCGATGCCAGAGATACGGAACGATACGCCGGCCGAACCTGTGGGCGAGTGCGCTGTGCCTCGCGTGCGGGCGCTGCTGTCCGCATGGTGGGAGGCCAACGCCCGCGACCTGCCGTGGCGATTCGGGCGCGCGACGCCTTGGGGCGTGCTGGTGAGCGAGGTGATGAGCCAGCAGACCCAGATGAGTCGGGTGGTGCCGTACTGGACTGACTGGATGCGCGTGTGGCCGGACGTCACCGCGCTCGCGGGGGCCTCCACGGCGGAGGTCATCACCGCGTGGGGGCGGCTCGGCTACCCGCGCCGGGCGTTGCGGCTGCAGGAGTGCGCCCGCGTGGTGTTCGAGCAATACCACGGCCGGCTTCCGCAAACCTACGACGAGCTGACCGCGTTGCCGGGCATCGGCGACTACACCGCCTCGGCGGTGCTGAGCTTCGCCTTCGGCGTGCGCATCGCGGTGGTGGACACCAACATCCGCCGGGTGCTGTCGCGCGTATTCCTCGGAGTCGAATCGCGCGGGGGAGCGGCCAGTCCGGCCGAGCGGGCGCTCGCCGGCAGGGTCCTTCCGCAGGATGATGAGACGGACGTTCGTGATGCCATCGAAGCCGCGAATGCCCGCGAGACGGTGAACGCCCCCGAATCCGCAATCCGCGAGATGCCGCAGCGCAGCACCCGCCCGTCGGTCATATGGAACCAGTCCGTGATGGAGCTCGGCGCGCTGGTGTGCACGGCCAAGAACCCGCTGTGTGACCAGTGCCCGATCGGTGAGCATTGCGCGTTCCTCGCGGCGGGCCGCCCCGGGCTGGGAGAGCGACGCACCCGCCCGCGCCAGCGTTTCCAAGGCACCGACCGTCAGGTGCGCGGCATCATCCTCGACGCGCTGCGCGCTGAGCCAATCCTCGCCCGCGAACGCCTGAAATCCCTGTGGCCGGATCACATCCAGCTCGACAAATGCATCGCCTCCCTCGACGACGATGGCCTGGTCGACATGCTCCCGGATGGTTCGTTGCGGTTACCTCAATAAGTGCGCTCTCAAAACTCGCAGATAGAGGGGGTTTATCCCCGAAAACCCCCTCTATCTGCGAGTTTTGAGAGCGTGCCTGAGGTAGACTGGACGGCATGCCCACTCAGCCCACCCGTCCGCCGCGACCCGGTTCGCGGCAAAAGCCGCGCAAGCGCGTCGTCAGCCCGCAACGACGGGCGATGTACCGTCGCCGCCGTGTGGTCGCGCTGGTCGTTGTGCTGGCCGCGGTCTCGCTGGTGGTGTTCTGCGTGTACAGTCTCGGCCGCGGCGTGGTGGATGGCGTGAGCCTGCTGCGTCCCACACCGATCGCGCGTGAATCGGTGCCGGCGCCGAAGAAGACCAGCGGCGTCAATGATTGTGGCGCGTCCGATGTGAAGCTGTCGCTGACGGCGGCTTCCCAAGGCGTTCCGGTGGGAGGTTCCCTGGACTTCACGGCGAGTATCAGCTATGAAGGCACGTCGAGCTGCCTGCTGGATCTGTCGGATGTGGTGCTGACGGTGTCGTCCGGCGACCAGACGATATACAGTTCGGACTCCTGCCCCGCTGACCCGAACCGTCAGCTGCTGGCGAAGACCAGCGACATGAACAGGACGTCGCAGAAGATGACATGGGGCGCCTCCCGCACGGGGGACCAGTGCGTGAAGGATCAGAGCAAACTGCCGAAGGTGGACCGTGGCACATATACCGCCCAGTTGAGTCTGAAGAACGCGCCCAAGGCGGTCAGCGATCCGGTCACCATCCAGGTGCAGTGACGGTCAGGTGCGGCGATGGCCTTGAGCGGGCCGCTCGCCGCGGGCTCGGCGGTTGCCGCGTCCGGCCGTAGCGTGCGGCGTGTCGCGCATGTGATGTATGTTGCGCCGACGGCTTATTTGTGCTAAAATTTGGAATTTGCGTAAGTGCATGTCATATAGCGGGCATGTCGACAAAGATGAAACGCCCGCGATCCGGCATATGGTGGCCATCTGCGGCGTTTCCGGGAACATATCGATAACGACATTAGCGAGCGATAAGGAACGTCCATTGGCTGACACTCAAGCTACGACGAATACCACCACCATCATCGCACGCGCCGACCAGCATGACATTGATCTGCACAAGGCGTCGGACCGTGTGAATTTCGGCTCCATCCGCGAGCCCATCCCCGTGCCCTACCTGCTGGGCGTGCAGACCGACAGCTTCGACTGGCTGATCGGCAACGAGCGTTGGAAGAAGCGCGTCGAGGAGGACGAGGCGAACGGCACCGACACCGTTCCCCACATGTCCGGCCTTGACGAGGTCTTCAACGAGATCTCCCCGATCGAGAACTTCGCGCAGACCATGAGCCTGACGTTCTCCGAGCCTTACTTCGAGGAGCCCCGCCACACCGTGCAGGAGTGCAAGGAGAAGGATTACACCTACTCGGCGCCGCTGTACGTCAACGCCGAATTCGAGAACGGCGACACCGGCGAGATCAAGTCCCAGACCGTGTTCATGGGCGACTTCCCGCTGCAGACCCCGCACGGCACCTTCATCATCGGCGGCACCGAGCGAGTGATCGTCTCCCAGCTCGTGCGCTCCCCGGGCGTCTACTTCGACCGCAGCCGGGACCGCGCCACCGGCAAGGAGATCTTCGGCGCGAAGATCATCCCGAGCCGCGGCGCATGGCTGGAGTTCGAGATCGACAAGCGCGACGTGCTCGGCGTGCGTGTCGACCGCAAGCGCAAGCAGTCCGCGATCGTCTTCCTGATGGCCATCGGCATGACCAAGCCCGAGATCCGCGATGCGTTCGAAGGCTACTCGCTCGTGCTCGACGCGCTGGAGAAGGAGACCATCGAGACGCAGGACGAGGCCCTGACCGACCTGTACCGCAAGATCCGCCCATCCGACACCGCCACCCCGGAGGCCGGACGCAACCTGCTCGACTCCTTCTACTTCAACACCAAGCGCTACGACCTGGCCCGCGTCGGCCGCTACAAGATCGACCGCAAGCTTGGCCTGGAGCACGAGATCAACGACCGCTCCCTGAGCCGCGACGACATCATCGCCACCCTGAAGTACCTGGTCACCCTGCACGACGGCGGCAAGACCTTCCCGGGCAAGCGCAACGGCGAGGATGTCGACCTGCACGTGGACGTGGACGATATCGATCACTTCGGAAACCGTCGTATCCGCCAGGTCGGCGAGCTGATCCAGAACCAGCTGCGCACCGGCCTGAGCCGTATGGAGCGCGTCGTGCGCGAGCGCATGACCACGCAGGACGCCGAGGCCATCACCCCGCAGTCCCTGATCAACATCCGCCCCGTGAACGCGACCATCAAGGAGTTCTTCGGAACCTCCCAGCTGTCCCAGTTCATGGACCAGAACAACCCGCTGGCCGGCGTGACCAACAAGCGCCGTCTGTCCGCCCTGGGCCCCGGCGGCCTGTCGCGCGACCGCGCATCGATGGAAGTGCGAGACGTGCACGCCTCCCACTTCGGCCGTATGTGCCCGATCGAGTCCCCTGAAGGCCCGAACATCGGCCTGATCGGCTCGCTGGCGACGTTCGGCCGCGTGAATCCGTTCGGTTTCATCGAAACGCCGTACCGCAAGGTCGTCGACGGCCAGATCACCGATGAAGTGGTGCACATGACCGCTGATCAGGAAGTCGGCCACGTCATCGCCCAGGTGAACCAGGAGATCGACGAGAACGGTCGGTTCGTCAGCAGCCAGGCCCTTGCCCGTAAGGACGAGGAAGAGGCGGTCGATGTCCCGGTCAGCGAAGTCGACCTGATGGACGTGTCGCCGCGTCAGATGGTCTCGATCGGCTCCTCCCTGATCCCGTTCCTGGAGCACGACGAGGGCCACCGAGCGCTGATGGGTACCAACATGCAGCGTCAGGCCGTGCCGCTGATCGAGTCCGAGCGCCCGCTGGTGGGCACCGGCTCCGAATGGCGCGTTGCCTACGATTCCGGTGACGTCATCATCGCCGACAAGCCGGGCGTGGTCACCTACGTGTCCGCCGACATCATCCGCGTGATGAACGACGACGGCACCATCAGCTCCTACAAGCTGTCCAAGTTCCAGCGTTCCAACCAGACCACCTGCTACAACCAGCGCCCGATCATCAAGGACGGCGAGCGCGTCGAGGCCGGCACCGTGCTGGCTGACGGCCCCGCCATCCAGAAGGGTGACCTGGCCCTCGGCAAGAACCTGCTCATCGCGTTCATGCCGTGGAACGGCTACAACTACGAGGACGCCGTGATCATCTCGCAGCGCCTCGTGCAGGACGACACCCTGAGCTCCATCCACATCGAGGAGTACGAGATCGATGCCCGCGAGACCAAGCTGGGCGCCGAGGAGATCACCCGCGATCTGCCGAATGTCGGCGAGGACGCGGTGGCCAACCTCGACGAGCGAGGCATCATCCGCATCGGCGCCGAGGTCGAGGCCGGCGACATCCTCGTCGGCAAGGTCACTCCGAAGGGCGAGACCGAGCTGACCCCGGAGGAGCGCCTGCTGCGCGCCATCTTCG
>ERZ1034913.189-NODE-189-length-60156-cov-9.647344_pt1 | contig 60156 bp, 47 predicted proteins | sample MGYA00520697_ERZ1034913 | MGnify/ENA primary metagenome ERZ1034913 (study PRJEB33766, sample SAMN09781786) | gut metagenome | biome: gut microbiome | host: Homo sapiens | place: Madagascar | study: EMG produced TPA metagenomics assembly of the PRJNA485056 data set...
CCGCCCCCGCCCCCAAGGTGAAAGCCGCTGACAACGCGGTGCTCGCCCCTGTGGACGGTGCCATCAAGCCGATCACGGAAGTGCCCGACGAGACCTTCGCCGCCAAGATCCTTGGCGACGGATTCGCCGTGGTTCCCACGTCGGGTCGTGTGGTCGCCCCGGTGGCCGGCAAGATTACCACGGTCGCCCAGGCCAAGCATGCAGTGGGCATCACCACTCCCGCCGGAGTGGAAGTGCTCGTGCACATCGGCGTGGATACTGTACAGCTCGCCGGATCCCCGTTCACGATGATGGTCAGCGAAGGCCAGCAGGTGAACGCCGGAGACGCGCTGGTCGACGTGGACTGGAATGTGGTCAAGTCCGCTGGAAAGCCCACCGACGTGATCGTCGTGTTCACCAACCCGGCCAAGATCGATAAGCTGTCGATCACCGCCAAGGGTGCGGTGGCTACCGGCGCTCCGATTGGCACCATCGTCACCAAGTGATTCGGTAGACACAACCACAACAAACAATAAGGAGTCCTCCCTGATAGCCGGGGAGGACTCCTTTTTTTGAGTTCTACTGCTTTTTGCTTTTATATCTTGCCGCTGGCGCTGAACGGTCAGCCCTGATCCAGATCCAGCAGGTCGCCAATGGTCTGGCGACGGATCATCACATGTGCGCCGGCTTCACTCACGGCGACCACGGCAGGAATCAGCGCCTGATTGTAGTTGCTCGCCATCGTGCGGCCGTATGCGCCCGTCACCGGCACGGCGAGGATGTCGCCGCGCCTGAGGTCGGCCGGAAGCCTGCCCTCGTGCACGATGATGTCGCCGGACTCGCAATGCATGCCGACTACGCGCACCAGCATCGACTCGTCCGACCCGCGACGGTTGGTCAGCCGGACCGTGTAGTCGGCGCCGTACAGCGCTGGACGAATATTGTCGCTCATGCCGCCGTCCACCGACACGTACACGCGCTCATCGATGGGATTGCCGGTCTTGTCTTTGGCGTCGGACAGATGCACCGGCTTGATCGTGCCCACACGATACAGGGTCACGCCGGCCGGGGCGACGATCCATCGTCCTGGCTCGAAGCTGATGGCCGGCGCGGGCACACCGAGCGCACGGTTGATGGCACCGACCGCTTCGGCGAGACGACGCAGCTCGACGCGCACGTCCATCGAATCCTCGCCGTCGGTGTATGCCACGGAGTATCCGCCGCCCAAGTCGACCTCGGGCAGCGTATAGGCGTCGGTGGCGTAGAAGGTCTTGCGCAGCAGCATCATGCGCTTGGCGGCCTGGATGAAGGCGTCTGCGTCATGGATGTTGGAACCGATATGAGAGTGAATGCCGACGAGTTCCAACTCGTCGGACCGTGTGAGGATATCCTTGAGCACGGCCAGTGCCGGCCCATCCGCCACGGTTTCCATCGCGGCGGCGAGCGCCTTGTCCTTTTCGGGGATCTCCTCGTGGCTCAGGTCATACGGGTACTTCACGTCGTAGTGCAGTTCGCGCTCGGGCTTCGCGTTCCCGTCACCGGCATCACCATCGCGTTCGGCGATGTGCGCGTTCGTAACAGCCGGCGTCACGCCTGCTGGATCAGCCGTGAGTTCGTCCAGTACGCTGAGTGCCGCGGCATCGGCGCCGGCCGGCAGCAGCGGCACGCCGAACTTCTGATCCTCATGCGCGGTGGAGATGTATTCGTGGCCACCGGCGTGAATGCCGGCGGTCACGCGCAGCATCACGCGGGCACGCTTGCCGAGTCGTCGCGCGATGGCGGCGATGCGGGACGGCTCATCCGGCTCGTCCACGACGATTTTCGCAAAGCCCTGCTCGATGGCGAGTTCGATTTCCGCGTCGGACTTGTTGTTGCCGTGCAGCACCAGACGACGGCCGGGGACGCCTGCGGCGAGCGCGATGCGCATCTCCCCCATCGAGCATGTGTCGACGAGCATGCCTGCATCGGTCACCAACCGCACGACTTCTTTGGAGAGGAACGCCTTACCGGCGAAACTCACGTGCGTGGTGGAGTTGGTGAAGGCGTCGGCCGCCGCGCGCACGAAATATCTGGCGCGGGCGGAGACTTCGTCAGTGTCGATCAGATACAGCGGGGATCCGAACTCGTCAAGCAGCGACTCGGCGGTGCGCCCGTGGAACGTCAGGGCGCCTTCGGCATTCACTGCCGTCGCCACCGGCCAGATGGGGGTGATACCTTGCGTTCCGTCCACACGCACAGCAGATCCAGTCATTGCTCCTCTTTCGCTCAGGGCTTGCCGCTTTTCCTATTACTGTGCCATTGTGCCAGAACCGGCACCGTGATACCACTTCCCGACCATAAGGCGGAGGCTCGGTCGGAGAGTACCTGAATGAGAACCGCCCCCAGTCGCGCTACGCGCGACCAGGGGCAGCCTAGGTCACATCTTGTCGGGGGCGGTGACGCCGAGCAGGTCGAGACCGGAGGCGATGACCGTGCGCACGGCGTCGTTGAGCTTGAGGCGTGCGGCGGCACGTGCCGGTTCGGGGTTCTTGGCGATGCGCAGTGCCTCGCGAGCGGCGTCATCCAGACGCTCCTCGGGGTCGGTCAGCGCCATCGGAACCACGCGCTCGACGTTGTACCACTTGTGGTAGGCACCGGCCAGGTCCTCCAGATAGTGCGCCACCTTGTGCGGGGCACGCTGGTCGCCGGCCAGAGCCAAAGTCGCCGGCCACTGGGCGAGCGCGGCGAGCACCTCGCCGTCCGCCTCGGTGTCAAGCAGGCTCAGGTCAGCGCCTTCGGTACCGATGCCCGCAGCGGCCGCGTTGCGGTCCACATTGCAGGAACGCGCGTGCGCATACTGCACGTAGTACACCGGGTTCTCATTGGAATGCGAAGTCAGCAGATCCAGATCGATATCCACCGACGTGTTGTAGTCGGTACGGGCCAGCGAGTAACGGGCCGCATCCACGCCAACGGCCTCAACCAGATCGTCGATGGTGACGACGTTGCCAGCGCGCTTAGACATGCGCACGGGCTTGCCGTTCTTCATCACATTGACCAGCTGGCCGATGAGAATCTGCATGTTCACGCCCGGCTCGTCGCCGAAGGCGGCGCACATGGCCATCATACGACCGATATAGCCATGATGGTCGGCGCCGAGCATGTAAATCGCCACGTCGGCCGGATCCACAGCGCGGTGACGCTTGTTCCAGTAGTAGGCGATGTCGGCAGCGAAGTAGGCGAAGTCACCGTTCGACTTGATGATGACGCGGTCCTTGTCATCGCCATGCTTGGTGGATTCAAACCAGGTGGCTCCATCCTTCTCGAAGATGTCGCCACGACTGCGCAGCTCCTCAATCGCGCGGTCGACTTCTCCGTCCTTGTATAGGTTGTTCTCGTGGAACCACACGTCGAAGCGGACTCGGAATTCCTTCATCGAGCGCTGAATCTCATCGAACATCATCGGCACGGCACGCTTGCGGAACTCCTCGCGCTGCTCGGAATCGCCCTCGCCGAGCGGGTTGCCGTCCTTGTCGAGGCCGCCGTCGACGCGCGGCAGGCTCAGCACATCCACGCCATCGGCCTCCGCCTCGGCGATCACGCGGTCGGCGATCTCGTTGATGTACTTGCCCTTGTATCCGTCAATGGGCGTCTCCTCGCCGTGCGCGGCTGCGACCAGGGACTTTGCGAAACGGTTGATCTGCTCGCCGTGATCGTTGAAGTAGTATTCGCGCACAACCTTGGCGCCGTTGGCCTCCAGCACGCGGGCCATCGAGTCGCCGACGGCGGCCCAACGGGTGCCGCCGATGTGAATCGGGCCGGTCGGGTTGGCGGAGACGAACTCCAGGTTGAGCGTCTTGCCGCCGAGGTGCGCGTTCTTGCCGTAGCCTGCGCCATCGGCCAGCACCTTGTCGACCACCGCGGCGGCGGAGGCGGAATCCAGCGTGATGTTGATGAAGCCGGGCCCCGCCACCTCGACGGTCGAGATGCCGTCGGCGGCGGTCAGCCGCTCGGCGAACAGCTCGGCCAAATCGCGCGGCTTCATGCCGGCCTTCTTGGCCAGCTGCATGGCGGCGTTGGAGGCCCAATCGCCGTGCGCGCGATCCTTCGGGCGCATCACGGCGAATTTGGCGGTTTCAGGAATCAAATCGTCGGTCAGGGTACCGGCTTTTCCGGCGGCGACCAGATCGTGGGCAATGGTTTCAATCAGTTCACTAAGCGCTTCAGGACTCATTCTCCCTAGTGTACCGGGCACTTTGACAGCGAACGTCCGGTTCATGCACCGACGCGGGATCGGCCGGCGTCACGCCTGGGAGCGATCGTCATCGTCCGGCGACGAGAACGGTTCGGGAAGCCCGTGATATGACGAACAAGCCTGCTGCAACGGCGTGATGTTCTCGCCGAGCAGTCCGCTGACGCCGTGGCGCAGCAGGCCGTTCGCGGCATCGTATGAATCCACCGAGTCGACATATACGGGAATTCTGCGCAGCCGCGCATTCCGCAGCAGTCTTGATGTGACGTCCCGCGCGCGGAACACGACGAAGTCCATGGCCTCGCCGCGCATTCCACGGAACATGGGATGCTTTCGCTGCTTTCCGCCGCGCTTCGCCGTCACTTCGCGGCGTACGGTCTCGACCCGCGCGGCCCCGTCCATGAACCGCGCTTCGCTCGTGCCGTCATCATCCCATTGCGTCAGATCGGGCCTGCCGCTGGCGCACAGGCCTACATGCCACTGCGGACGCATGCTCTTGAAGACCATCACCGCATACGGATTGGCCGACATCACCATCAGATTGCCGGCGTATTTGGAATCCTCGACCACACGCACCACGGCATCGGCCACTTTCCGGGCATACCGCGCGTCCGTCTTGATGTCCAGTAGCAAGCCGAACCGCCGCTGCCCCGGACGTGACATGGAAGCGTCGCCCAACGCCTGACGCAGCGTGGGAACCGAATACCGCATGCCGCGTTGCTGCATGATCATGCGCTGCAATGCGGACAACGGCATACTGTTCACCAGCACGTCGCGACCGCCCGCGTCCAGACGCCCGGTTCTGCGGTCATGGAACACCACGGGTATGCCGTCTTTGGTCAGCCGCACGTCGATTTCGGCGAAATCGGCGCCGTTCTGCTTTGCGGCGCGAATGGAAGCCAGCGAGTTCTCGGGAGCATGCCGGGTGTCGCCACGATGCGCGATGACGATCGGGCGATGACGCGGCGACGCCAGTCCGATCGCATCGAACACCCAGCCGACCACATGCGTCGTGCCCATCACCAATCCGGCAAGCATGGCGATACATGCCAGTACGGAAACCACCGCCACAACGGATCTGGACAGCCGTCCTCGTCCTTCGCGCCCGTGCATCTCACACCCCGCTTCCATATTTCGCCGCGCGACATAGTCGCGCCAACTCCACTGGCGCAGGTCATCATAGGCCGCGCAGCTGTGTTCGGGGCATTCGAGGGTAAGAATCAGGGTGATTCGCGTCACTCCTTCACCACCGCATCACATATGCGGTGGATTGACCGGAGATGATTTGGGAGACACGTTTGATGACTCTATATAGCGTGTCACGTGTGAACCACCTCAGTCGCTTTGCGACAGCCCTGTCAGCGGGAGCGTTGGTCGCACTCCCGCTGACAGGGGGCTGTCGAGCAGAGCGAGATTGGGGGCGCTCCCAAAGCGTCCGTAAGTGCGCGCCGAAACGACAAGTGCGCGAACATATGGACGCAAAAGGCCCGATTTGCGTCCGTAAGTGCGCACGGTCGTCGTTTCGGCGCGCACTTACGGACGCAAATCACCTTCATATACGCCACATCCGACGGAACCATCAGCATCGGCGCAACATGGTTATGCAATACGACTCACAGCAGTGAGCCTCCACCATGCATCTGGTGGAGGCTCACTGCTACGGCTTTGGTTGAAGGCGGGTTACTGTTCGGATTCCCCGCGAACCGTCACAGAACTGCGATGGCGTCGATCTCGACGAGGGCGCCCTTGGGGATGTCGTTGCCGCCGATGGCAACGCGGGCGGGCTTGACGGAGCCGATGAACACGTCGGCGTACCGGGCATCGACTTCCTTGAAGTCTTCGACGTTCTTCATGTAGATCGTCGCGCGCACGACGTGCTCGATGCCGGTGCCGGCCGTGTCGAGAATCTGCTTGATGTTCTTCAGCGCCTGAGCGGTCTGCTCACCGGCAGTGTCTCCGGCCAGTTCGCCGGTCGTGGGGTCGATGCCCAGCTGACCGGACACGAACACGAACCCGTTGGCCTTTACCGCCTGGCTGTACGCGCCCAGCGCCACAGGCGCCTCCGACGTGGCGACCGCTTCCATCTTCTCGCTCATGACTCCTCATTCCCCGCGGGTACCCGCGATTATTGTCTGCGTTGCGACGCGCTTGTGCACGCTTACCGTGTAATAAATATACCTATGCCGCCCATCCGGTGATGCGTACATGTACGCACAATGGACAGGCGGCATGAAAAATCGGGGTCATCGTCGAAGGAGTAGGCGACGATGACCCCGATATTCACTCGTTCACGCCGATCCGGCGCGATGATGCGACCGGATCAGATGGTGCGCCAGGCGATACCGCTGGGCGCCAGTTCGATGCGCTCGATGCGACCGTCGCCGCGCTCCACATACGTGGACTGCGCGCGATCCGTGTTGTTGACAACGCAGTAGCAACCCGACTTGTCGAACACCGCAACCTCGCACTCGGGGTTCGACGAGCTGTATGCCGCATACTTGCCCTCGTTGTGGGAGGCCCAGAACAGGGCACGCTCCAGCAGACGGGCGTTCGCGGCCGAGTAGGGCAGACCGGAGACGTATACGCCGCGGCCCTTGCCGTACTCGTTGACCGCGAGCTGCACCTGACCGCCGTCGGCGCGCAGCAGCGTCACGTCCTCGTTGACCGGGAACGTGTCCGCGATCGGCTCACCGAAGTCGATGCCGCCAAGCTCGCCGATCGCCTGACCGCCGCCGCAGCCCGACAGAGGCTTGCGGTATCCGGCGTCGAGGAAGCCCTGCAGCACACCTTCGCCCAGGTGCACGTCGGCGGTGATGAAGTGCTCCGGCGTGACGGCCGGGAAGTACTTGTCCACCGACAGCGTCTGGTGACGCTCCTCGTCCACCCCCAGCACATCGGCCAGCTGGAAGAAACGCCCCTGGAACTGCTGGGCGCTCGGCTGGCCCACGCCAATCAGGGCGCCGCCGCCGTGCACCCAGGCACGCAGCGTCGCCGCAAGGCGCGGCTCCTCGGCCCACACCGAGCCACCGGAGAACGCGGTGTCGACCGGGCCACCGGTCACGATCACGTCGATGTCGTCGGCGACGCCATGCTCCAGCACGTCATCGAAGCTGATGAACCGCACGTTCACGCGCATGCCCGACAGCGACTCCAGAATGCCGTAATACGAATACGTCTGCTTGTTCGGCAGCGCGTGGGCGACCGTGTAGGCCATCCACGAACGCATCTTGCCCCAGCAGTTCAGGATCGCCACGTTGAGCACGCCGCGGGCCGCCTCGCCGTCGGTGCGGTCGTGGATGTCGCGGAACTCATCCGAGATGTGCTCCACCGCGTCCACGAACTTCGGGAACTTCGCGGCCAGCGACAGGTATCCGCCGTAGCCCATACGCGAAATCGGGGAACGCAGGATGGCACGACGAGCTTTACGCCAGTTGTCGAGACCTTCGATGCTCGGATCGTTGCCCTCGTAGAACGTGTCGGGGAAGAAGTACGGCAGGAAACGACCCTCCGTGTACTTCACGCCCGGGATGTCCGCGATCATGCGGGTCGTGGTGCCGTCACCGATCGAACCGACGACAGCATCCAGACCCAGATCCTCGAAACCATCCTTGTACGGCTCGGTACCGATCCACTGGTCACCCAGGAACATCATCGCTTCCTTGCCGGCCTCGTGCGACAGCGATGCGAGTTTCTTCACGTTCGCGCGTACGAAATGGCTCAGGAAGTCGATCCAGTCGCGCTGCGGCTTGCGCGGCACGCGCCATGCGGAGTTGTACGAGCCCTCGTTGACGAAGTCCTCGGGGCGCAGGCGGTAGCCGTACTCCTTCTCGAAGTCGTCAAGCGCGGCCGGGCTCACGGTGCAGGCGCATCCGAACCAGTCCACGACCTTCTCGCGCTGCTTCTGGTCGAACAGCAGCGTGAACTGGTAGAAGAACGTCGTGAAACGCACGACATCCACCTGCGGGTTGTCCTTGAGCCACTGCTCGAACGTGTCGAACACGAACTTGCGCGTCGCCGGGTGGTAGATATCGAACGGAATCTCGTGCTCCTTGTCGCCCCACCCGTTCGTCAGGTGGTTGTACATCTCGACCGGATCCCAGATGATGTACGCGAGGAACGAGACCGTGTACTCATGCATCAGTTCCGCGCCGGAGACGTGCACTACGCCCGCTTCGGCGTCCACGGTCCACTGCTCAGTCGGCACCACGGCGCCCGTCGAACGGTCCACGACTTCCCAGTACTTGTGCGGGTCGGCGTCGAAGTTCGGCTTGAGCTGCTCCTCGAAGAAACCGTCCATCAGAGACACGTCCACCGTGTCGCTCTCCGCCAGCGCACGCTTCGACAGCAGGTACACCTGCGGGGTCTCGTCCATGTGCAGCGTGATCCACTCGTTGTGCGCGCGGGTCGGGAAGTAGGCCGTGTAGACCTTCATACCCAGCGCCACGACCTCGTCGTCCAACTGCGTGCCATCCGAGTTGCGAACCGCGTCGGCACCCCACAACCGGGCCAGTTCCGCAGTCTTCTCCGCGAAGTTCGATTCACTCGGAATCGTAAAACGGCCAGAAGTTGACATCAATGTTCCTTTCTGTGCTCTGGAACGTTTCTTCTATTTTGTCTGCCGCGGCGTTATCGCAACGGCAAGACATCCATTATATCCATCGTACCGGCAAAGGCCGGAGCCGGCACATAGTTACCGGACCCGGCCTTTACGGCGTGTCATTCAGCGAGTGGCACGCTTGCGGACGATCATCGTGGTGTCGGCGGCGACGGCGGGCACGGCCTATTTGATGGCGGCATCGGCCTTGCTGAGGTCGCCGGCGGTGATGCCGTCGAGCGCGGCCGAGAGCTTGCCGGACACCTGCTCGGCGCTCTGGCCGGAGGTCACGCCGTACACGGTCTGGCCGCTCGCCGACCACGGGCGCGCCCAGACGAGCGCGCCCGCCACAACGAGACAAATCACGGCGATCAGTGACGCTATGGATGCGGCCGGGTGGCGACGGAACACGGACATGTCAGGCCTCCACTGCGATGGCGGACGCGAGGTGCACGCGCGTCCGGAATCCTGGGATGCGGATGACGACCTGCCGGGCGGTGACCGGCTCGTCGAACCGGATGATGCGCTGGTATCCCACCGATTCGCGGTGCGCCAACAGTTGTCCGTCGACGTAGACGTCCACGGCGTCGATGCGCTGGCCTTGGGTGATGTCCTCGCGCAGCACGACGGCGGAGAGCGAGCGGGGCGCGTCGAAGTCGAGCGTCACAGTCGGCTCGGCGTCACGGCACGTCGGCGTCCATGCGGCCGAATCTGCGGCGGTGTCGAGCAGCGCGGCCGGCTCGAAGCCACGAGCCGTGCAACGCCTGCACGTGCTGGAGACGCTGACGGTAACGCCATCGGCGATCATGCGACCCTTGAAGTCGGCGACCAGCTTGCCGAGCCCGGCGAGCGCCTTGACATCCGCGTCGGCGATGAGTCCGCGCGGCGTAGGAGGCACGTTAAGCAGGAAGGTGGCGTTGCCGCCGACCGCCGAAGCCCAGATGTCGAACAGCTCTTCAGGCGTACGCACCTGCGCGTCCTCGTTCTCGTGGTAGAACCAGCCCGGACGGGTGGACGTGTTGACTTCGGAGGGGTACCAGGCGAGCGGGCCATCATAGTCGGCCAGCGCCTTGCGGCTGCCCAGGTCCTCTTCGTCGGAACGCACGAGACGGGAGAATTCGCCGTCGTCGGCCTGCTGCGACTTGGCGGCGGTCAACTCGGCGGAACGCAGGCGTTCAGGTACGACGCTCCACTCGTTCTCACGGGTGTGACCGGCCTCGTTGCCGCACCAGCGCACGTCGGGGCCGGAGACGGAGATCACCGCTTCCGGCTGCAGGGCGCGCACCACGTTGTAGTAGCGCCGCCAGTCGTACTGCTGCTTCTTGCCGTTGGGACCCTCGCCGCAGGCGCCGTCGAGCCACACGGTGAAGATCGGCCCGTAATGGGTCAGCAGCTCGATCAGCTGGTTCACGTAGTAGTCGTCGTAGTCCTTGCCGGAGCCGTAGGTGGCTTCGGTGCGATCCCACGGAGAAAGGTACACGCCGAACTTGAGGCCGTGGCGGCGGGCCGCGTCCGACACCTCGCGCACGACGTCGCCCTTGCCGTCCTTCCACGGGCTGGAGGCGACGGAGTGCTTCGTGTAGGCGCTGGGCCACAGGCAGAAGCCGTCGTGATGCTTGCAGGTGAGGATCACACCGGTCATGCCGGCCGCCTTGAGCGCTTCCATCCACTGGTCGGCGTCGAAGTCCACCGGGTTGAACAGTGCGGGGTCCTCATGGCCGAGGCCCCATTCGCGGTCGGTCATCGTGTTCATACCAAAATGCGTGAAAGCGTACATCTCCATGCGCTGCCACTGCAGCTGGCGGTGTGTAGGGCGGATATTGGCGAGATAGTCCTCGTTCATGGTTGCCTTTCGCGAGACTTGGGATTGACTTCCGTCGGCGGCCACCGCCGGAAGGGCGGCGACAACGGATGAAAGCGGTAGGAAATTGCGGGAAGATACACAAAAAGGAGGGATTCGGGGCGTGCGGGCACGTTTCCCAGAATCCCTCCCCTTTGTGGTGTTGACTGATATGTTGCGGTATCGTTGCGTTGCGAGCTATGGAGCCCGCACGGTCACTTCTGGGAGCGGTTGTAGACCCAGAGCATGACCACCACGCCGAGCAGGCCGACGCATTCGAGGCCGAGGCTCGCCCAGGTAGTGGTTCTCGCGCCGATGATCGTGATGATCACGAACACGATGTACAGGATGACTTTGATGGCGGCGATGATGCCGCGACGAGTACGATCACTCATTACTTCAGGCCTCCCATGGTCGAGGTTTGCAGAAGCTTCTTCTGCACGATCGCGTAGAAGATCAGCACGGGCACCATGACGATCACCATACCGGCGTACAGACGACCGTAGTTGGTGGCGGCCTTCTGGGTCTGCATCAGGTTGAGCAGGCCGACCTGGATGGTGCGGTTGTCGCCGGTCATCAAGGTCATCGAGATGATGTAGTCGTTCCAGTAGCTCAGGAAGTTGAACAGCATCGACATCGAGATGGCGGGCATGGCCATCGGGAAGAAGATCCTCGTCATGATCTTGAACTGCGAGGCACCGTCGATCAGCGCGGCCTCCTCGAAGTCCTTCGGGATCGAGGCGAAGAAGTCCTGCAGCAGGAAGACCGTGAACGGCAGCGACGTGGCGGCGTAGACGACGGCCAGCATCACCGGGTTGTTGACGAAGAAGCCGTCGGGGAAGATCTCGTACACCAGCTTGTCGGCGTCAACGAGCATCAGGAAGATCGGGACGACGATGTAGTTCACATTGATGAACAGGCCGCCCTGAATGGCGATCTTCAGGATCTTCTTGCCGGGGAAGTCGAAGCGAGCCATCACGTAGGAGCACGGCAGCGCGACGATCAGGCACAGCACCATGGCGAGCGCGGTGACGAACACCGAGGTGCCGAAGTACTGGCCGAGGTGCGCGTCCTGGAACGCGTCGACGAAGTTCTGCCAGTGCAGGCCCTTCGGCATCGTCCACGGGCTGCCATAGAACTCGCTCTTGTCCTTGAAGGACGCGAAGAACACCCACACGACCGGCACGAAGATGGTCAACGCGCAGATGACGAGCACGATCTGCCCGACGGTACGGCCGACAGTCCACGAGTTGACTGAGCCACGGCCCTTGGCCGGCTTGATCACTTTATTTTTGCTTGCTTGTGACATGTCTGATCTCTCCTACAGCTGCTGCACGATCTCGCGCTTGGTGACCTGGCTGACGATCAGCGACAGAATGAAGCTGAACAGGAAGATCACCACGCCGATGGCCATGCCGTAGCCATACGTCGAATTGGTGTACGCCTGCTGGTACATGTAGCCCAGGATCGTCTGCGAGGCGCCGTCCGGGCCGCCGTTGGTCATGGCGGTGGCAAGCACGAAGCTCAGGTTCACGGAGCTGATGATGAAGAAGGTGAGGGTGGTGCGGATGTTCTGCCAGATCATCGGGATGGTGATCGAGAACAGCTGGCGCACCTTTCCTGCGCCATCGATCTGCGCGGCCTCGTACAGGCTGCGGTCGACGCCGGCCATCGAGGACATGTACATGACCATGTAGTAGCCGAAGGACTGCCAGACCATGGCGAAGGCGATGGAGTAGATGACGATCTTCTGGTCGCCGAGCCACACCCGCTTGAGGGCGCCGAGCCCGAGGAAGCCGAGCGTGTTGTTGAGCAGGCCGTCCTGCTGGTCGTAGATGGCGGAGAAGATGGCGGCGATGACGACGGCCGACAGGATGGACGGCACGTACATGACGAAGCGCAGGAAGCCGGAGCCGATGATCTTGTCCTGCGTGAGGATGGCCGCGAAGATGATGGCGATCGGCATGGTGATCGAGGTGACGACCACCAGCAGCAGGATCGTGTTCTGGCAGGCGTGGACGAAGTTCATGTCGCCGGCCAGCGTCTTGAAGTTCTGCAGTCCGACGAAGGTCTGGTCGCCGGAGAAGCCGCTCCACTTGAAGAACGACATACGGAACACGTTGAACGTGGGAACGACCATGAAGATGATGAAAAGAATTGCGGTGGGCAGCGTCCACAGGACTCCGAACCTCGCCCGTTTCCGTTCGAGTACGGTCTTCTTGCCCTTTGCCGCACGAGTAGTCGATGACGACATCGATGTTCTCCCGATGATAGATATTTGTTCGCGATGCAGCGATATGGATGTCAACAATGTCAATGACCACCGTGAAACCACAGTTCGATGAAAGGAGTAGGAGGAGCCTGCGGCTTCGCGGCGGTCATTGAAGTTTGTGTGTCGAAGTGGATTCGCAAAGGGCTTCGGACGGGCCGTCGCCCTTTGCGAGAATCTTGGAGATGGCCTTGCCTTACTTGCCGGCAGCCGCGTTGAGCGCGTTGCTGGTGTCGTTCAGGGCGTTCTGCCAGTCGGCGAGCGACTTCTTGCCGGAGGCGACGGAGTCGACCGCGATGTACAGGTCGTCCTTGATGTTCTTGCCCTCGACGGCGACAGTGGCGGAGAAGGAGCCGGCGACGGCCTTGACGTTCTCCTCGTTGTAGGCGTCGTAGAAGACCTTCATCGTGCTGTCGACCTTGTCGGTCATGCCCTTGATGGGCTGCACTGCGCCGGTCTTGTTGAAGATGTCGGCGGCCGTGTCGGAGTACAGGAAGGCCATGAACTTCTTGGCCTCATCGATGTGCTTGGCCTTCTTCGGGATCCAAGTGGCCTCGATGGTGGTGTTGATGTAGCGGGTGCCGCCTTCCTTGGTGGTCGGCACGGGCGCGAAGCCCCACTCGAAGCCGTCGGTGCGCGGGGCATCCTTCATCTCGTTGACGATCCAGGTGCCGTTCGGCATGAACAGGGACTTGCCGTCAAGCACGGACTGCTGGTTCTTGGTGAAGTCCTGGCCGTTGGCGTAGCCCACGGTGTTTGGGTTCAGGTACTTGGTGACGAGCTTCTGGACGAGGCTCAGGGTCTCCTTGGCCTCCGGGGTCTTCCAGATGTCCTTCTTGTAGGTCATCACGTTGGTGTAGAACTCCTCGCCACCGACATCGGACAACAGGGCATTGAGGAAGGCGTCGAAGTAGCCGGCGGTCGGGTAGGTGAACAGCGAGATGCCCTTGGCCTTGGCCTCGTCGCCGAGCTTGAAGAACTCGTCCCACGTGGTCGGGACCTTCCAGCCGTTCTGGTCGAGCAGGGTCTTGTTGTAGACCAGGCCGGAGGGCGAGTAGTACATAGGCATCAGGTAGGTCTGGTCATCGCCGTACGGGTTGGTGTACAAGCCGATCATGCCGTCGACGAGCTTCTCCTTGACGGTCTTGGACTCGCCGGGGACCTTCATGTCGAGCACATCGGTGACGTCCTCGACGGCCTTGTCCTTCAGCATGGTCTCGGTCAGGCCGGACTCGGTGCCCTGGCCCAGCTCGATGATGTCGGGGTAGTTGCCGGCCTTCATACCAGGGGTAATCTCGTCGGCGATCTTCTTCGAGGCCTGCAGGTCGATCTTGACGTTCGGGTTCAGCTTCTCGTACGCCGCGACGACCTTCTTGTACATATCGACGCCGTAGCCGCCTTCGAACGCAGCGAACTTCAGCGTGACCTTGCCGCCGTCGCTGGAGTTGGTGCTGCCGCACGCGGCCATCGAGGCCATCATGGCGCCCGCACCGACGATCGCAACGATCTTCTTTGCCAAAGCGATGTTCTTCATCTCTTTGACCTCCTTGTCCCCTTAGTAAGTAGAGGAGGCCGCAAGCCCAAAGCCCGCGTCCCCGGATGCTGTCGTCAGCACCCGTACCGTTTTGTACAATCCGCGAGTGTACAGTATGTTTCCAAAAAGAGTGAAATCTGATTGGATCTTTTTTGAAATTTTCTTTGTATTATTTCTTGACATGAGCGCAGAAAATGACTAAGCCGTTGATTTTCCAACGTTTTAATCATATAAAATTTGTACCGCAGTTATGAGCCGAAATTCCCAATATCCCGTAACATTGGTAATACTGTTTATCGATTTGTTACATTCACCATGTTTATATTTAGACGCTATGTCCATATTTTAAGCGTTTACGACGGGCGGGTGGACGGGCACAGGCCGGGCGGAGACGCCCGCGGTGAACAGAGCGGGTCACGGCGAACCCGATGAGTGCAGCGAGCACGGCGAACCCGATAAACCAGAGACCCGATATCATAGCGTCCATAAGTGCGCGTCGATGACGTCGAAATCATCCCCGTCATCGCGAACGCGGGTGTTCAGGGCGTCCATCGTTCCTCCGGTCACGCGAGGGCGCGGTCGAGGTGGACGTAGCCGCCGTCCACGTACTCCCATTGGCCGGTGGTGTGCGAGGAGCAGTTGGACAGCAGGAACGCGGCCTCGTTCGCGATCTCCTCGACGCTGGTCATGCGGTGGCCGAGCGGGATGCGGGAGGTGATCTTGTCGAGCTGCTCGCGCTGGGCCCCCTCGTCACCGAACGTGGCGATCCACTTTGCGCACAGCGGCGTGAACGCCTCCGAGACGACGATGGCGTTCACGCGCACATCGTCCTTGGTGAAAGCTGCGGTCCACTCGCGCGTCAGGCCCAGAATCGCGCCCTTCGCCGCGGCGTAGGCGCTGGTCTTGCCCTGGCCGGCCAGCGCGGTCTTGGACGAGATGTTGACGATCGCGCCCTTCGATTCGCGCAGGTACGGGGCGCAGCGGTGGGCGAGCTCGTAATAGTGCGTGAGGTTGCCGTGCAGCGACTGCCCGAATTCGCGCCACGAGGTGTGGTCGAGGTCGAGGTTGTCGTTGCGGCCCGCGTTGTTGACCAGACCGTCGATATGGCCGTAGGTCTTCACCACATCCTCGACGATCGGCGCGATGTCGTCGGTGTCGTTGAGGTCCATCAGATACGTCGGTAGTTGTCGGTGACGGCCTTCATTTCGGCGTCGAACTGCTCGGCGGTGCCGTCGTCGCGGTTGATACACGATGGCCCCCTCCTTGGCCAGTCGCAGGGCGATGCCCTTGCCGATGCCCTTGAAACCGCCGGTGAGGATGACGACCTTGCCTTCCAGATACAAATCCACGATGTTTCAGTGTCCTTTGTTGTGTTCGTGTCCGTGCGAGCCGCGGCACCGCGGCGCTGCGATCAGCCCTTGTACAGGTACCGTTCGGCGGCTTCGAGTTTCATGTCGACGCCCGAGCCCGGAGCGGTCGGGGCCTTGTAACGACCATTGACGATCTCCGTGGGATGCACGAAGTATTCGTGCTGTTTGTCCACATATTCGATGACGCGATCATCCCATTGTCCACTGACCGCCAGGTAATCGAACATGGCGAAGTGGCGCACCGCCTCGCACAGGCCGACACCGCCGGCGTGGGGGCACACGCGCACGCCGAACTTGTTGGCGAGCAGGTATTCGAGCACGATCTCCTGCGGCCCGGCGACGCGCGTGGCGTCGATCTGCATGACCTTGAAGCTGCCCGCCTGCAGATACTGCTTGTACATGATGCGGTTCTGCATCTGCTCGCCGGCGGCGGCCGCGATCGGGTCGATGGCGCGCTGAGCACGACGCCGATGGCCATGTGCTCGACGCCCTTCTCTGGGCCGAGCCAGCGCAGCTGAAAGTCGTGGGCATGTCCCATGCGGCGCGCATGTCGTCGAACAGGTTCTCGACGTTGCGGCCGACGAGCACGCGGGAGAGCGAGTCGATGCCAGCCACGACCACGTCGTTGCCACGGCCGACAGTGAAGACGAAGCCGCCGCCGCTCAGGCCGTCATCCGCGTCGGTGGTGATGACGACGTATGCCGAGGATAATCGGGGTCCTTGTTCATCGCGTCCGAGCTCGACAGCGTGCTGGACGTGGGGAAACGCAGGTCGTAGGTTTTGACTCCGGTGAGGGTGCCCATGTTGGCTCCTTCGCCTCAATGGTTCTCGATGCATTGTGTTTCGTTCCCATCATACACATTTTTAGAAAAATCACCAACTTATTCCAGAAATTTTCTTTCATCTATCTCGAAACGCTTTACTATAGTGTGAAGTGCGTCTGCAACGAACGCAGACACACCCACAATGAAGTACGGGAGAAACGGAGCAACCGATGGCAGGCGATATGAAAAAACCGCGGGTCAGTGAGATAGCGAAACTTGCCGGAGTCTCCACCGCGACCGTATCAAAGGTCATCAACGGGCGAGAGGGCGTATCCAGCTCCACAAGGGCGCGCATCGAGAAAATCATGGAGGAATCCGGGTACTCCAAGTCTCTCGTCACCACGAAGACATCACAGACCATCGAGCTCGTGCTCACCGAGGTCATGGCGAACGGTATCAACGCGATGATCGCGGAGACCTCCGAATATGTGAAATCGATGCCCATCGGCATCACCATCACGCAGACCGGGCGGGGCAAGCGCAGCGAGGAAAGCTTCCGGGAAATCCTCAACCGCAATCCCCTCGGCGTCATTTTGCTGCTGTCCAACGCGACCGAACGCGAAAAAACACTATTGCGTTCGCGCAACATTCCCTTCGTCATTATCGACTCCATCGGCGAAGGGTCGCAGGACACGCTCGGCGTGGGCATCGACAACTGGACCGGCGGGCTGATCGCCACCGAGCACCTCATCAAACTCGGACATCAGCGCATCGGCATCATCACCGGCCCGCAGAACGCAGAATCCGCTCAGGCCCGCTACAGTGGCTACGCCACCGCGCTGCGTCGCGCCGGGATCCAGCTGGATCCCGAGCTGGTCGCCTACGGCGACTACATGCCGGAACGCGGCTACGAGTGCGCATGCCAACTGCTCGACCTGCCCGCCGCCAAACGGCCGACTGCGATCTTCGCATGCAACGACGTCACGGCGCTCAACGTGTACCGCGCTGCCCGCCAACGCGGCCTGTCCCTGCCCGCTGACCTGTCGGTCGTCGGCTTCGACAACGTGTACCCGGCACAATACCTGTACCCGGCGCTCACCACCATCAGCCAGCCGTTCGACATGATCGCCCGCAAGGCCGTGGACATGATTCTCGACGCGCGTGCAGGCTCCGTCGCCGACCACTACCTGATCCTGCCCACACGCCTGGTCGTCCGCGAAAGCACCACCGCCCCCAAGAAGAGCTGACCGGTCGCGAGGCGGAGACAACCGCCGCGACCGGTTTTCGCCGCAACATCTCCTATCTGCGTTTCGAGGGGGTGATTTTGCAGTCTGGGGACATCTATCTGCGTTTCAAGGGGTTGCCAAAACACGATATGCGGAGTATTCCGACCTGATTCTTGCTGGAATCATGCGGTTCCCGTAGCGTTTATACTTGGCTATCAACCCCTCGAAACGTAGATAGATGTCCGGCGCATCCCGAATCACCCCCTCGAAACGCAGATAGACCACGAAAAAGGCTCCATACCGATGGTATGGAGCCTTTGCTGGTGGGCTCGAAGGGATTCGAACCCTCGACCTTCTGTTCCGGAGACAGACGCTCTATCCACTGAGCTACGAACCCGAGACATCGCTCGCCTTGCGGCAAGCAACTGTATTACTGTACACCATCCCACTCCCAACATGTCGACAATTTCGCGGAATTCCCGGGTTTACGCGCTCCCGCACCGACTACACTGGAGTGGTATGGACATCGCCATGAACGATTTCGAATATGAACGTCGGTTCTTCTGCAGGGCGCTGCCGCCGGAACTGGATGACGGCGAGCCGATGCTGATCGTGCAGAGCTATTATGTGCACGACGGTAATTACGCGTTGCGAGTGCGCCTACAGACACGCGGGGTGCGCATCGATATGAACGCCGACACCGATCCGATAGCCGTACTGAGGCAATACCGAGAACGGTTCACCGAGGCGTTCGTCACCGTCAAGGGGCCGTCGGTGGGCGGCACCCGTTATGAGGCCGAACGGGAGATCGACGCCCGCATAGCCGCGGAACTGGTGATGCGCGGAGGCCGTCCGATTATCAAGAACCGGTTCTCCGCATGGATCGGCGAGGATGGATGGAGCCTCGACATATTTGGCGGCGCGAACGCCCCACTGGTCGTCGCCGAGGCGGAGCGTAGCGGACCCGTGACCAATCTGCAGATTCCATCGTTCTGCGTGACGGAGATCACCGATCAGGCGCGGTTCAGCAACGACGGACTGGCTTCGCGGCCGTTCTCGCAGTGGGCCGCGGACTTCGACGCCGAGCTGCACCGGGACGGGCCCCGATTCCAAACCCAGTTCGGCCGTAACCGCATGGGACTATAAGGCGTAGACCACAGGCCCAAAACCGCTGAAACCGCCACGATGCAAGAATTGGCACCGCGGCGGTTTCAGCATAATGACATATTTTGGCGCGATGGCGCTCAGTACATCAGCGTGGCAAGGCGGCGACGGGCACGCTTGACGCGCTCATCGGTCGCTTCGGGAATCATGAAGTACTCCAGCAGACGCTCGCGTACCGGCTCGACCTGATCGGTGTGACCGTCCGCCAGATAATCCAGCAGACGGGAGAAGGCGTCCTCGATCTGGCCGCCGATCATGTCCACATCCGCCACGGCCAGCTGCGCTTCGACGTCATCGGGACGATCTGCGGCGGCCTTGCGTACCTCGCGCACGTCAGCGGTCGCCGAACGCGCCAACAGCAGCGCCTTCGCGCGCTCCCGCGCGGCGAGCGTGTCATTGGGGTTCGCCTGCAACACCCGCTCGTAGGCCGCGGCGGCACCGGCGTAATCGCCCTGCGCCGCAAGCTGGTGCGCTTCCTGATGCTCGGGCGGCACCACGTCGGCACCAGCCGCCGCACCTGCGCCGTCACCGGTACCAGCACCGTCACCGTCGGCCGAGTCCGGGTCGCCGGAATACGGCGCAGTACCGTTCACGCCGGACTGCGCGGCCACCGAAATTAGCTTGGGGATGACCTGATCGACGATCTGCTTCAGCTCGTCATCGCCCGGCAGCCCCTGAAGAATCGGCATCGGGCGGCCACCGATCAGCGCGAACAGCGCCGGTGCGCCCTGCACCTGGAACGCCTGCGCGATCGATGGGTAGCTTGCGATGTCGATGCGGGACAGCTGAATCTGCCCCTTGAGCTTGTTCACCGCGTCGCCGAGCGTACGGGCCATCGGGAACAGACGGTCATCGGTCGGGATCCACAGCAGCAGCAGGATCGGGAACGTGGCGGAGGTCTGCACCATCGCCTGGAACGTGTTCTCGGTCGTGTCGATGACATAGCCGCCCGCGGCCGGCGCTCCCCCGGCCTGCCCCGGCTCCGCCTTCACCTGATGCTTCAACGATTCGAGATCCACCGCGCCCGCGAGTGACAATCCCGGATGAAACTCCTGCTGCTGTGCCATCATGCCTCCGTTTTCACGACTCATACCGGCCCGCGGTCTGCGCCGCACGCCGTTCCGTCACATCCATGCCGCGCGAAAATCGGCGTGGCCGCATACCTGCGACCACCGTCAATTCCGTCGCGAACATCGTTGACGCATACCACTATATAGGCCACGGCGTCTCACCGCCTCCGGTTACGCTGCAAGCGCCCGATTCCGGTGCTTGGCAAGTCCGCGCGCCGGCCCGCACGCCGACCCGAGTCCGGCGGTCTACTGCGCCTCGACCTTGACCGCCTGACGATCGCCCGCCACCACGGTCACCTTCTGATCCGACCCGGCCAGCGGCACGAATATCGCCACAACGTTCACATAAGTGGCTTTCAGCGAACTGGTGGCCTTCTGATTCGTCATCTTGAACAGCGCATCCTCGTTCGGGGACCCCGGCAACGACTCACGGCCCTCGCTCATGGACCGTGTCCACTCCGAGTTGATCTGCGCGACGACCAGGTCACCGCCACGAGGGGAGCGCATCACGGCGATCTGGTCGACGACCGGCGCGAACACCTCCTGCTGCGTGCCCTTGTTCTGGGTCACCCCCTTCTGGCTTTCTTCCTGCTGCTTGACTAGCGACTGGCGGAACTGGTCATCCTCGAAGCTTCCCGCGTATTTGCTGTTCGTGTTGTTCTGCAGCACATCGGCGTATCGCTGCACCGCCTGCTTGGGGGTCATGACCAGATTGGAGTCGTTGGCATCGCCCATGACATTGCCCTGCTTAGCGGGCGCGAAGCCCGGCAGTGACACGTCCTCAAGCAGTCGGGCGACAGCCCACAGCTTGTAGTTCTGCCGGGCGGACTCCTGCCGCATCACCAGCAGACGCTTCGCCTGCTGGTCCTCGGTGGTGGTGGTGACGGTGAAAATATACCTCGGCCATGCGTTGTCGGTCGGGATGACCACCTGCGTCACATCACTGGGGATAGTCGCCAACGGCGTGACATCCTGCTGCGTGTATTGCGCAATGTTCAATTGGGCGGTGCGGATCTCCAGTTGCGAGCCGGATACGCGCGCGGCGAGCCCGTCGGCGCTTTTCGCCTCGTTCGCCTGGTTCAGCACGTCAAGGATCTTCCCGCGGATCTGCTTCTCCTGTGCGACGGTCACATCGATGATCTCGTTGTCCTTCACCGACGGCGCCACGGTCTGTGGCACCTGCCCCTCGCAGCCTGCAAGGCCGAGCGTCAGAGCGCAGACCATCGTCGCCGCCAGGGCGGTGGTTATGCGTTTATTCATTGGAGCTCCCCTTCGTGTCATCATCGGATTCCTGCGAAAGCCGCGCGAAATACGTCTGCAGCTCGCTGGCGGTGATTACCGACGTCGCCGAATCGTCGGGCTGGTCCATGGCCTGCGCGTTCTGCTGGTCGGCGACAAGGTTGCGGCTGCCGGGATCGACGACCTTCGGCTGGGAGATTTCCGGCTTTGCCGGCGTGCCCGCACCGGGTTTCCCACGATGCGCGGCATGACGGCGGCGCTTGGATTTCGGCTTGAAACTGACCGCCGCCTTGAGACTCGCGACACTGCCCGCCACCGCCTGCGAAACGGCGACCTCCTCTGCCTGCTTTTCGACTGCGGAACCACTCACCACGCGCTTGCGACGCTTGTGCGGCGGCATGGCGAACAGGGATGCGGCCAGTATGGCCAGCAGCGCCAGCAGCCCTCCGGCGAAATAGAACGGCATGGCGAAATCAGGTAGAGTCTGACGCACCCAGTTCATGCGCACCGTCGCGTTCGAGGACTTGCCCAAGTCGATGATGGCTACGGTACCGCTGTCGGACGCGACCTTGGTCTCCGCTTTCACGGTGCCAGTCCCGCACGTCACGGAAGTCCACATATCGGAGTCCTTGAACGCCACTGCGTCATCGCCCGCATCGGCCGCGGCCCCCTGCGCGGAGACCTTCGTCGTCGCGAGCGTCGTCCATTCGTTCAAGCCGGTGACGCGCACATATGGCTGCCTGGCGAGCCAACCGATCACATCCTTGTTCGACCCCAGAGCAAGGCATACTTCGCCGTCGGACGAACCGGCATCGGCGGAAACCGTCACCTGATTGTCCACCAGCGGCAGCACGCCGGGATCGGTAACGATATATTGCGTCCCCTTCACCGCGGCACTGGCCGCGATCTGAGAGCTGGGCTTCCAATATGTGGCGTTCATAATGCCCAGACCAATGCATGCCACAGCCAGAAGACCAAGGATGGGCGTCACCACGCCCCGCATGATGTGGGCATGGCGCGTCGGACGGGCGGCCGACTTGGACTTTCGCTCGTCACGCTTGCGCTCTTTTGATGTCTGTTTCTTCATAACTCACCCATTCTACAATGCAGGGCATAAAGCCCCGGCGAAAAAGACGCTTCCAAAGAAAAATCAGGGTTTTCCGCTAGTGTGGTGACCATGCGTAAGTTGACACAGACATCCACGTTCAAGCGCGTACTCGCGGCCGTGTGCACGGTCGGCCTGTGCGTCACACTCGCCGCGTGCGGCTCCGGCGATTCCGGCTCGTCGTCAAAGAAATCCGGCGACGACTCCTCGCAGTCCTCCGACTCCAGCGCATTGAAGAACATGAAGAAGATCGCCGGCATCACCGCCACGGGTACGCTGGGCGAGAAACCGAAGGTCTCCTTCAAGGCACCGAAGACCGTCGACAACAACAGCTATGCCGTGCTGCAGGAAGGCAACGGCGCCACCATCGCTGATGGCGACCGTCTGTGCTCGCAGGGCATCGCCATCAGCGTCAAGGACGGCACCGAGCTTGCGAGCAGCTGGGAGAAGAACACACCCGATTGCTCCCTGGTGCTGGAAAAGGGCACGGTGAGCGACGCCTACTATGAGCTGCTGAAGGGCCGCAAGCTCAACACGACGATCGCGTACGGCGTCAATGACTCCAACTCCAACGGCACGTCGTACATCATGGCGCTGACCTACGTTTCCAAGTCGAAGGATCTCACCAAGGCCACAGGCGACGAGGTCACCGACATCCCGTCCGATCTGCCGAAGGTCACGCGAGCGAAGAACGGCAAGCCGTCCATCAACATGAACGGGTACAAGGGAAGCAGCAAGCTGGTCTCGCAGGCGCTGATCAAGGGCAAGGGCAAAGAGGTCACGAACAACAACACCGTCAAGGTGAAGTACACCGGATGGCTGTTGGACGGCACCCAGTTCGACTCGTCATGGGACAAGAACACCACGCTTGAGGCCGACACGTACAGCGGCGGCAACCATCAGGTGATTGAGGGCTGGCAGCAGGCCATGGTCGGCCAGACGGTCGGCTCGCAGGTGCTAATGGTGATTCCGCCGAACTTGGGTTACGGCGACACCGCCCAGGGCTCCATCCCCGCGAACTCCACGCTGATCTTCGTGGTCGATATTCTGGCCGCCTACTGACAGGCGACCGAGACAGTAGCTGAAAGCCGCCCGACGCATGTGTGTGCCGAGCGGCTTTTGTATATGCGGCGGCAAGAACCACCCCCAGTCAGTCAAAGACTGACAGCCCCCGCCAGCGGCGGGCGGTTTACTTTGCCCCCGCTGGCTGTCAAGCGTAGCGAAACTGGGGAGTCTAGTAGGGAATCGAAATACGGCAAGGGGGCTTCCCGCGCGTGCGGGAAGCCCCCTATGAAGGTTGAGCCGATTGGCGTTGATCAGGCGAGAGCCACCGGATCGACCGGGACGCCGGGGTTCATCGTGGAGGTGATGGTCACCTTCGTGATGTAACGGCCCTTGACGGTGGCCGGCTTCAGACGCTTGACTTCGTCGGCAACGGCCTTGAAGTTCTCGTCCAGAGCGGTCTCGTCGAAGGAGAGCTTGCCGATGAGGAAGCTCAGGTTGCCGTTCTTGTCCACGCGGAACTCGATCTTGCCGCCCTTGATGTCCTTGACGGCCTTGGTGACGTCCATGGTCACGGTGCCGGTCTTCGGGTTCGGCATCAGGCCACGGGGGCCGAGCACGCGGCCCAGACGACCGACCTTGCCCATCATGTCCGGGGTGGCCACGACGGCGTCGAAGTCGAGGAAGCCGTTCTGAACCTTCTCGATCAGGTCGTCGTCACCGACGATGTCGGCGCCGGCCTCGACAGCCTCGGTGGCCTTCGGGCCACGGGCGAACACGGCGACCTTGGCGGTCTTACCAGTGCCGTGAGGCAGGTTGACGGTGCCACGGACCAGCTGGTCGGCCTTGCGCGGATCCACGCTCAGACGGTACACGGCTTCGACGGTCTGGTCGAAGTTGTAGGCCGGCATGGACTTGAGCAGAGCGATAGCCTCGTTGGCGGTGTAAAGGTTGTTGCGATCGACCTTCTCAGCCGCTTCGCGGTACTTCTTGGAACGCTTAACCATGTGTCCTTCTCCTCTCAGTCGATAACCGTGATGCCCATCGAGCGAGCGGTGCCCGCGATGATCTTCATGCCAGCCTCGACGTCGCGGGCGGACAGATCAGCCATCTTGATCTCGGCGATCTCGCGCAGCTGCGCCTTGGTGACGGAGCCGACCTTGTGGGTCAGCGGGTTTTCGGTGCCCTTCTGGATACCGGCGGCCTTGAGCAGCAGAGCCGCTGCAGGCGGGGTCTTCAGAATGAAGGTGAAGGAGCGATCCTCGTAAACGGTGATCTCAACAGGGATGACCTGACCCATCTTGTCCTGCGTCTGCGCATTGTACTGCTTGCAGAAGTCCATGATGTTCACGCCATGCGAACCCAGAGCCGGACCCAGCGGCGGGGCAGGATTGGCCTTGCCAGCCTGGATCTGGAGCTTGATCAGCGCCGAGACTTTCTTCTTGGGAGCCATTGTATGGTTCTTCTTTCTATGAAGCGGTGATGTCGGCACCCGCGGCGGTCGCCCGCAGCGGATTCCTCCCGCAACGTATATTGCTGTGCTGTGCTAGCGGATTCGCATACACGTATCCTCCAGACACAACTTTTCTATTATGCCTATGAGAGCGGACAATATCGCGGCATCGCGGGTGCGTGCGGCCGTTCATATTTCCCGGATTATCGGCAGGGTCATTGGGCTCGGATCCGTCGCATATGTGAAGAGCCGCTATGCATGTGCACAGCGGCTCATTGGTCACGCTTCACGCTGATCAGGCGCGGAACACGGAAGACCTAGAATCAGGCCTGCGGGGTCTGCCCCGGGTAGGAAGCGTCCGAATCGGGCTGCTGGTAAACCGGAGCGGCAGGCGCCGGCTGCTCATACGCAGTCGAGGCGACCGGTGCGGTCGGGGCCTGCGGCGCAGCGGGAGCCTGCGGAACGCCGGCATCGGACACCGGGGCGGCAGGTGCCGGGACCGGAGCACCGGGGAATGCCGTCGGCACATACTGCGGCTGGGCGGAAACACCCGGCACCGCGACCTTCGCGGCCTTCTTCTGATTGACGAACGCAAGCACGGTGCCGACAATCAGGCCCAGCGCCGCGATGACGAGCAAGTATGCGCCAATACCGAAAGCCACCGCATTCTTCGCGTAGCCGGACGCGAGACTTCCCAGACTGCCATAGTTGCTGCCGAGCTCGTCCAAGCTACCGTTGATCCCGTTGATCTTGCTCTTGGAATACACCATCTCAAAGATGCTGAGTACCAGCACCAAGGCGGAAATGATCATTGCGGGGAGGTGCTTCTTGAAGAACGTGAGCGCCGCGATGGCAAGAACCGCAACGAGGACAATCCATCCATCCCCGCCTTGGAACAGGCTGACGCTGCCGCTGTATCCAAACGCCGAGATGGACACGAACGGCACGATGCAGGCGATGATCGCCAGCACGCCGGCCACGTAGGTGATGATGGAAATGAAGTCGAATGACTGGCCTCCGACGGTCACGTTCTTGCCACCCAGGTTCTGGGCGAAACCGGCGACGGAGTTCTGGATGTTCGCCGCGTAATCGGGGGTTGCCGGCGCCTGATAGGGTGCCCCTGCAGGCGGCACGGGCTGGGCAGGCGGCACGGGTGCGGTGTACTGCGGCTGCTGATAGGCCGCGTTTGCGTCCGAAGCCGGCTGAGCGGGCTGCAGGGCTCCATAAGAGTTGTTTCCAGTGGGGAAACCGGCATTGGGATCTGTCATATGTGCCTTCTTTCGTTCGGTCAAGCGCCAACGCCCAACATTGACCAACATAGCATATGACCGATATCTAATACGGTTTTGCCCATTTTGCGCGATGCCGCCGCCCCGAAAAGGCCCTACAGACGGCCGCAATCATGACACGCAGTCATACATACCGACTGTCGGTATGTATACTGATGACATATCGAAAGGAGAACCATGGCACGCAACCCGCACCCCGAGGTGACGGAACGCCGCATCCTCGCCGCCGCGAAAAAGCTGTTCGCCGAGAAAGGCTACGACAAGACCTCCATCCAGGACATCATCGATAAGCTGGGAGACCTGTCGAGAGGCGCGATCTACCACCACTTCAAGTCCAAAGAGGCCATCCTCGAACGACTGAACACCGACGACTGGCACGCCAGCCAGGCCCTGTGTGACGAGATCGCGAAACGCGACGACATGAACGCGATGGAAAAGCTCCGCTCGCTGTTCGCCAACTCGCTGGGAGACGCCGCGCACCTGGCGCTCGTCAAGGCCACCGTGCCGTTCTTCGACGATCCCGCCACATTCACCGCCAACATGCGATTCTGGTCAACCGAGCTGCCGAAAAACTTCGAGCCATTGATCGAGGAAGGCCAGCTGGACGGCTCCATCCCCACCGAATACCCGCGCGAAGTGGCGCAACTGCTGGCCCTGCTATGCAACTATTGGCTGATGCCATGCTTCTTCCCCGCCACGCGCACGCAGCTGCGGTATCGTCTGCAATGCCTCGCCACCATGCTCGACGCGCTGCACGCGCCGGTCTTCGACCAGCATCTCATCGATCTCGCCACGGACGGCATGATGGCCTTCGCCGGCGACGGCAGCGGCAGCGCCGCCGAGCAACAAGACGGAGGCGGCACCAGTCCGGTAAGCGACGCACACTAGACGACGCTGACTCCGGGGCAGGACGCGGCACGAATGTTTCGCCTCCCCGCTCCAGCACTGATTTACATACCGTCAGTCGGTATGAATGATTGCCGATGAACCACCAACTCCGGCATCAAAATCGTCCGTCCCAATACATTGCCGTGCCATCCATCAAACCCACGCCAAATCCACCAACGCAAAACACCGAGACCAACTCGCCACCAGCAGCAAAGGAACCCACCATGCCCACCACACCGGCACAACCCTCCGAAACACAGCTTCCCGCGGCACAGCACGAAACAGAGCAACCCAACACTTCCCCCGAACCGCAACCGCAACCGCAACCAAAGGCCGCGCATCCGCTGCGCTCCCGCAATTTCATCCTGCTCGTCGCCGGGCAAGGCATCTCGCTGTTCGGCAACATGATGCTGCGCTTCGCTATGTCGATGTGGGTGCTGGACGAGACCGGCTCAGCCACCGCATTCGCATCCATCCTCGCCATATCGTTCGTGCCGATGATCCTCGGCGCCCCGTTCGGCGGCGTGTTGGCCGACCGGATGAACCGCCGCACGCTCATGGTCATCCTCGACGCGGCGTCCGCCGTGACGGTCGCGCTCGCGCTCGTCTGGTTCTCCGCCGCCGGATTCAGCATCATCGCCGTGGGCGTAATGCAGGTGGCGCTATCGCTGCTCGGTATCTTCGAGACGCCGACCGTCGAATCCGCGCTGCCGCAGATGCTGCGCCAATACGGGGATGCGACGCTGAACACCAGCGCCGCGATAGTCAGTCAGGTGCAGCAGGTCAGCGCACTGATACCCAGCTTCCTCGGAGGCGCCGTGTACTCGTTCTTCGGCATCCGGCCGATGATGGCCGTCTCCGTGGCGGCATTCGCCGGCGCGGCGGCCATCGAATGCTTCATCCGGCTTGGTATGCCCGAACGCGACGAGGAGATGCCGACGCCACTCGACGACCTCAAGGCCGCTCTGCGGTTCCTGACCCGGGAAAAACCGAACCTGCTGAAAATGGTCCTGCTCGCCTCCGCGCTGAACTTCGTCGTACTCGGCTATGGCGCCGTCGGATACGCGTTCGTCATCCGCACGCAATGGGGATTCGACGCGACCGTCTACGGCATTGCCGACGGACTGATCAGCATCGCGGCCCTGATGGGCATGATCATCGTGACGATGATGGCCGGACGGCTGAAAATTGGCCATATGACGAAGATCCTGACATTGCTCGGACTGACCGTCATCCCCCAAGGCGTGGCCTGCATGCTGTCTGGCGGCAACTGGACGCGGCTGATGGCGCTCGTGGCCTTCGCCTGCATCGGCGATGTCATCTGCTCATGCGCGAATATCATCGCCGTGCCCGCAATCCAAATGCGCACGCCCGATGCGATGCTCGGTAAAGTGATGGCGCTGCTGTCTGCGCTGGCCATGTGCATGCAGCCGCTCGGGCAGATGGCGTACGGCTGGGCGTTCGATCATCTCCCCGCCGCCGCGATATTCATCGCGTCAGGCGCAGTGCTCATCGCTATGGCGTTGCTGTCCGCGTCGCTGTTCGCGCACTTCGACGACTGACGACGGCGGTGCATCCTTTTCATCGACCATAATCAGTCACAGAGAAGGCCCCGATTCCTTCAGCGGAAATCGGGGCCCTACAGGCTCTCTGTACCGTTACTCGAAATCGGCACCGAGCGCGGAGAGCTTGCCGCGGAAATCCGCGTAGCCGCGGTCAATCAGCGAAATGCCATGCACATTGGACGGGCCGGACGCGGCAAGCGCCGCAATCAGATGGCTGAAACCGCCACGCAGATCCGGCACGTCGATATCACGGCCGGTCAACGGGGTCGGTCCGAAAATCACAGCGGAATGCTTGTAGTTGCGCTGCTGGAAACGGCACGGCAGCGAGCCGAGGCACTCGCGATACAGCTGAATCGTCGCACCCATCTGCACAAGCGGCTTGGTGAAGCCGAATCGGTTCTCATACACGGTCTCGTGCACAATCGACAGGCCATTCGCCTGGGTGAGCGCCACGACCAGCGGCTGCTGCCAGTCGGTCATGAAACCGGGGTGTACGTCCGTCTCGATGGCCACGGGCTTGAGGTCGCCGCCCGGATGCCAGAAACGGATGCCCCTGTCGGTCACCTCGAACTTGCCGCCGACCTTGCGGAACACGTTGAGGAACGTCATCATCTCCGGCTGCGTAGCACCCTTGACGAAAATGTCGCCGCGCGTGGCGAGCGCCGCCGACGCCCAGCTGGCGGCCTCGATGCGGTCGGTCAGCGACGTGTGCGTGAAGCCATTGAGCTCCTTGACGCCCTCGATGCGGAACGTGCGATCCACATCCACCGAAATGATCGCGCCCATCTTCTGCAGCACGGCCACCAGATCCATGATCTCGGGCTCGATTGCGGCACCCGACAGCTCGGTCTTGCCTTCGGCGAGCACGGCGGCCAGCAGCGTCTGCTCGGTCGCGCCCACGGACGGGTACGGCAGATGGATCTTCGCGCCGTGCAGGCCGTTCGGAGCGGTGATGTGAATGCCGTCCTTGTGCTCCTTGTCGACCGTGGCACCCAGCTTGCGCAGCGTTTCCAGATGGAAATCAATCGGACGGCCGCCGATCGCGCAACCTCCCAGCGCCGGGATGAACGCCTCGCCGAGACGATGCACCAGCGGGCCGGAGAACAGGATCGGAATGCGCGAAGAGCCGGACAGCGTGTCGACATCCGCCACATCGGCGAGCTGCACATGCGTCGCGTCGATGTTGACGATGCCGTTGGTGCCATCCACCTCCACATCCACGCCATGCAGGCGCAGCAGATCGGACACCACATGCACATCGCGAATCTCGGGCACGTTCTTCAGCACCGACTTGCCGGGGGCGAGCAGCGCCGCGACCATCGCCTTGCTCACGAAGTTCTTCGCGCCACGCACCTTGATCGTGCCGTTCAGCGGTTTGCCGCCGACCACATGCAGGACATCGTTCTCCGATTCCGCCATCCTCAACACTCCTATTCATTCGCCGGGCCACCCCGGACATCACATCCATTAGTTTGCCATACGGCATGTGGCGGGCACGTGAAATGCGCCGGAAGCCGATTACCATGTCGCAGCGAATGGTTCTCAATAAGAAACGTGCGAGTCCCGTCGTCGGCAAAACGAACATGATTGTATGCATATGGCCGATATTCCAACGAGTAAGCCGATGTTCGTTTTGTTCGCAAATGTGAGGAGTACTCGCACAAACGCTATTGAGAACGATTCGCTGATACAGCGGATCAGTCATCCGCCTTGATCTTGCGGGCCAGCTCGGCATCCCACATCGCGCCGGTAGCGCTCATCACCACATCGGCGCCGGCCGCGCGGTACGCCCGGTAATCCTCTGGCGCCACGACACCGCCCACGCCGATGATCGCATAGTCAAGCCCCAGCCGCTCGCGAATCGCCGCAAGACGCGACACCATGTCAAGGCCTGCCCCGCGAATCGCGCTGCCGCACACGCCGCTGCGGTCGCGCCCCTTGCCGGGCAGCGCCTGCCCGCCGTTCGCGTCGACGAGCCGGGCCGAAATCGTATTGATCGTGCTGAACGCCTGCACCGTGCCGCGGGCGGCGGTCTGACGCACCATGAGCTCCAGAGCGGCATCGTCAATCACGCGGCGATCCGGCCCCCAGCCACCCTCGACCTCGGTCGGCGGGATATACGCCAGCTTGACGATCAGAGGCCGGTCGCCGATTTCGCCCTTGACGGCCTCGGTGATGCGGCCGACCAGATGCGGGTCATGGCACAGCAGGCGATTATGACCCTCGTTCGGGCAGCTCGTGTTCATCTCCATGAGGTCGGCGCCGGTCTCGCACACCAATCGTGCGGTTGCGACATGATCCGCGATATAGTCGTCGCCGCTCATGCCCTCCACGCGCGATCCCTGGAAGCTCGGCAGCAGCACCTGCCCCGGGCCGGCCGCCGCGATGGCCCGGCGCATGTCCGGCTGCCACTCATCCGGGTCGCGGGACGGCACACCGAACGAATTCGAAATGGAAATCGGCAGGCGATAGTCCGTGTCCGCAAGCACGCCCTCATCAAGTTCGGCGCTGCCCGGCGTCAGTGAGCCGTCGGCACTGGTCGGGTGCACGGCCAACACGTTCGGGAACGGATTGCACCCCCACGCGCGCGAGCGCACGGTCTTGTACGTGGCGATGTCGAACCCCATGCGGAACGCGGCCGTGGTGAACCGCTCGTTGAGCAGCGGCCCGGCCGGAATGCCGAACGGCAGGTTAACGGGGATGCCGAGGAACGACGACTTCGCCGGCGAAGCGGCCTCGCCGGCCGGCACATCACCGCGCAGCGCCGCGGCGAACTCGCCGAACGGGCCGCGCGCATAATTATCCTCATAACTTAAGTCAACGTTGTAAAACGGCTCGAAATCACTCATGGCTCTCCAGACACTCAACCGACGCCGGACCGCTGCCGGCGCCACAAACACGACGATATATCCACTGTAAAAACAGCGGCAGACCCGCAACGCCGGGAGCATTCGCCAGGCCGTCTGCCAGGCTGGTCAGACGCCCATCATCGCGGTGACGAACGACAGTATCGTGATCGCCACATTCACGATCACGAAAATTAGGAACGCAGGCGACGTCCACCCCCAATACGTTCCCAGCGCGCTGCGGTTCACCCGCCGATAGGCGCGCAATCCCCCGCCGTATTTCACCAGCACGACGATCAGGCCGATGATCGAAACACCCAAAAGTCCCAGCGTATACGCCGTGTTCCCCGCGTCGCCGAACAGGCCCGCCAGCCACGGCAGCACGCCTCCGAGCACGGCGTTGTTGAACACGTGCAGCACAATCGACCACACCAGCGAATACTCCATCGCCACGAACCCGAACAGCAAACCGCAGCCGAACGCGAACAGGCCCTGCACCACATCGTCATGGAACAGGCCGAACATCAGCGCGCTGGTCACGATGGCGAAATTCCGGCCGAGCGGCTTCAGGCCGCGCATCAGCACGCCACGGAACACCAGCTCCTCGGCGACCGGCGCGGCAAGGCCGACATACAGCCACATCCAAATGTTGGTCGAGGCCTCGCTGATGTTGTCGGATGTGGGCGATTGCAACGTGGTGCCGAACATCGAGAAGCCGAGCTGGATCAGGACGATCGCCGTCTGGATCGCCATGACCAGGATGATGAACGTCAGCAGCCACGATGGTTTCATACGCGCATGGCCGGGCTCGCCGAGCCAGAAGTCGCGACGGAATATCATCCTGCGGCGCATCGGCAGTATGAAGCCCATGCCGCCGAGCACCGTGAGCAGCATGATCACGCCGGTCAGCTGCACGAGGGCGGCGCTGAGCGACTCGGCCGTCAGCGTTCCTCGCCCCGCGGCTCCGCTCAGGCCCAGTATGATGCCGATGACGAACGAGGCCAGTACGTTCACGCCCATGAACACGCCCTGGTAGGCGAATATCAGGCCCGCGTGGCGGGTGACGGTGCCTCGCAGCCAGCGGCGGCGGGCCTTGACCGGGTCGATCGGGACGGGCTGGGCGACAGGGATGGGCGGCGCGACGGGTCGTTGCGCCGAGGAATATGGAGGATACGGAGGATATGGCGGGTACAGCTGTGACGGATATGGCGAATACGACTGGATCGGCTGGCGCATCCCCGGCTGACCTGTTCCTGACGGAATCGGAGGCACCGGACGTGGCTCAGAAGCCGGTGCCCATTGTCCCGCCACCGGCGGCTGCGAGTGGCCGACCGGCTGAGGCCGGTTCACGGATTGCGGCGGATTCACAGGCCGTGAATACGGCAAAGGCTGCGGCGTTTCGCCGGCCGTCCATTGCATCGGCTGCCCAACTTGCTGCGGGGCGTCACCGGCAGGCATCTGGAGTTTTTCGGGGTTTCCGTCTCCAGCAGCCGGCTGCCTCTGACCTTCCGGTTCCATCTCATCATCAGGTTGCCCATGGGCCTGTTGCCGATCGTTCATGCTCATGGTTCAACAGTACGCCGTGTATCGCCCATCAACGTCAGTGTCGACATCTCATGTGGGCCCGATATGCCTGTGGGCGACATTTTGAAGCCTGGATTGGCGATATCTCGCTTTCAAGGGGTTGATTCGAGTCCCATGGGACATCTATCTGCGTTTCAGGGGGTTGGTAGCCAAGTATGAACGCCTCCAGAACGGCATGGTTCCAATGGCGATTGGCGCTCAATACTCCAGGTATCACGTTTCGGCACCCCCTCGAAACGTAGATAGATGTTTCGCGACCGTCGAATCAACCCCTCGAAATGCAGATAGCGTCGGATCGTAGACCTCGAATCACACTCACGATGTGGGACCACCCCGGTCGCTTCGCAACAGCCCTTCGGGCCCTGCAGTCAAGGACGCCCGTCCTGCGGGCGCGACCTTATTTGCTCGCCGGCCGGCTCGCCTTCGCCTACGGACGGCACCACCGGCCGTAAGGCCGACTGGGGGGGGGGGGGAAAAAAAACCGGGAAAACACCATGTCAACGCAAAAGGCCCTCCGAAGAGGGCCTTTTGCACATTGCGGTTATTCCGGAATCACTCGGAGTCGCGGGATTCCTCCGAACCGGCGGCGGAGTCATCCGCGGCCGGAGCGGCGTCATCGGACTGCACGGTCTGCGTATCAGCCGTATCAGCACCGTCGGCCACCAGTCCGCTCTCGGCGGCGCCCTCGTCCTCGCCCTGCACGTGTGCGCCCGTAGCGCTCTGACGCTTCCGGGCCACGGTGACGCCCACGCCAATCGCAGCCAGCACCACGACAAGCACCACGACGATGGCGATCGACGCACCCGTGTCGGACAGCCCCTCCTGCGGCACGGCAACAACATCAGCGGCATTGGCAGCGACACCGGTCGCGCCCATAGCAGCGGCCGTCGCCACCGCGGCAACCACGCTCATCAGCTTCTTACGCACGCTCATCACGTCCTTTCCTTTACGAACATCCAAGCACCGATGGTATCGCGACGAATTGACTGTTGCGTGGGGAAAAACCTTCAGCCCAGCAGGGCGAGCAGGTCGTCCTTGGTGAGCGCGGCCATCGACCGTCCGGTGGCGGAGGACGCGGAATCCACGAACCGTTGCGCGAGGTCTGTCTTGCTGCGCTGGAGGTTGAGGATGCGCTCCTCGATCGTGTCCTTCGCCACGATCTGATACACGTTGACGTCCTGTGTCTGTCCTATGCGGTGGGCGCGATCGGTGGCCTGATCCTGCGCGGCCGCGTTCCACCACGGATCGGCGTGCACGACCACGCATGCGCCGGTCAGGTTCAGGCCCGTGTTTCCCGCCTTGAGCGAGATCAGGAACACCGGCGTCGCGTCGGCGTTGAACCGGTCCACCAGCTCCAGACGGCGTTTCTTCGGCGTCGCTCCGGTGATCATGTCGTATTCCACGCCGTCGGCCCGCAACCGTTGCGCGATCAGGTCGAGGTAGCTGGTGAACTGCGAGAAGATCAGCATCTTGCGGCCGGCATCACGGCAGGAGTCCACCAGTTCGATGATGGCGTCCAGTTTCGCGGAGCTTACGGTCTTGCGCGCCTTCGACTGTTTCACAGGCTGTTTCACGGACTGCTGTGGGTCTTTCGCGGCGGATTGCACCCCTGCGCTCAAGGCACTGGCATGCCCGTCGGCGTTCTCGTATATCAGCCGCGGGTCGCAGCATACTTGCCGCAGTCGGGTCAGCTGCGCCAGAATCTGGATTTTGCCGGTGTTGAAATCGGCCGGACGCTGCCTCAGGATGACCGAGCGCAGCTGCTGCTCCAGTGCCGCATACAGCTTGCGCTGCTCCCCCTGCAGCTGCACTGTGATGACGTTCTCGATCTTGTCGGGCAGATCCTTGAGCACCTGCGACTTAAGACGGCGCAGGATGAACGGCCCCACGAACGATTGCAGTTTCTTCTGTGCGGTCTCGTCGCCGCTCAGCACCGGCATCTCGAACCGTTCGCGGAAATGCGCGTACGAGCCGAGCATGCCGGGCATCAGGAAATCGAAGATGCTCCACAGCTCGCTCAGCCGATTCTCGATCGGAGTGCCGGTCAGGGCGAAACGATGCACTGCGGTGACGGAGCGCACGGCTTTCGACACCTTGGTAGCGGCGTTCTTGATGTACTGTGCCTCGTCGAGCGTCATGCAGTAGAACTCAAGTCCCGCATAGTCGTCGATGTCGCGCCGCAGCAGGTCATACGAGGTGACGAGCACGTCGGGAACGTCGTCGGACGCGGCCGCGGCCGATGCCGGCCTTGCGGATTCCCGCGTCGGAGACACACCGGTGTCCTGCTGTGCGGCGCGCACGCCGTCAAGCATCGCGCGACGTTCCGGTTTGGTGCCGGCGATGGCCTCCACGCGCAGCTCGGGAGTGTGCTTCGCCACCTCGGCTACCCAGTTGTACACCAGCGAGGCCGGGCAGACGATCAGATTCGGACGGCGCTCGGCCCGGGACTCCTTGTGCCGCGCAAGCAGCAGCGACAGCAACTGCACGCTCTTGCCCAAACCCATCTCGTCGGCGAGGATACCCCCGAATCCCTTGTCGCACACGGCATTGAGCCAGCGGAACCCCTCGGCCTGATACGGCCTCAGCACGGAGGCCAGCGCAGCGGGAACGCGGTACGTGGACGGATCGATCACGCGCAGGCCGTCCAGGTATGCGGTGAAGCTTGCGTCCTTCGCGTCGTCGTCGACCTGATGGTCCAGATAGTACGCCTCATAGGCGGGCACCGTGATCGAGCCGGATTCCAGATCGGCGGCCCGCAGTCCCAGGTCATCCGCGATCTCGTCGACGTCGGACATATCCACGTTGCGCATGTCGACGAAGGAGCCGTTGCGCAGCCGGTGGAATCTGCGGCGCCGACGGTAGCTCGCCAGCAGGCCCGGCACGTCGTCCGGGTCGATTTCGTCGGCGATCGGCGATATCTCCACGAGCCCGGATTTCACCGAAAGGCCTATGGAGATCGTCGGGCGCGGCATGGCGGTCAGTCCGTCGAACGCGGGCGTCGCCATCACGTCGCCCAAACCGCGCAACACCGCCAATCCTTCGGTCAGCAGACGGTATATCGCCTCGTCGTCGGACTCGGGGATGGCGGCCACGGCACCGGACGGGCGCGGGAAATAGTGGAGCATCGCCTCGACTGCGAGTCGCTCCATCTCCTTGTCGCGCATGGACGCGTCGACGCCGACGCCGTCGAACACGTGGTAATGCTTGTCGCCATAATGAGCCTGCGCGTCGCACGTCACCCCGGCGCGGTCGCGGTCGAGGTAAAACGCGAGCCTGCAGGGCACGCGCATTTTCGCCAGCAGCTCGGGCGGCACGTCGATGATCAAGCCGCCGTGCGCCGGAACTCCGGTTTCACGCCCAGCTGGCGGCACGAGCCGGTCAAAGACCGATGACGCGGCGGAACCGTCCTCCGCGTTCGGACCGGCGGATGCGCCAATGGCGTCGACCGCCCGCCCGGCCTCGTTCTCCTGGCGGGAGACCAGTTGCGGCAGTACCGTGCGCACGAAACGATCCACATCACTTTCGCTCAGATACATCGCCTCGCGATCGTTTTCACCGCACAGCAGGCTCAGCAGTGCCCGTTTCTGCGCAAAATCGGCATCGCACCGGTATATCGTCGCACGATCGACGCTCAGCAGCGCCCGGCCGCCCGATCCCACGCCCGCGCCCGATTCGGCTTGGGAAAACGGCCGCGCGATCACGTAATGCGAGCGCTGTCCTTCAATGAATCGTTCCACGCGCTGCGCATGCCGTATCACGTAACCGGCCGCCGCCGTACTGCCGTTCGAGGCCTCGGGATCGTCGCCGCGTTCCACCGCAAGGCCGAGATCGGGATTGCCGTCCACGACTGATACGCGCATCGTCGGCGCGTAGAACCGTGCCGGAGCCGTGTATTCCACCGTGTCTTCGGTGCCGACGTACGTATCGAGCAGTTCGGCGACCTCACCGTCCGACAACGTCAGCGTCGCGTCATCCGACTGACGCCGGTAATAGTAGGAGTATGCGCTGTTGTCGTTGTTGATGACGGCGCGGATGTCCTGCGCGCGGGAGAGCACGTCGAGCAGGTTCCGCGAGCGCTCGTCAAAGGCGTCGCGCGAGTGCACGAACGCGAGCTTCTTGCCGTATGCGACGAACTCGCGGTTTTTCACGGATTGCAGCAGCGAGGCGATGTCCTTGACCACATAGGAGATGCCACGCGACGGCACTTCGATGCGGAATTTCGCCACGCAGCTGTTCAGCGAGAAACTCAAGGAGAGCCGCAGCGACACGCTGGCGATGGGCATGAACCGCGCCGTCTGGGCTGCGCCGGCGACACCTCCGGAATCAGCCAGTCCGCCGATTTCCTTCAACAGGTCGAGCTGCCGGCTCTGCGATCTGCGGGTGCGCTCGTCGTCCTGCTGCCGCATGAACAGGTCAAGCGCGCGGGTCGTGCGCACGGCAGGTTGCCGGGGAACCAAGCCTGCGGCTCCGCGACCGATACCGTTCGTGGAGCCGTTACCGTCGTCGGCCGCGGCGAAGTCATCCGGATGTTCGTTGTACGCCATGACCAGCGCGATGACATGTTTGCACACGCCCCGGAACCGGCCGTATGCGGGGCATGTGCACGATGACTGGCCGACCTTGCCCGCGTCGGTGTCGATCGCGACGGAGACGCGGTAATCGTCCGCGTACCGGTCGGCGCCTTTGACCAGCGCTGTCAGGCGTACGTTGGCCCGCGCGCCCGTCAGCATGGTGCCCGAGGTACGTGGCGAATCCGGCACGTTGAACGATACGGCCATGTCGTGCATACGCCCGGATTTCAGCACGTCCTTCGCACGAAAATACACGGCATTGCCGCCGAGCCGGCGCAGTTCGGCGTCGTCGACGGAGGGCGGCAGCGGCGCGGCACCGGCAGTGTCGTCTGCCATGTCGGCGTACGAGCCGCGAGCGCCGTACGTGACGCCGTCATCGTCGGCATCACCGTCGGAGAAGTCGCGGTACTGGCCGCCGCCGGAGCGGGAACCATACACGGACGCATGCCAATCCATCAATGCCCCTTCCGTTGCAGCGAGCGACAATCACGCCCGTGCATGCCATCATGACCGGCCAACATCCCGGTCGATATACGGATACGACATTAACAGGTTTCACTCCGCTCAACCAACACCGGCGCAAAGGCATCGCTGGCTGAGGCTGGCCCGATCGGTCAGATGATGCCGCGGTCGCTCAGCGGGCCCGCCCAGTCGCTCTCTTCGGGCTCGCGGGCGGACTGGATGGGTTCCTCGGCCCAATGCTTGGCGGGGATGGTCTTGGGCTTGAACGGGAACTTCTCGGCGCGCATCTTCTCGTAGGCGGCGATGTCGTCCTCATGCTGCAACGTCAGGTCGATGTCGTCGTAGCCGTTCATCAGGCGCCAGCGCACGTAATCGCCGACCTCGAACGGCAACGTCACGTCGCCGCAGGTGACGGTGCGCTGCTCAAGGTCGACGGTCATCTGACGACCGGGCTCCTCGTCCAGCAGCTTCCACAGGAGTTCGACGGATTCCTGCGGCATGATGGCCGCCAGCACGCCGTTCTTGGCGGTGTTGCCGTAGAAGATGTCGGCGAAGCTCGGCGCGATGACCACGCGGAAACCGTAATCGTGCAGCGCCCACACGGCGTGCTCGCGGGAGGAGCCGATGCCGAATTCGGGGCCGGCGACCAGAATCTGGCCCTTACCGGCGTATTCCGGCTTGTTGAGCACGAAGTTCGGGTCTCGGCGCCATGCGTAGAACAGGGCGTCATCGAAGCCGGACTTGGTCACGCGCTTCAAGAACACAGCGGGAATGATCTGGTCGGTATCGACGTTGGAGCGGCGCAGCGGCACGCCCACGCCGGTCAGTGTGGTGAGTTTTTCCATAACAATTTTCCTTTCGGGGATCTCTCCCCCAGTCAGTCTTCGACTGACAGCCCCTCGTCAGAGGGGGCTCACGTGTATTGACTCAGAGATCGGCGGGAGACGAGATTGTGCCGCGGATGGCGGTGGCGGCGGCTACGGCCGGCGACGCCAGATGCGTGCGCGAGCCCTTGCCTTGGCGGCCCTCGAAGTTACGGTTCGAAGTGGAAATCGAGCGCTCGTTCGGCACCAGCTTGTCCGGGTTCATGCCCAGGCACATCGAGCAGCCGGCGTTACGCCATTCGGCGCCAAAGTCCTTGAACACCTTATCGAGGCCTTCCTTCTCCGCCTGCAAACGCACGCGGGAGGAGGCCGGCACCACCAGCACGCGGTGGATGTTCTCGGCCTTGCGGTGGCCCTTCATAATCGCGGCGGCCTGGCGCAAATCGTCGATACGACCGTTGGTGCACGAACCAATGAACACGGTGTCCACGGCGATGTCCTTGATCGGCATGCCTGGCTTCAAACCCATGTATGTAATCGCACGTTCGGCGGCGGCGCGCTTGGTGGCGTCGGCGATCTTGCCCGGCTCCGGCACGGAGGCGGTGATCGGCAGACCTTGGCCGGGGTTGGTGCCCCACGTCACATATGGACCGAGCTTGGTGGCGTCAATATCCACCACCTTGTCGAATACGGCATCGTCATCGGTCTTCAGCGTCTTCCAGTACGCCACGGCCTGATCCCACAGCTCGCCTTCCGGCGCGTGCGGACGGCCCTTCAGGTACTCGAACGTGGTCTCGTCCGGCGCGATCATGCCGGCACGCGCACCGGCCTCGATGGACATGTTGCACACGGTCATACGTTCGTCCATGGTGAGGTTGCGAATCGCCTCACCACGGTATTCGATCACGTAACCCTGGCCGCCGCCGGTGCCGATCTTGGCGATGATCGCCAGAATGATGTCCTTGGCCGTCGCGTCCGCGGGCAGCTTGCCGTTGACGTTGACGGCCATGGTCTTGAACGGCTTCAGAGACAGCGTCTGTGTGGCCATCACGTGTTCGACTTCGGAAGTGCCGATGCCGAACGCCAGCGCGCCGAACGCGCCGTGCGTCGACGTATGCGAATCACCGCACACGATGGTCATGCCCGGCTGGGTCAGGCCCAGAATCGGGGCGAACGCGTGGACGATGCCCTGATCGGCGTCGCCCAGCGGGTGCAGCCGCACGCCGAACTCCTTGCAGTTCTTTTCCAGCGTGCTCAGCTGCAGGGCGGATGTCTTGTCCGGGTTCGGACGGTCGATGTCGACCGTCGGCGTGTTGTGATCCTCTGTGGCGATCAGCTGATCGACGTGACGCGGCTTGCGCCCGGCCAGGCGTAGACCCTCAAACGCCTGCGGGCTCGTTACTTCATGCATGAGCATCAGGTCGATGTACAGCAAATCGGGTGCGCCGTCGCTCCCCTGCCGCACCAGATGGTCGGCCCAGACTTTCTCGGCCAATGTGGTTCCCATTCGGGACCTCCTCAAATTTCCTCGCGCAAGGTATTGCCCTCACGCTTTTTATGTGGTAATAAGCGTATGGGCAAGGGCACGTCGAGAACTTCCCTAGGCCGATATATGAGATAAATACATGGCCATAAAACGGCGAAAACACGGCGATGCATGAATTATTCTTGTTTTTTGCGGTTCTTGTCGAAAATATCGCGATATTACCGGCCTGCCATTAACAGAAAAGCGTCTACGTTACTTTTGCATTTCATTATGTGAGATGGCATAATGCTTCATTATGACTTCTCTGACGCAACCACTGGCCACAAGCATGGCCGATGAACGACAGCGTGCCGACGACGAGATGCATGACGACGGCACCGTGACCAGCACCATGACAGCGGACGCCATCGAGTACACCATCAGCGGAGAGATCCATTCCGGCGTCGGTGTACTCGACAAAACCGTGAAGATTTTGGACGCGCTGGAATCCGGTCCCGCGACTCTCGGACAGCTGGTGTCGGCCACCGGCCTGGCGCGACCGACCGCCCACCGTCTGGCGATCGCGTTGGAGCGCCACCGCTTCGTGCTGCGCGATCAGCACGGACGATTTGTGCTTGGCTCGCGTTTCGCCGAGCTTGCCGCCGCAGCGGGCGAGGATCGTCTGCTGACCGCGGCGGGGCCGATTCTGCAGACACTGCTTGACCGGACCGGCGAATCCGCGCAAATCTACCGCCGTCAGGGCGATCAGCGCGTGTGCATCGCCGCGGTGGAACGCGCCAGCGGCCTGCGCGATTCGATTCCCGTGGGCGCGATGCTGTCGATGGAGGCCGGGTCGGCCGCGCAGATTCTGCTCGCCTGGGAGGATTCCGAGCGGCTGCATCAGGGGCTGAGGCACGCCAAGTTCACTGCCGCGAAGCTCGCCGCCGTGCGCAAGCGCGGTTGGTCCGAATCGGTGAACGAGCGCGAAGAGGGTGTCTGCTCCATCTCCGCGCCGATCCGCAACGCCTCCGGTCAGGTCATCGCCGCGATTTCCATTTCCGGCCCGTCCGGCCGTATGGGCAACTCGCCCGGGCGCCGTTACGCCCCGCTGGTCATGGCCGCCGGCAAATACCTGACCGACGCCCTGCTCAAGGCCAGCTCCGTTCGCTGACGGCGCCGGCGACGGACGGGCGCAGAGCCCAGCAGGCTGTCGAGCGCAGCGGATCAGTGGAGCGCCCCCGCTGGCGGGGGCGCTCCTTGGCATCAGACAATGCCTGACGACTCAGCCCGTCAGCGGGGGCGTCCCTTTTTGCTCAGATCTTCTTCAATGCGGCAGCGACCCCGGCGAGCAGGCCGGGTTTCCTCAGCAGATTGACGCCATCGGCGGCGTTCGACTGCCCTTCGACCGCATAGGTGTACGCCTTGTTGGAGCTCGGTTTTCCGACCAGCTCGCCGAATGTCAGCAGCTGCGTCCGCGGGCTGTACGGGTGGCGGATGTCGAACTCGAACAGTCTTGCCGCACGATTCGCCGCGGCCGGTCCGTACGAGCCGAATCCGCAGGTCGGCGTCGCCACCAGCATCATCCCGTTGAGCGAGCCGACGAAACCATTGCGATGGTCATGGCCCACAACCACTCCTATATATCCGTCCGTGTCGCGCAGTGCGGCGAACTCGCCGCAATCCTCGTCAGGACAGCTCACGCCTTCGCCCAGATAGCCGCCCGGGAGCGTCCGGTCATCATCGAGCACGTAATACTGCGCATCGTACTTGCGATACCCCTGTATGGCGTTATCGGCGTTCGCCGGCATGGCCTTCAGCACGTCATAAAACTGCGGCAACGGCATATGCTGGAACACCAGGGAGCGGACGCCGAGCCACCGCGGCACGTCGTGCACGAAACGCAGCGCGGCGTCGCTCGGCCGGCCATAGCCGCCCTCCCGTGCGTAATCGCCGGAATTGAGCACCACCAGACCCAGCACGGCACGTTGGCGATCCTGATCCAGGACAGGCATTGCGAACGTGCCGGGCTCGCATGCGGCCACTGGCTGATCCGGCAAACCGGATGACGGCACCGAACGCACCAGGAAGCCGGGATTCGCGGCGGAATCGTCCATATTGCACGGCGGGTTGATGCATCCCGGGAACTCACGGTACAGCGCGTCCAGCTCGGCCGGGCTCAGCCCGCACTGCGCATCATGGTTGCCGTAGGTGACGGCGAATGGTATGCCGCGGTCGATCAGCGGCTGCAGGAACGCACTGATGCCGGCACGCACCTTGGCCCGCGTGCGCTCGATCTTGCCGCGCCGCGCCGGCTCCCACTGCCGCTTGCGGAACGTGTCGCGGTACGCGTCGTCGTATCCGGCGATCTGGTTGCCGGTGAATATGACGACGTCGGGGCGCGCGGCATCCAGCGACGCCTCGATCAGCCGGATGGTGTCTTTGGAGACCTTCGGACCATCCTGTATGTCCGCCAGCTGCAACACGCGGAACTTGCCGGAACGGTGGAACTGGAGACGTCCCAGACGCGCCGAGATGGACACCGGGCGCTCGTCATCGGGGCCGCTAGCGGATGCCGGCACTGCAATCTGGTTGAAATCCGTCATAACTCACAGCGTAGTACATACCACCTTGACCGTGCCTGACAGCACCATGGCGTGTCTTGAGCGGGCCGGGACACTGAGTTACAGGTTGAAATCGCCGTTCTTGGCAATTCCCCGTGTGAAATCGCCGTTTTAAGGTTCAAAAACGGCGATTTCACACGGGGAATAGTAGATTTCGGCGATTTCAACCCGTATTTTGGACGGATCCGGCCTATAGGCCACGAATCCGCCGGCTGAATGCGCCGAGAAACAAAAAAGCCCTCGCTTCCGCGAGAGCTTCATTCGCTGGGATGCCTGGACTCGAACCAAGAATGGCTGAACCAGAATCAGCTGTGTTGCCAATTACACCACACCCCAATTTGGCTTGGCGTAGCAACTCCGAAAAGTTGTTCGTCGTACCCCCAACCGGATTTGAACCGGTGTTGGCGCCGTGAGAGGGCGTAGTCCTAGACCGCTAGACGATGGGGGCTTGAGTTATCCGCTGTGCGGCGTGCCGCGCAACAGATGAAAACTATACGGCAATATCCAGCCCACCGCAACTCACGGCGTGTCGCGAGGATTTCCAACGGTTTTGGGACGGGCTCTTGACCACCGACGAAATCCGATAGACTCCAAAATATCCCAACCAATCTAGTCAACAAAAGCGTTATTCGGTAACATCGAACGAGACGGCACGATGCAGATACGTTAGGCTGCATCTCCACCGACCATCATCGAGGATGGCGAAACGGCTCACGTCAATCGTGCCGCGGGTCGCATGACATGGTCGAGATTCTCACGAATGCGCCATTACCGCACTACCATCGTCAATTGAGCCACAAAGACTGTCAAAAAACCTTATATTGCAACGATATAAGACATGCACTGACGGATTATCACGAATCCTATTGATGAATTATCAGACACTGTATTGATGAAATTGCAAATGAGGCAATGATGATACCAAGGACCATCGCGCAAGAGCTCACCCCGATGCTGTCATGGTTCCCGGTCGTCTCAGTGACAGGGCCACGTCAAAGCGGCAAATCCACGCTCATCAAAAACATGCTGCCCGATTACGAATACGTCAATCTTGAAGACGAAACCACCCGCATCAGCGCCATCGATGACCCGGTCGGGTTCATTCGATCACACGGCGCGAAACTCATCATCGACGAGGCGCAACATACTCCGGGACTGTTCTCGCAGATCCAGATCGCGGCCGACGAACGAGGCGGCATGGGGCAATACGTGCTGTCCGGCTCGCAAAACTTCCTCATGGAGAAGCGCATTGGGCCAATCTCTGGCGGGGCGCGTGGGCATGCTTCAACTGCCGCCCCTCTCGTATGAGGAGGCGATTCAGCCGGAACCCGGCCTCACCGTGGACGAATTCATGTTCCGCGGCGGCTATCCTCACCTCTATGACGTGTCAACGCCGAACGACATCTATTTCCACGACAATGGCCTGCTCAACTATCTTCTCGGGATTCATTCTGCGGAAGAGCTGCTGAACGACCCCAAGCGCGGTGATATGTTCGAGAATCTCATCATTTCGGAAACCGTGAAGCGATACCTCAACAAGAACAAAGACGGCGAGCTGTACTTCTACCGCGATACCAACCAGAGCGAAATCGACCTCGTAGACGCTACGCAGCGCCGTAGCCCCACCCTCATAGAGATCAAATCGAGAATGACTCCGCGACCAGATTTCTTCAGGCATCTCGCCACCGTCGAGGAAGAACTGGGCATGCCGGTCGATCGCAGAATCGTCGTGTATCGAGGAACAGAAAACTTCACGGGTAAGAACAGGAGGTATGTTACGGCGGAGCGTTATTTGGGGCGGTAAATCAGCGGAGGAGTTCTGCCCGCCTGATCGACGGAGACTCCCCCAGTCGCTTCGTGACACCCCTGCGGGGCAGTATTGTCCACTCGTATGTCGGCTCGCCTTCGATTACGAACGACACCTCCGTTCGCTTCACGGCTCAGCCCGCCAGCGGAGGCGCAAACTCCGCAGATAGCAGACGGCGGGCGGCGTCTTGCGACAGCCGCCCGCCGGATTCCGCATGCGCACAAGCGCTGCGTTACATCACAGGTGCTCGCGCAGGCCCTTCAGTCGAGCGATGGTGAGCGGCTTGCCGACGATCTCCATCGACTCGAACAGCGGCGGGGAGACGCGACGGCCGGATATGGCCACGCGAACCGGGCCGAAGGCGAGACGCGGCTTGTACCCGCCATCCTCCACGAGTGCCTTGTTCAGGGTCTCGTGCAGGTTGTCGGTCTTCCAATCGGCCTCGTCCACGCCCTCAAGCGCGGCGACGGCGGCATCGAGCACGTCGGCGGCGGAGTCCTTGAGCTGCTTCCTGGCATCGTCCGCAGGCTCCAGGTACTCCTCGGTGGACAGCAGGGAGCCGACCATGCCGGCGACCTCGCCCAGCAGGCGCACGCGCGGCTGGATCAGCGGAGCGGCGGCGGTCAGGACGGCCTTCTCGCGGTCGGTCAGCGCATCCCAATTGTCGGCCGAGACCACACCGTCGCGGTGCAGGTACGGCACGGAACGGCTGAGGAAGTCCTGCGGCTCAAGCATGCGGATGTGCTCGGCGTTGATGGAGATGGCCTTGTCGATGTCAAAGCGGGCCGGGTTGGCCTTCACGTCGCGCACGTCGAACTTGGCGATCATCTCGTCCATGGAGAACACGTCACGGTCGGGGGCGATGGACCAGCCGAGCAGAGCCAAGTAGTTGAGCAGACCCTCGCGGATGAAACCGTTGTCGCGGTGGTTGAACAGGTTGGACTCCGGGTCGCGCTTGGAGAGCTTCTTGTTGCCCTGGCCCATCACGTACGGCATGTGGCCGAACAGCGGCATCTGCTTGGCGATGCCGAGCTCCATCAGGTAGCGGTACAGCACGATCTGACGCGGGGTGGAGCTGAGCAGGTCCTCGCCGCGCAGCACGACGTTGACGTCCATCATCGCGTCGTCGACCGGGTTGGTGAGCGTGTACAGCGGATCGCCGTTCGGGCGCACGATGACATAGTCCGGCACGGAACCGGCCTTGAATTCGATGGTGCCGCGGATGAGGTCGTCGAAGGCGATGTCCTCGTCGGGCATGCGGATGCGCAGCGCGGGCTTGCGGCCCTCGGCGCGGAAGGCGGCCTTCTGCTCCTCGGTGAGGTCGCGGTCGTAACCGTCGTAGCCGAATTCGGCCGGGCGGCCGGCGGCGAGGTTGCGCTCCTTGATCTCGTCCGGAGTGGAGAAGGACTCATAGGCGTAGCCGGCTTCGAGCAGCTTTGCGGCCACATCCTTGTAAATGTCGCCGCGCTCAGACTGGCGGTACGGGCCGTGGGGGCCACCCACGTCGATGCCCTCGTCCCAGTCGATGCCCAGCCAGCGCAGGGATTCGAGAATCTGGTTGTAGCTTTCCTCGGAGTCGCGCACGGCGTCGGTGTCTTCGATGCGGAAGATCAGCTTGCCGCCGGTGGCGCGGGCTTCGGCCCAGTTGAACAACGCCGTACGGATCATGCCGACATGCGGCGTGCCGGTCGGCGATGGGCAGAAGCGCACGCGAACATGAGCCGGAAGTTCTGGTTTGGTGTCTTTTGAATGTTCAGCTTCAGTCATACGTTCCATTGTGCCGCGCCAACGGGACGTGAGCCGGTTCACTCACTTTTGGTCAATCGGTCTCACGGTCGCGCCGTCGATGGCAGAAAGAACGGCTGCTGGTATGGCGGTCGAAGCGCCGGCTTTGATGGCGGCTTCGACGGCGTTGCGCATGAAGGTTGCTGCGTCGTCCTGCCGATGGGTGACTGTCGGATTCCATGTACGGCGATGTATCGTCAATCCGGCAAGTGCACCTCGGTCAGGATATTTCGGCGCGCTCAGGCGGCGAGACCGGCGAACAGCGTCGCACAATCCTGCGACTCGTCCTCGCGGGTCTCGCGCTGGTCCATGACCTTGTTCTGATCGTTGTTCATGATCGTTCCCTTGTATTGCTACTTATACAGCTCCAATTGCTTGTTTCGATTCCATCACCGCAACCGAAATTATCGTTGATACTCATATATCGCAACCACTGGCAAAACGCAAATCGTGTTAGCGCGCACAGCGAGTCGTCACACAATCCCTACACTCATGCATGTAAACGGTCACACGCGGCACTCCCCGTTGCCTTGTTTACACCCCTTTCGTTCCGCCGCTCGCTCCCGCCAGTCAATGCGGTGCACCAACTCCTTCCATGCTGGTTCGCCTCGCAAGCCCGCTCCCCCTACTTGTCAGCGCGCTGAATCCTTCCAACCATTCCCGCCCGAGACGCACCGTTTCTGCTGATTGCGCATTGCCCACCTACCCCGTGTTCGTACATGCCGCGCCCATTCACACCGCTACCTTCACCCGGCTTCTTTGCACGGCCCCATATCTTTGCTGCGCCGCAAGACCCACATACGTGCCTACACTCCCGTCACTCCCCAAGTTGCGTCCTTAAGTGCGCAAAACGAGCGGATTCGTGCTCGTACACTGGAGATTCCACGCTTGACGAGCTTCATATCATCGAATGGCATCCCCACCGCCATTCACTCATCATCGACAGTGCACTCGCAATATGTCGCAGCCAAGCCACAACATAATCAAGCGCCACCACAAGAAAAGAGTCCGCAACACCACTTTCTCGGTTTCAAGGGGTTGATCGCAGCCCTCGCAGACATCTATCTGCATTTCAAGGGGTTGCTTTTCGTCAATCCTCCCTATATTGATGGCGATATTCCGCCCCTCATACTTCGTATACTGGCAGACAGCAACCCCTCGAAACGTAGATAGATGTTTGGGCGAGACGAAATCACCCCCTCGAAACGCAGATGCCGCTTTCGCGCCGAAGGATGAAGTTCCTGTTATCCGACCGAGTCACGCGAAGCCCAAACACGTGCGAATATGAGGGAACAACCCATGAAACCGTTGCAACGCCGCGACAATCTGGCTGACACATCACATCCAGCCGGCCAAATCGGCGATGGTCAGCCCGCGATAGTCAACGATTGCCTCATCGCACAGCCCACTGTCGCTCATATCCACACGCGCATGACCGGTGACCGCGACCACCGTCGCGCCCGACGCCCGAGCCGCCGTCAACCCGGGCTTGGAATCCTCGAAAACCAGACACTGACCGGCACCCGACGCATCGGCCGGCAGCCCGACCATCGACGCCGCACGCCAATACGGCGCCGGATCGGGCTTCGGCGTCACATCGTCGTTGCCGCACACATAGCCGACGAACGCGCCCTTAGGCGCCTGCGCCATCACATTCTCGACGATCTCGCGCGGGGAGCCGGTCACCAGCACGGCCGGAACGTGCGCCGCCGCCAGACCGGACAGCACATCGCGAACGCCCTCAATCCACGGCAGACGCTCCTTTTCCATGCACAGCACCTCATCGGACAGGTGCCGCACGATTGCATCGCCATCCCAATCGACCCCCGCACCGCGCAGCAGACGCACGGTCTCGGGGAAGGCCGCCCCCTGCAGCGCATCGGCGAGCGCGTCGCTCCATTCCCCGCCGCAGGAGCGCACCAAGGTCTCCTGAGAGCGCACCCAATACGGATCGGAATCGATCAGCGTCCCGTCCAAGTCGAAGAACACGGCCTTCATCATCGGCATCCTCCTTGATCTCACAAGCCATTTCACGAGCCACTAGCATCGTAGCCCATGAACCCGGCGGGGAAACGGTCCACCCCGAGAACAGCAGAAAACAGCAATGCCCCGGCAATCCGGCAAACACATGTCCACCGGCGGGAGACATGCCATGGCGGCCCGATGCCGCGCCGTCACACCGGCTCCTGCGCGAAGCCGCCCGTCGAGACATACCACGATCCCCCGCATACCGCTATACTGGAGAACGTTCGCGCGGTTGGTGGCAGCAGCCGTGCCAGACATCAGAGAAGTAAACGCATTGCAAGGCGATATGTGTCGCGCTGCGATGCGACGGGTCTGATTCATGTCGCGCGGGCTCCTCACCTTCCCGCCCGGCGTGTGTCAGCCGGCAGGCGCACGACGTGCGCAGAAGGCAAGGAGACAGAAGATGAAGACAGTCAAGGGCTTCAGCAAGATCGTGGCGATGGTTGGGGCCGTCGCGCTCGGCCTGACGCTCAGCGCCTGCGGAAACACCAATTCCGCGAGCAACACCGATTCCAAGAACTCCGGCTCCACGCCGACCGTGTCGTTCATGCTCGACTGGACGCCGAACACGAACCACATCGGTCTGTACGTGGCTCAGAAGCTCGGCTATTACAAGGATGCCGGCGTCAACGTGAAGATCCTGCCGACCGCCCAGGCCGGAGCTGAAACCAGCGTCGAGAACGGCGTGGCCAACGTGGGCTTCACCACGCTGAGCAACGTCGCCGCGTTCAACTCGCAGGGCGCTGACCTGAAGTTCGTGTTCGATCTGACGCAGAAGCCGGTCGCCCGTTGGTGCGCGCTGGCGTCCCGCACCGACATCAAGACGCCCAAGGACCTTTCCGGCAAGACCTTCGTCAGCTTCGGCTCCGCCGAGCAGACCGCGGTCGTCCGCCAGATGATCAAGTACGCTGGCGGCACCGGCGACATCAAGACCGCGACGGCCGGCACCAACACCTTCGAGACGCTGACCAGCGGCAAGGGTGATTTCGGCGGCTTCTACGTGACCTGGGAAGGCGTGGAAAGCGAGCTGAACGGCCCGAAGCTCAACTGCTTCGTCGCCTCCGACTGGGGCGTGCCCGGCAACCCCGACCAGCTGGGATTCGCCGTCAAGGGCTCCTGGCTCAAGGACTCCGCCAACGCGGATGCGCTGAAGAAGTTCATCGCCGCCACCAAGAAGGGCTACGACTACGCGCTCGTCAACCCGGACAAGGCCGCCGACATCCTGGTCGAACAGGCCAAGGAAGCGCAGCTTGACTCCAAGCTGACCCGCACCTCGATGGAGGAGATCGCCAAGAACAACTACTGGACGACCAACGATCCGAAGTCGCTGCCCGGCACCACGAACTTCGATGACGCGCAGCCGTACCTGGAGTTCCAGTACAAGGCCGGCACCTACAAGGACCAGGACGGCAACGATCCCGCGTCCGCGCCGCAGGCCAAGGACCTCGCGACCAACGAGTACGTGGGCTGATCCGGCCGCAGCCAGTCCGGCCGCAGCCAATCTAGCTACAGTTCAGCGAATCCGCGAGCACAGGTTCGTCACAGCCGGCCGGGCCAACCTCCACTCCCCTTCGGTCCGTCACGAGACGGGACGGAGGGGAGTTTTCCGACTCTCGTAACGATTCCGGGGCTCTTCTCCCTCCTACCCGGCCCATCTCCCTCCGTCAGTCCGTCAACCCGTCAGCCCGTCAACTCGCCACCCCCCCCATCAATCCCATCCCTAAGGTTTCACATTGTCCGAAGATCACGCCATGCGCACACTGAAATCCCTGTTCGCACGCGTCGCGCCGCCGGCAGTCACGGTCGGCGGGCTGCTCATCGTATGGGAGATCGCCGTGGATGCGGGCCACATCTCCCAACGCGTGCTCGCCTCCCCCAGCCAGATCGCCGCATCGATCGTCAAGACTTGGCCCGACCTGTGGGAGGCGACCGCCATCACCACATACGAGGCAATCACCGGCTTTCTCATCGCAGCGGTGGCCGGGGTGCTCATCGGCATCGGCCTGTACGTGTCCAAAACCCTGTATCGCGGTATCTATCCGCTGCTCGCCGCCGCGCAGACCATCCCGCTCATCACCATCGCCCCGCTGTTCATGATCTGGTTCGGGTTCGAGCCGCTCGGCAAAATCGTGATCGTCGCCGTATTCGGCGTGTTCCCCGTCGCCGTGCAGACGTGCCGCGGCATGCTCGCCGTACCGCAGTTCTACGAGGACGTGGCGCTCACCTGCGGCGCCACCCGCGCATGGGCGCTGTGGCATGTGAAGCTGCGCGTCGCCGCCCGCCAGGTGTTCGGCGGCCTGCGTATCAGCGCCGCCTATGTGTTCGGCACCGCGGTGACGGCGGAATATCTGGGCGCGATGAACGGCCTGGGCATCTGGCTGCAGGCCGCTTTCAACTCGTTCCGCACCCCGCTGATCTTCTCCGCAACGATCATGGTGGTCGCACTGACCGCACTGCTGCTGACCATCATCAGCCTCGCGGAACGCCTGCTCCTCGGCCCGGACGACACCATCGCGTTCAACGACGACGGCGAATAAAGCCGGTGCCGCCCCACAGCAGCCATATACGGCCGCGCCGGCGTACGGCGGCAACAGTCCTTACGCCGCCCCTCTCAGTTCGGCACAGGCGAGCCGCCACTGGACAAACCCTACTACGGGTGCTCGTTCGGCAAGGCGTTCCTCAGGTTCTGGAAGAAGTACGCCACATTCAGCGGCCGCGCCTCACGCAGCGAATACTGGTGGTGGTATCTGATCGAGACCGTAATCATGCTGGTGCTGTACGTGCCGCAACTCATCCTGTTGAACAGCAGCCTGGAGAACGTCGGCTTCGCGGTGAGGGTCCTGTCGTCGCTCGCCTCGCTCTGGACGATGGCGGCGCTGGTGCCGAACCTTGCGCTGTCCGTCCGCCGTCTGCATGACACGAACAGGTCGGGCGGATGGCTCGCGCTCGGCATCGGCGTATCCGCAGCGGGGTCGATCGTCATGTTCGCCGGTTTCGTCGTGGCGGTGTTCGACATGGTATCCTCGATCGGCTCCATGACCGATCAAGAGATTCTCGTTCTACCGAGGCCGGGAGTTCGACTCGTACGAACAGTTCAAACGCGAGCTGGACGTGTACATCATCCATTGGAACACCAGACGGCGCCAGATACGACTCGAGGGACACACCCCGGAGGAGTTCCGGAGCATGTCCCTCGCGGTCTAAGGCTGTATCCTAATTAACAACGTCCAACAAACGGGGCGCAGTTCAAATTCGGCAGGGGGCTTTTCATATCATGCGCCGGCACTGGTTGTCAGGGTTCCGCATGGAATCCGCCGTTGTCAGCGGAGAGCGGGCGCGCCGCAAGCAGGTCAGCACGATTCCGAGCAGTCAGCGGTGAATCGCATTTATTTCAGGTCTCCGCCCCGTCCCATCAGACGTCAGGCGGCAGCCGTCACAGCTCCACGGGTGGCTTGGACGGGTCGTCGCTCACGTGCGCGAACTTGGCGGCGAGCGCCTCCTTGTTGCGGCGCTCGTCCTCCTCTTTCGCGAGCCGCTTCGCCTCGGCGGCATCCCACAGCACGTCGTCATGGTGACGTTTCCACTCACTCGCCGCGACCATAGTAAACAATTTCACCGTTTCGGCTAGGGCGGCCTCGTCGTCGTTAGTCAGCGATCGGGCGGTCATCAGCGACGACAGCTGCCCGGCCTTGAAGCACAGCCGCGGCACCGACAGGCGCTCGCACAGTTCGTTGACATAGAACATCACCGGCACCGCGCGCGACGGCTTGCGCAGATCGATCAGGCGCAGCAACCCGTCGGCCGCCACCGTCACCGTGGCGAATCGCTGCGCGATGGCTTCGACATCGGCACTGGACGCAGCATTCGCAGGCGCGGCGGCACCGGCGGCGTCGGCACCACCGGCGGAGCTACTGCCCATGCCGATGGCCTGTTCGATTGCCTCCAACGCTTCGGCGATGGCGTGCACGGTGTCATCATCCCAATCGACGCCCAACTGGCCGGCGCCTCTCATGATCAGCCTCGTGTCGCCGGTTTCGGAGTAATCGCCCATCTCGTCGTAAGCGTCATTCGCGGCGAGCAACGCATCGACGATTCGCTGCGGACGACCGGGAATCTCGTCCGCACCCTCATACACGAACTCCGCATCGGGGACCGTCACGTCGTCGCCGGTCATGACCCGTGCGGCCATGCGGGTCATCCGCACCTGCAGGTTCTCACCGTATTTCGTGTCATTGTCCATCTGCCTGGCGTCGGTCAGCGGCCACAGTTCGATCAGTCCGGCGCCGACGGCCACCGCATCGCGTACCGCGGGATTCATCGACACATGGGCGATCGCCGTCGCGTCAAGTTGGAATGCCATATCGCTCCTTCGCTTTCATTGTCCGCCGACGCGCGGAACCTTCCGCCGTGCCGGGTGCCAGGTGCCGGTCGCCGGCACCGCGGGCCACCGCCGGCCACTCGCCGTCTGCCGTTGCCGTTACGCGGCGTCGTCACAAGTGACCGCTACGCGGCCGCCGTCAGTCCCGGCCCGCGCCGCATGCGCACCTTTTCGCGGGCGAGCCCGCAGCCGTCCTCTCTGTGTATTGTACGGCCGGCGCACGCCGCACTCACTCGACTTGCGCCGCAGGGTCGGCATATGTGATGGACATCACCTTGCCCGTATCACTGTCGTAGGTGATCGAGGTGATCGACGCGAGCGCGGTCTTGCGTAGGAACATCCAATGCTCGGGGTGGCCGGTCTCCAGCAGGTGCCGGTAGCTCCAGATCGGCGACTCGTGGCTGACGACGATGATCTGCCGTCCGGCATACTCGCGGATCTTCTCGTTCGCGAACGCGCCCACGCGTTCGGCGATGCGTCGGTACGACTCGCCCCAGCTCGGCTTCCACAGGTTGAGCACGAGCTTCCAGTTGCCGTCGCGCCACAGCGCGCCCTTGCCATGTCCGATGCGCTTGCCGCGGAACTCGTTGCCCGCTTCGATCACACGCGGGTCGGTGATGAGTTCCAGCGGCTCCTCCCCACGCCCGGCGCGTACCGGGTTGAGCGCGTCGAGAATGGCGCCGGCGGTTTCGCGGGTGCGTTCCAGCGGGGACGAATACACCGCGGCGACCATGTTGAGCTTGGGGTCGGCTGCGATGTATGCGCCCGTCACCTGCGCCATGCGCATGCCGCGGTCGGACAGGTGGAATCCGGGCAGCCGCTCGTACAACAGATGGTCGGGATTGTATACCTTGCCATGGCGGACGAAATGTATGGTGGTTGTCGGCATATGCGGCCTTCCTGCGGGACTCGTGATGTCTGTCTTTCATTGTCCCACATTCACCGGCCGGCCGGCGATGCCGCGTCCGCGGCGGCGTTTGCCCGACGAACATCGCCCCGGCACGGCCCAGCCCCACTCGATATCGCCCTGACTCCACCCGCCCGACTCCGGCTCGTCACCCCATCTGATACACCGATATATCACCGTCGTTTATGAACGTCATGAAAATTGATGCGTTCGTGATATCAACACCGCGTGTCGCGCCCCGACGTGCGATTAAAGTTGCCGTGACGCAAACATGCAAAGCATCCTTTGCGCGACCAACAGGACAACACATCAATACGATGAGGGCTCCGCCGGCAACGCCACGCCAACGGGGGACATCCAATCGGGAGCGGAAAGGAGATGCTGTCATGTCCAATAATGCCAATGTCGCGGCTGCAATCAAGGAAGTCGCCCATAAGGTATTCGGCGGATACGCGGAACTGCTGCGTATGCCGCACACCGCAAGGTTCTCCATCGGCTCGGTGATCGCCTGCATGCCGTTCCCCATGGTCGGCATGACCATCACCATCTCCGTGCAGCATTACTACGGCAACTACTCGCTGGCCGGCGTGCTCACCGCCATCCAGGCGATCGCGCTGGCGGTCTCCAGCCCGCTGCTCGGCAAGCTGGTCGACAAGTTCGGCCAGCGGCAGGTGTCGATTCCGACGATCCTGGTCTGGATCGTCGCCGCCATCGCCCTGACCACCAGCATCACCAACCGCGCCCCGGTATGGGTGCTGTACTGCCTGACGCCGTTCCTCGCCGCGATTCCGCCGTGGGGCGCGATGAGCCGCGCCCGCTGGACGACCATGCTCAAGGGAGACCGGGAGCGCACCGACCGCGCGCTCTCGCTGTCCGGTGTGTTCGATGAATGCATGTGGATCATCGGCAATCCGCTGGCTTCTACGCTGGCGGTGATTTCTGGCCTGCTGGCGTTCTCGTTCACCGGCGTGTGCGTCGTCATCGGCGCGCTGATGTTCCTGACCGAGCTGACGACCGAGCCGAAATCACAGACCCAGCTGGCCCGAGAGGCCGGTCTGACCCGCGAGGAGTACCGCAAGCGCGAGGCCGCCAAGGCGCAGAAGATGCGCGAGAGGGACGCCGCCGACCGCGCCCGCCGAGAGGCCGAGGCCCGCGGCGACGATGAGCAGGCCGTGCAGGCCGCCGTCGACCGAGCCATCGCCGATTCCCGCGCCGGCAAGAAGGAGTCGATCTGGGGGCCGGGCCTGATCGCCGTGTGCGTGACCTGGTTCAGTCTTGGCGCGTTCCAGTCGGCGTCGAACATCTCGATCATCGCGTTCGCCACCGAAGCGAACATGAAACAATACACCGGTTTCGTGTTCGCATGCTTCTCGTTCAGCTCGCTATGCGGCGCACTGGTGTACGGCGCGAAGAACTGGACCATCCCGCTGTGGAAGCGCTTCTACTTCTGCCTCATCGTGGTGAATCTCGGCGTGGGCACGTTCATGTTCGCCAAGCATCTGTGGGTGATCATGATCATCTACCTGCTGATCGGCGTCTGCCAGGCACCCACGTGGATCAACGGCAATCAGCTGATGCTGCATCTGGTGCCTCCCACGCGATTCACCGAAGGCGTGGCGTGGATGGGCGCGATGAACTCGATCGGCTCGTCAGCCGGCTCAGCCATCGCGGGTGTCTTCATCGATCACATGGGATCGCATGGAGGCTTCCTGATGGCGACCGTGCTGGCGATCACCTCGCTTGCCATCGCCTTCGTCGGCTTCCGGCAGATCAAATCCAGCACCGAAACCCCGACTCTGACCGAAGTCAGCGTGTGATACGCCGGATGCCGCTCTCAAAACTCGCAGATACAAGGCATTTTTGAAGGAAAACAACACTCCATCTGCGAATTTTGAGAGCGCATACCGCGCTACTTCGGCCAGCCCTCCGGCGTATGCGCGAGCGACCACAGGCCAAGCCGATGCGAGAAGCTGTTCTCCCACTTCGCTTCGAGCTCTTCCTGACTCAAACGGTTCTCGGACTTCCTCAAACGGTTCATCGCATTGGTATGCGTATCGTCAAGCAGCCACTTGCGGATCACGAAGTTCCAGATCATCACCACTACCGTGGCTACCAGCTTGCCGACATTCGTCCACAGCACGTACTTCGTGTGCATGGAATACATGGAATCATGCGGCATCCACGACGTGCTGATCCACACGATCGCCTCGTTCATGAACCAGCCGATAAGCGCCGCCACGAAGAAAATCGCGATCTCCATCCAGCGCGCCATGTCCGGCCGGTGCTTGAATACGAATTTCATGCTCGCCAAGTAATTGAATATCAGCGAGACGAAGAACGAGATTGACGTGGCCAGCACGTTATGCATATGCGTCATCAGCAGAATGTTCATCAGACCCCAGTCGATGATGAACGCGACCACACCGACAATACCGAACTTCATCAGCTGTTCAATCAATTTCCTCACATTGATTGTCTAATACATATCGCTGACTTCACACCGCGGTTTTCCTGAACCGCCACTGATTTCACACATGGCCGCACAGCCCACGCCCGCCGCGGAACCGATTAGGATAGGGAACGAACCCAATCAAGGAGGAATCATGCCCGTTATCCACACTCACGTATCCGTCAAGACCACTCCCGAGCAGCGCGAGGCGCTGAAGGCCGCCTACGGCAAGGCGATCACGGCCGTCCCCGGCAAGTCCGAGGGCTGGCTGATGTGCCCATTCGAGGATGATATGCCGATCTACTTCGGCGGCAGCGACGATGCCCCGGCCGCATACGTCGAGGTCAATGTGTTCGGCCGTTCCGTGCCCGGTTCTGCGTGGGAGAAGCTGACCAAGTCGATCATGGCCGCGCTCAACAGCGAGCTCGGCATCCCCGAGGACCGCACCTACATCCGCTACACCGCCACCACCGACTGGGGCTGGAACGGCGGTAACTTCTGAGCTCAGGTGTGATGGTATCCGCCGCTGTATTGTCGCGCATGGCGTCACTGTGTGCGACCACCGTCACGCTGCGAGCCCTCACACAGTGACGTAAATCGCAAAACCCTTATTTTGCAAGGGTTGCGGGGGTGCGTCACGGAGTGTGAGGACGCACACAGTGACGTAACCCTCACACAGTGACGCCTTTTCTGCGGCACACAGGTTGCCGATATATAAATGAAAGACCCCCTTGCGGCCAGTCGGCCCGTATGATCGGCCGACAATCCGAAAGGGGTTGTGATGATGCAGTCACGGTGTGCGGTCAGCGCGAGTGCGGCATGATTCCGCATGCCACGCCGCCGCACACTCTCACAGCACGCGTACCCCGGCACCCCGGCGGTACGCCTCTGCCGCAATCAGACGATCTTGGGCATCGGGGTGGTCAGGGACGTGGTGAGGTTCACGTGAACCAGCCCGGCACCTGCGTGCACTTCGACCTTCTTCAGGGTGACCGTACGCTCGTCTTCCGGAGCGCGGTCATTGTCGGTCATCGTGGCCGGGGACTTGACGGCGACCAGCGCCAGATCGTCCAGCGACATGCCGGCGGCCTTGCACAGATCATCCGCAGCACCCAGGGAATCCAGGAAACCGTCCTTGAGCAGCACACGGCTGGCCGGCACGCCGTAGGCGTTCTCGGCCACCCACTTCACGTTCTCCAGCAGGGCCATGCCCTTGTGGCTGTCATGCTTGGACGGCATCGACGTGTTGGACAGCACATCGACGAATGCGTCGATCTGGTCGCTCAGGCCTTCGCCGCCGTCGCGATACAGGTTGCCGATGATGGGGTTGCGCAGCTCCAGACGGGCCGCGGTCTCGCGCAGTTCGGGAATCTGATCGTCCTCGCCGTCCCACAGGTTCACCAGCGGGAACGCCGGAATGTCGAGCTTCTCCAAGCGGTCCACGTGGAACGGGTAGCGCCACGCCAACTCCGGGTCATCACGCCACGTCGAGGCGCGGGTCACGACGACCGCCGCGGACGGCCACTGCGCGCCATACTCGCGGCAGGCGATGTCGAGCCACTTCTGCGCTCCGGCGTCGGTGCCGTAACCGGCCTCGACGATGACCACATCGTGCAGGGCGCACGCCATCTCCACGGAGACCAGCGTCGGAATGCCGATCGACACGTTGGCGAACGGGCCGCCATGCACATACACCGGCGAGCCGTTCACCGTCTCAGTGAGCGCCGGCTTGACCGCATCGGCGAGCATATCGGTGATGCGCCACAGGTCGATGAAGTCGCCGAACTTGACTGGTTCGCCGTCCTTCGTGCCGGCGATCATCGCGGCCACGCGCTCGCCGATCTCATCCATCGAACGGGACAGCACGATGATCTGCATCAGCTCGGACGTCGGGGTGAGCACGACCTTCTCGGCGACGTTGTTCTTGCCCGCGTCCACGGTGATGGAACGCAGCGAGCGGGACGGCACTTCGGAGACGCGCGGCACGAAGATCGTGTCGATACGTCCCTCGTCCACAGCCTTCTCGGCGAAGGAGACGAGCAGATTCTGCGCGGCGGCGATAGCGGCCATCTCACCGCACAGGCCCCAGTCGATGAGCTCGGGGTGGGTCAGCGAAGCCTTGCCGCCACCCGAGGCACCGCCTTTGGAACCGGCGGCGGTGATGCCCATGCTCGGCTGGCGCAGCACGGCGGCCGCGTCGATGCCGCGAGCCCGCAGCGCATCGATCAGCGCGATCGTCGTCGTGGTCTTGCCTTCGCCGCGCGACGCCTTGAGCGGCGTATCGGCGGTGACGAGCACGACCTTGCCGTGCTTGCGCGGCGCGTCGGGATTGTCGTGCAGGTACTTCATAAACCCGAAGGCGTCGATCTTCTTGACCAGCCCGTACTGGCTGGTGAACTCCTCGATAGTAGTCATCAGTAGGTGAACCTTTCTGTAGATGTATGACGCTTGCTTACCGTCGAAGCGGCTGGCGGCCGAAAACGCTTGGCCGGGAGCCTCTCGGCGCATCAGTTGTCGGAGCGGTTGAAGCCGTTCTTCATCTTCATGCTCACGGTGTAGAGCACGGTGTCGAGCAGCTGGTCGGTCTCGGTCTTGAGCTGGTCGGCCATGGTCTGGTTGGCGGCGGCGAGGATGTCGCGCACCTCGTCGTTACGGGTCGCGTCGATGATGTCCTCGGGATCCATCGGCTCGACGTCGCCGTCCGCGTTCGCCGTCTCCAACTCCGCGTCGGCCAAGGCGGCCGCGGCCTCGTCGGCACCGCCCAGACGCGCGACCTGCTCGTCGGTGGCGGCGATCAGACGGTGGCCCATCGCGCCGGTCTTCTCCTGATAGCGCTCGATGGCGTTGGAGGTCTCCGCGAACGCCGCGTCGCACAGCGCGGCGATGATGCGGTTCTCCCAGTAGAAGTTCTCGGAAGTCACGCGCGTGGTCGTGTCTTCCAGATACTTCGGCGTTTCGTTGACGTTCGGGTAGAACGGCACCAGCGTGTTGAACGGGTTGGAGCCGTAAGCGATCCACTGGATCGCGCGGTCCGACTGCGGACGGTACGGGCGAATCTGCATGACGGCCAGCTGGCTCTGGCGGTTGATGCCGATCGGGCGGTACATGTGGCGTGTGTGCTCGTCGCCGAGGTGGCCGTACGGGTCGAACGGCGTGCCCTGATAGTGCGAGCTGAGCACGTACTTTACGTCCTCGATCGTCACCTTGCGCTCGGGCTGACGGGCCCACGGGATGTCGTCGCTGTCCGGGCGGTGGTCGGCCTCGGGGCCGTCCCACATCTCGTCGTACGGGTTGAGGAACCGCTGCATGACCCATGCGCGCGGCGTGTTGTACACGTGATCAGAGTCGGAGTGCGAGCCGAAGGCATCACGCGGGTTGAACGGCGACGTCGATTCGACGGCCAGATCAAGGTGATTGCGCTCGATGAATTCGACCAGATCCTCGGAGCACATGTGGTTCTCCTGCTCACCGAGGGCGTCATCGAGGTCGAATTCGTCGATGCCGAGCTGGTTCGGCATCGTCACATACGCTTCGTCGGGCACGCGCTTGGCGATCCAATGATGGCCACCGACGGTTTCCATCCACCAAATCTCGTCGGCGTCCGAGAACGCGACACCGTTCATCTCATAGGTGCCGTATTCCTTAAGAAGGTCGCCAAGCCGCTGCACGCCCTCACGCGCGGTGGTGACGTACGGCAGCACGATGGTCAGGAAGTCCTCCTCGCCGATGCCGCCGGGCACGGCCGGCTCGTAATCCGAGTCACCTTCCCGTCCGCGTGCCGCCCGGTATTCCACAAACGGGTCGGCGCCGAGCACGCGCTCGTTGGTGGTCAGGGTTTCGGTGGCGCTCA
>ERZ1034913.194-NODE-194-length-59463-cov-26.686271_pt1 | contig 59463 bp, 42 predicted proteins | sample MGYA00520697_ERZ1034913 | MGnify/ENA primary metagenome ERZ1034913 (study PRJEB33766, sample SAMN09781786) | gut metagenome | biome: gut microbiome | host: Homo sapiens | place: Madagascar | study: EMG produced TPA metagenomics assembly of the PRJNA485056 data...
AGGTTCCATTCCCTTCGGTCATTCCACCAGCGGTTATTCACATTCGCCCCCTTCGTTCAGGGACGGAGGAAACTGATGTGATGAATCAGTCTTTCAGAAAGTAGTTGAAATCTATTGTTATGCCATTGGCTTGGAGCAAGGCAAGATATTCATCTCGAAATGATACCTTCTTATGATGTTCTTTTTGAGATTTGATGTAATTCACGATTTTGTCTTTTTCGTTGATAGAATAGGTTAGGGCGCAATAAGATTTTGCCCAGCCCTTGAAATGAGGAAACTTTTCCTTTTCTTCTTGCAGAAATTTGTTGGAAGCAGTTTTGAGGTCTCTCATAAAGTCGGCAACAGACAGTGTTGCTGGCAATGAAACAAACATGTGGATATGATCGGGCATACCCCCAATTCGATAAAGTACTGCGTCCTTATCTTTGATGAATCCCCAGATGTAGCGATATAATGCTTCCTCGTAATCTTGTACTATTACGGGTTCGCTGTTTTTGGGTCTTATCACGATGTGATAGAATAATTGTCTGTAGCTCATAAGCTTTCTTGTTTAGTTCACGCAAAGATATATATATTATATGATACCAGCAAAGATTTCTTTTAGTTTTAATATTTTTTGGATATAGGGAGCTTGATTTTCTATTGTTCGCCCCCTTCGGGGACGGTAGTGGGTGTGGTGTTCTGCTATCCGCAGGTTTCATTCCCTTCGGTCATTCCACCTGCGGTTATTGGGAGTTCGCCCCCTTCGGGGACGGAAGAATGCTACTTGCGAAACTTCAGTAGAATTATAAATATTTTCCCGGAATCTGCTGCAAGGCAAAATCCCAGGAAAGTATAAGCCCCCAGCCCGCTTGAGAAAGTAGGCTGGGGGCTTTTCTTGTTATAAAAGAAAAAGTTTTTTCTTTTATGAGTTTTTCAGATTTTCAATAATTTCCAATGGTAGCTGAGTTGCCTCGGCAACTTGTTCGGCAGGTAGTCCCATAGTTAACAAACGGAGCGCAGTTTCTTTATTGGCTTCTTCCTTCCCTTCTCTTTTCGCCGTATCAATGGAGTTCTTGATGTCCCGATATGCCATCTTACTTGCTTCATACTCCCTTATCTCCTGTGGAGTGAATTTGGCAATCTCTGCCTCCTCAAAAAGACGATCGAAAACCTTATCGCACAATTCTTTAGGGCGCTGGGTAAGCTTATAGAGGTTCTTCAAGGCATAAAGCCATTTGTCATAGAGCGTTTCCAACTCTTCCAAAGTCTTATTGAACTTGGCTATCTCTACATAGATAAACTCCAGCTTATCATAGAAAATTTTGTGGGTAGCGGTATCACACAACTGCACATGGTGACGGATTTCCTCCTTGTCGAAGGCTTCCTCTTTCATGTTAAAGTTAAGTAGGGCAACAGTATAGATATGATTGAGTTTGAAATCCCAGTCATTCCCCTTGGGTGCCTGCTCACGAATCGGGAAAGTGGAGTAGAAGAGGGATCGGTCCTTGAAATACGCCAGGTAGGCGTTCTGCATTTCAACGATGAACTTCTCGCCGTTTTCTCCTTCACAATACACATCAAAGATGGCTTTGCGGTCGGTATAGACATCTCCTACGTGCTCTGGATTCAGATACGACACGTCCTTTACAACCTGTCTGCCATTAAACAAGCTGTTGAGGAAGCAAATGAGCAATTCCTTATTCATTGCCGTTCCAAATATTCGCTTGAAGCCGAAATCGGTCAGCAAGCTGATGTATCTTTCTTCTACCTGTTTCATACGTCATTCTTTTTAAATCTTATGCAAAGATTTCGCCAGCGAGTGCAATGAAAGCTTGCTTTCAAATTGCCGAGTGCCGGAAATCTTATGCAAAGATACGCTGAATATTTGTAACCTCCAAATTTTTACGCTATTTTTTATAGCACAATGCTTTCCCGGAATCTGCCGCAAGGCAAAATCCCAGGAAAGTATAAGCCCCCAGCCCGCTTAGAAAAGTAGGCTGGGGGCTTTTTAACAGGATAATATAAGCAACGTCTGCTGTGGCCATACCGCAAATGTTTTTGTACTTTTCACAAAAAGTGTTTCCGTAATTAATACACTGTGGAAAAATTACAGAGAAAATAGTTAAAACTCTATAAAATAAGCATTTAAGTTTTGTAGTTTAAAAATATTGTAGTATATTTGTAGCAAGTAAAACAACCCCGTATATGTCAATATATGGGTAATACAATAGTGTATGATAATAAGTGATAAATAATTATAGTAGTAACTCTGAAATTTAAATTGAAACGACATGAAGAGAACTTTTTTAGCGACAGTTTTGTCGATTGTTTTTGCGATGGTAGCAGTAGCTTGCCACAGCAGCGATGAGAAAGAGATAGGTTATGCTGAGTTGCCAGTACAGGCACAGCAGTTTGTAAAGCAGTATTTCCCTTCTGCAACCTATTCCCATGTAGAGAAGGAGAAGGATCACGGAAAGTGGGAATATGAAGTGTTGCTGAGCGACGGAACCAAAATTGATTTCAACAATAAGGGAGAATGGAAAAGCGTGGACTGCAAATACTCCACATTGCCTGCCGGCATCATCCCGGATGCTATCGTTGCCGATATTGCACAGCGATATCCTTCGCAGCAACCATATAAGATAGAGAAAGAAACGGGAGGATACGAAATCGATATCCCTGGCTTTGACCTGTATTACAGCAGTAACGGAAAATTCATCCGTGCTGAAATTGACAGATAATGAACGTGAATCGGTCGGAATGGAAACCAAGTTGTTTTCCTTCTGACCGATTCTTTTAATATATAAATCTTTCAATGGAAATCTCTCTCTCCTTTTAATTAAATAAGGCGTATTATGGTAAATAGAGGATTACGGAAGAAGGATTAGGGATATTCCCCCGCTAGTTTAGGGAAAATCCTTACCCAGGCTGAGACTTTTGCCGTACCTTTGCAGCAGAAAAAAGAAACGGAAGTAAAACTTTTAATTAAGATACGATTATGAAGAAGTTGATTATAGCACTTGTAGCAATGTTCTGCATGACATTTACTACAGCTTCGGCAATGAGTTATGAGCAGGCTCGCCAGCAGGCTTTGTTCCTTACTGACAAGATGGCTTACGAACTTAATCTGACAGACGATCAGTATGAGGCTGCCTACGAGGTTAACCTGGATTATCTCATGGGTGTTGATACTTACGATGATCTCTACGGCGTTTACTGGCGCCAGCGTAACCTCGACTTGAGCTACATCCTCCTGGATTGGCAATATCGTAATTTCTGCGCGGCAAGCTATTTCTATCGTCCTCTATATTGGGACGGCGGATTTTTCCATTTCGGTATCTATGCTCGTTATCCTCGCAGAGACTACTTCTTCTTCGGTCGCCCGCATTTCTATACCGTTTATTGCGGCGGACATAGCTGGAGAATGAATGGCGGCAGAAGCTGGTATCATGGACGCCAGTTTGGCGCTCCTCGCCCAGAAAGCCGTGAACCGCATTTCGGAATGCGCGACAGTTTTAACCGGGGTGACTACGGACGCGGCAAGACTTTCGGCAACATGAACCGACAGAGCAGTACACGCACCACCGTGACCCGCGACCACCAGTTTGGCAATGTCAATCGCCCGAACAATGGCGGCGGTTCGTTCGGAAGCCGTTCAAATGGATCATTGGAAAACAATCGTTCCAATAGTTCCAGTTCATTCGGCGGAAACCGAGGCGGCGGTTCGTTCGGAACCTTCGGAGGTTCTAGTCGCAGTGGATTCGGAAATAGTAATCGCAGTGGATTCGGAAGCGGTTCTACCACAAACAGCCGACCATCCAATGGCTTCACCCCTCGTTCCTCTACTCCAAGCAGCAGTTCGTTTGGCGGAAAACGTGGCGGCGGTTCTTTCGGAGGCGGAAGTCGCTCGAATACCAGCGTGCGCAGCTCATTCGGCGGCGGAAGCCACTTCGGTGGAAGAAGATAGGTTCAATCTCAGGAAGTAAGAAAGAATTCCAATTTAAAACCAAAAGTATATACCAAAAAAGAAGGGACATTCCAAGTGATTTGGAGTGTCCCTTTGCTTTTTTTTATTCTTTATCATTGGCTTGAAACCATGATGCAGGTTTATATTCGAAAAAGATATTCTATGGAGCTATAAAGCTGATTTGCAAGGATATAGATAACGAAATAGGGAGCTGCCATCCGGATGCCTTCCGACAGGGACTCCCCCATGGCTTCTATCCCCTGCAACCTGTTGCTTACGGCTCCGAAACTCAGACTCATCACGATGATGGCAAAGCAGATATAGGGCAGGATGCTGCGGCTGAAACTGCTTGCCTCTATCCCACCCATCACATTGAGCAGGATGGCGTGGGGAACGACGGTGAGCAGCAGGATGACGGCGACGAACAGAACCAGTTCTATCAATACCAATCTCAAGGCGTTGCGATGGCGATAGATGGTGCGGTCGAAATGCAGCAAACCGCTGGTTTGAAGCGTTCCCCAGGCAATGCAGATGAGCAACAACCCCACGAGCCAGGGCGATTCCAGATTTTCTGTGAAGGAACCAAAGAACCAGCGGATTCCCTCAGGACTGAGCATAGAACGGGGAAAAGCTTCGGGCATTGCTGCCGTGATGAGCCATGACAGCAACACCAGCACTATCTGCGCCAAAGCCAGCAGGAGCATGGCGTAAGCGCAAATCTTACTCTTCATCGGGCTGCAGATTATCGATGTCGATGATGCGGAGCTCGCAGGCACGAACCACCAGGCGGGTGGCATTGACGCTCATGCCGTTGTTGCCATCAGGAAAGAGTTTCTGAACCAGTTCGTTCTGACGTTTCTCCAGACTCTTCACGCCGAAAGGCATTCCACGGAGATTGGTAATCTGCTCCTTGGTGTAACCCAAGGCAAGATGGCGCAGGAAACGCTCGTCGTATTCATCAATCTCGTAGTTGACCAAGGCCTCCTGGCGCATCAGCTGGCTGCTCACACTCTTCTTGAATCTTTCTACTATCTTCTGGAGGATAGGCTGGTTGAAAACCAGTTTCTTTCCGCCCATGCACGAAGCCACATCGCCACGGGTGAGCAGTTCCCCACTCTTCAGGATAATGCCGTCGCAGCCTGCATCGAGCACATCCACCCACAGCTTCTCGTTCAATATCTCGCCCGTGAAGATGAGTACTTTCACATCGGAATACTGCTCCTTGGTGTTGCGGCAGATTTCCACGCCCACGGTGGTGGAACCGCCCAGGCCCAGGTCGAGCAGCACGAGGTGGGGCTTCTGCTGCTTGATGAGTTTCCAATAAGCTATTTCGCTATCCGCCGTGCCGATAATCTCGGCTTCCGGGATATCGTTCTTGAAGATTCCTTCCGTGCCCTTCAACTCCAGAGGCACGTCTTCTACTATGATTACTTTAAAGTTTTCCATTATCTTTATTTATATCTATCTAATTAAATCAATTATTTTTCCTGGTAATACTATCTCTATCATCAGTTTGCCATCTTCCGAAGACTTGGTCTGAATGCCGCAGCCACGAAGGTTGGTGGTCTCTCCTATCTCTCTCACGATTTGGCGGGCCACCAGATACTTCATGTCGGAAGTGAGCGGCGTGAAGAGATGCGGATGCTTCTTCTCGTCGTATTCCACATCCTGCAGGATATACTGGCAGATGGCGTAGATGGACTTTCTGTTGCCGCCCCTGTTATCTGCTGCCGGGTGATGGTATTCGTCTTCTTCCTTGATGCGGGAGGTGTAATTCTTCACTCCTCCTACTAGCAGGGTCTTGAGATAGTTCAGTAAATCACGGTCACACTTCACGGTGCTCTCCACCTGCTCCATCGCCTGCGCACTCAGCATGTTGTAGATGGATTTATAATAATCCACCAGTTCGTGGAGCGAAGTGACGTCGTCGGGTGTGGTGTCGATGAGCTGTCGGATGCGCGACGGATAGTACATCGTTTCGTGCTTCAGGGTGGAGAGACAGTTGTCGAGCACCGAATTGGCGATGTGCAGCTTGTCGTTCTCATATTCAGCACGATGCAAATCATCTTCGGCCATCTCGATGTTCATTGCCTCGTTCTTTCGCATATCTATGCTTTTTCTCAGAGCCTGCAGAATCTGCTCTACCACCTTGTTGAGCTGCGGGAAGAGCTGCGAGTTGCGCATCTTATCTGCATCCTGCGGATTCCAGAGCAGGTTGATGCGTTGCAGTTTGCTTTCTTCATCCTCGGTGCTCAGCAGCACCTTGTTGATGCCGTTGATTTTATCCACTGCATAACGGTAGCGCAGAATGTGACGATAGTAAAGCAAATAGTACGCCAACGGCAACTGGAGCAGGAGGATGATGAGCAGGACGATGGCCACCGCCTTTGAGTTTTCTGATACCTGCATGGTGCGCACGTAGTCGCCCAGCGAGTTGTCGGCACTGCGCTCCCTGAAGAGCTGGGTATAGACCTTGTTGTTGCTTTCGTACAGTTCCCATTTGTGCAGGGCAAGCGCAGCCACGGCACTCTCGTTGCGGATGTCGAGAATCACATCGTAGTTGGTAGGCAGACCGTCGTGCAGCCACTGAATCTCTGCCGCCGTTCCCTTCTTGGGATGGCTTACCATCAGGTATTTGCCATCGGGATGAACCGAGAGATAGAAACGGTTGAGATAGCTTCTTGCCGAATCGGCCATTTCCAATGTTCGCTGATACCTACCATTGATATTGCAGAAGTAGGCGCTGTCGGCATAGGCATCAGCCCGTTCCAGCAAATTGCCGGATGCTGCACTCGCTTGGGAAATCATCAGGGCAAGCACCAGCACCATCTGCATTCTGCGAATACCGCAAGGCAGGCGGAAGGAGAACCTGCTGCCCTTTCCCTCCTCGCTTTCGGCGTGGATATGGCAGACGGAGAAGAGGGTGCTCATCTTCCTGTATTTGTCGATGATGCCCTTGCAATTGAGCAATCCGAAACCATGACCGCCCGTATAGGTGCGATCGAAGACATGAGCCAGAGTTGTTTCGTCCATTCCCTTGCCCGTATCGGCGATGGAAATCTCAACGTAACTATCCTTGGAAGCTGCCACCTGGCTATTCTTGGAAGCAGCCACCTGGGCTTGATCCACCACCTGGGCGCTAATCATCACCTTTCCGCCGCTTGGTGTAAACTTGCGGGCATTATCGGCGATGGTATTGATCATGAAGAGCGTAAGGGTGCGATCGGCCTTCACCACAGCATCTGTAGGGCGCACCTCCAGGTTTATGCCCCGCATCTGGAAACTCATCTTTCCTTTCGCCACAATGTCGAAGAGCGGCTGCAGCGGGAAGCTCTCGATGCGGAGACTGATGGAGCCCTGGCGCATCTGAATCCAATCGGTGAGCACGCCGTTGTACTGGTTAATCTGGTCGGCCAACTCAGAAATATACTGGTATCTTTCCTGTCGGATTGCTTCCGGTTCACCGCTCTCTTCCAGTCTATCCACCTCGTGAATCATGCGGTCGATAAACGGCGTGATGCTGTTCACCAGCGAAACCTTGGCGCGCTGCTCCATGTTTCTTCTTCTATTTTCCGAGATGTGGAACTGAACCATGTTGCGGGCTTCGTTCACTTCTTCAAATCTTTCTGATAAAGCATTGATAGCTTGCTTGTTATCATCTTCCCATTCATGTAAAGGAACAAGTAAGTCCTCCACCGAATTATTCCTGGCCTTGCGGCGCTTCATGCAGTCGAAGAGATAAAGCAGGAAGATGACGAGGATGATGACGAAGATGACGGCGGCAATCATGGAGTTAAGCTGCACGGCATTGTCATCCAGCTGGGCAGCACGTGCCTCCAACTGCTTATCCTGTCGGGCCTGTTCCTGCAAATCCAAGTAGATGTTGCGGTTGTAGTCGCTCTGCGGTTTCTTGTCGATGGCGGAATATACCAGGCAGAGTCGCTCCCTGATGGAAGCCACCAGGTCGGGAGCCTGAAGGATTGCCTTGTTCTGCGTGAGAGCCTGAGTCAGGCAATTGCCAGCCGAATTATAGTCCCAGATTTGCCAATAGCATTCTGCCAGGGTGCGATAGGCGCCTGCGGTCTGGTACACGTCGCCATACTCCGAGAAGAGATTCAGTGCTCTCTGGGCAAAGTTGCCCGCCAGCAGCTCGATAGGCATCTGTTCCACATTGAGGTATTGAAATGCGGGGAGATTGTTCTTTACCAGAAAATCCCTGCGATCGGCATCCTGGATGTGTTCGCTGATGGCCTGCAGGGCATTCGCCTGCCAGTAAGGATACGGATTGCTGCCGCTCGCCATCATGTAGAGACGGATGAGATAGTCGAATTCAGCCTGACTGATTTCATTGGCAGTACCCTGCGTAATGGCTCCTCCCGAACCATAGTTATAAAGATAGTTGAGATATTGGGCCGTATCCTGTTCCAGTTCATCGGGATCAAGCAGGGCAAGCGCCTGCTGCATGGGCCGTTCCTGCTGCACATAATAGAAATAGGTGGCAGCCACGATGTCGAACTCGCTCTTGGCATAGATGGTACGGCGGTGTTCACGTAGCGGCAGATTGCTTGCCTCCTCGCCTATTCTGCGAAGGCGGCGCATCGCCTTTTCGCGATGGCTATAGAAATCCTTGTTGCGGGCTTCACGCTGACAGATTCTCATATTCTGAACGTCTGCAATAAGGAGTTCTATCTGGTTGTCGCTGCGGTCTTCCACCTTCTCCAACCATCTTTTGGCAGCCTTATAATCCATCTTGGCAATGGCTACGAACGCCAGATTGTTGCAAGCCTCCGCATAGCCCGCAGGATAGTCTTCGGCAAGAGCCAATGCTCTCGTTGCCAGCACCTTAGTGGAATCAAGATTACGATAGTGAAACGCATAAGAAAGGCTATTCAACCTATCAACTTCGCCCTTATGCGACGGCGAACAGGCTGAAAAAACAAGCATCGCCACCATCACGCAGACGATGGCGATGCCATGATTATGATGAAAAATTTTATGCAAAGGCATAAAGTTTTATTTTCATGAAGCTAATTGAATCACAAAAGATGATTACAGGGCTTAGGCGCGAGCCTTAGCGATATAACCCAGAGCCTCCTGGCACTTAGCTGTGATAGCTGCCCAATCGCCGGCAGCAACAGTCTCCTTAGGGAAGAGCTTAGAACCCATACCTACGCAGAGAACGCCAGCCTTAATCCATGGAGTAAGGTTCTCTTCTGTTGGCTCAACAGCACCTGTTACCATGATGTTGCTCCAGCGCAAAGGTGCCATTACGTTCTTAACGAATGAAGGACCACCTACATTGCCTGCAGGGAATACCTTAGTTACATCGCAACCAGCAGCCTGTGCATTGTTGATTTCTGTAACAGAACCACAACCTGGTGAATATGGAACCAGGCGGCGGTTGCAGACAGGAGCAATCTCTGGGTTGAAGTTAGGACCCACGATGAAGTTTGCACCCAACTGGAGGTACAAAGAAGCTGTACCAGCGTCAACCACTGTACCGGCGCCCAAGATCATCTCAGGGCAAGCCTTGTCGGCCCACTTCACCAACTCACCGAAGATTTCGTGAGCGAAGTCACCACGGTTAGTAAACTCGAATACGCGAACGCCACCCTCGTAGCAAGCCTTGATTACATTCTTGCAGATTTCAACGTCCTTATTGAAGAATACAGGAACCATACCAGTCTCTTTCATGGCTGCCATGACCTGCATTTTGCTAAACTTTGCCATTGTTTTATGAATTAATAATTAATAGTTAATAGTTTATAGGGGGCCACGCCATAAGCAAGACGGCCCTATAAACTATAAACTTTAAACTCTAAACTAAATTTATTATCGCTGAACGCGACCATTAGCGTTACCACCTGCGAGGCTCTCTACCTCGTCAACAGAAACCAGGTTGAAGTCGCCAGGGACAGTGTGCTTCAATGCAGAAGCAGCCACAGCGAACTCCAAAGCCTCACCCTGAGTAGCCTTAGTCAGGAGACCGTGGATCAAACCGCCAGAGAAAGAGTCACCACCACCTACTCGGTCGATGATAGGGTTGATATCGTAGTGCTTGCTCTGGTAGAACTCCTTACCATCATAGATAAGAGCCTTCCATCCGTTGTGGGTAGCAGAAAGAGACTCACGGAGAGTAGAAACTACATACTTGAATCCGAACTCCTTCATCATACCCTGGAAGATGCCGTAGTAACCCTCAGCATCAGTCTTGCCGCCTTCTACGTCAGCATCTGGCTTGAAGCCCAGGCAAAGCTGAGCATCCTCCTCATTACCGATGCAAACATCAACATACTGCATCAATGGGCGCATCACGGAGATAGCCTTCTCTGAAGTCCAGAGCTTCTTGCGGAAGTTGAGGTCAACAGAAACTGTTACGCCATGACGCTTAGCAGCCTCGCAAGCCAATTTAGTCAACTCTGCAGCCTTGTCGCTGATAGCAGGAGTAATACCGCTCCAGTGGAACCACTGAGCACCCTCCATGATCTTGTCGAAGTCGAAATCTGAAGCATCAGCCTCTGCGATTGCGCTGTGAGCACGGTCGTAGATAACCTTTGATGGGCGCATAGAAGCACCAGTCTCAGCATAGTAAAGACCCACGCGGTCACCGCCACGGGCGATGAACTCAGTGTTTACGCCATAACGACGGAGAGCATTTACTGCAATCTGACCGATTTCGTGCTTTGGCAACTTAGATACGAAGTAAGCCTCATGACCATAGTTAGCCAGGCTTACAGCTACGTTAGCCTCACCACCGCCAGGGATGATGCGGAATGATTCACTCTGAATGAAGCGATCGTTAGCCTCTGGAGACAAACGAAGCATAATCTCACCTAATGTTACAATTTTAGCCATTTGATGTTTTAATTCTTTTATGTTTTTATTGTTTGTTATTGATTGACAAATTTTAAAGTAGTTGCCTTTTCTTGCCGATTTTGTGCCTTTGGCAGTCAGCCGGCAGACAAATAACAATACATTGTCGTTTATCGTTGGCAAAAATAGCTATAATTTCTCGAATAACGAAATAAAATCGCGTTTTTTTTCACTTTCACCCCAATTTTTCTTGTTTTTCACCCTATTTTTGTATGTTTCTTTCTTTTTTTAGCATTTTTCGTGCAAAAAATGTGCTGTGCATTCGCACAATTCAAAAAAATGTTGTATATTTGTGCCCGAAAGTCGATGTGTGGTCGCACACAGCCGATTTGAGAGTTAGTAAAATGCAAAAAAGCACAGATTTCGCACATTCCCTATCATATATATAATGTACGCGTGAGAAGTGCCCTTAAGTACAAACTTAAAAACAATGGCCGAAAAAATCAGAATCAAGGATATTGCCGAGAGAGCCGGCGTATCTGTTGGAACAGTAGACAGAGTTCTACACGACCGCCCTAACGTGTCGAAACCCGCACGAGAGAAGGTGGAGAGAGCCCTCAAGGAAATGAATTACCAGCCAAACATGTATGCTAGTGCTTTGGCTTACAACAAGGAGTACACCTTCTATCTCCTCCTCCCGAAGCACGAGTCTGAGGCTTACTGGGAAGAGATTGAGGAAGGTGCGAGAAAATGTGAAGACCAGCGCCGTGATTTCCATATCAACCTGGAGATCAAGTTCTACGAGCGATCGAGCGAAGCCTCTTTCCGCGAGGTTGCCAACGAGATTCTGGAAGCCAGACCCAAGGGAGTGGTCGTGGTGCCTGCATCGCTTGCCGTGACACGCGAGTTCACCGAGCAGCTGCATCATCTCAGCATTCCATTCATCCTGCTCGACTCCTACATGCCCGACCTGCGTCCGCTTTCCTTCTTCGGACAGGATTCCTTCTGCTCGGGCTACTTTGCTGCCAAGATGCTCTGCATGATTGCCGGCGGCGAGAAAGAAGTGATGCTGATGCGCCAAACCAAGGACGGACAGGTGATGAGTAAGCAGCAGGACAACCGCGAGGTGGGATTCCGCCACTACATGCACGACCATTTCCCGCAGATGCAGATTTATACGCTCGACCTGCCGCTCAACGGCACCCGAAACGAGTTTGTCAAGATGCTGGAGAAATACTTCGCCGAGCATTCCGACACCCACCACTGCATCACCATGACATCGAAGGCGCACATCGTGGGCGACTATCTGCTGAAGTCCAACCGCCGCGACATTCAGATTATGGGTTACGACATGGTAGAGAAGAATGCCAGATGCCTTCGCGAGGGAAGCATCTCCTTCCTCATCGCCCAGCACGCCTTCATGCAGGGTTATTACTGCGTAGACACTCTCTTCCAGGCCATCGTGCTGAAGAAGAAGGTCAATCCCGTGAACTACATGCCTATCGAGCTGCTGATGAAGGAGAACGTGGATTTCTATCGCAGAACGCAGATCTGATTTTCAGTAAGATGAGAAAAGTCTGCTTTAAATAGAATCTGCATTAAAAATAGAAGTAGAATAACATTCATAATAAACAAAAACAAGACTACAGAATGAAACTATCAAGCTTTATCAAGATTAACCCTGCTGATTCAGTAGTGGTTTGCTTGCGCCCTATGAAGCAGGGCGAAGCTATTGAGGTAGATGGCAAGACCATCACCCTTTTGCAGGATACTCCTGCCGGTCACAAGGTGCTCATCAATGATGCTGCCGAAGGACAGGACATCATCAAGTACGGCTACCCTATCGGTCACGCAAAGAAAGACCTGAAGCAGGGTGAGTGGGTTAACGAGAACAATCTCAAGACCAATCTTGCCGGTACTTTGGAGTACACCTACAATCCGGTGGAGGAAAAGCTGAACATCGCCGATGAGGGCAGAACCTTCAAGGGTTATGTGCGTAAGAACGGCGAAGTGGGTACACGCAACGAGGTTTGGGTAGTCCCTACCGTGGGTTGCGTAAACGGTGTTGCAGAGAAGCTCGTTGAGCTTCTGAAGCAGGAAACAGGCTGTGAGGGTATTGACGCCATCCACGCCTGGCACCATAACTTTGGTTGTTCTCAGCTCTCGGGCGACCACGAGAACACCCGCAAGGTGTTGCGCGACATCTGTCTCCATCCTAACGCTGGCGCCGTGCTCGTTCTCTCATTGGGATGCGAGAACAACCAGCCAGACGATTTCATGGCGATGCTGGGCGATTACGACAAGGACCGCATCAAGCTGCTCGTTACCCAGAAGGTGGAAGGCGATGAGATTGAGGAAGGCATGAAGATTCTCCGCGACCTCTATGCCAAGGCCAAGGAGGATGAGCGCGAGGAGGTTTCCGTAAGCAAGCTCCGCGTGGGATTGAAGTGCGGCGGATCTGACGGATTCAGCGGCATTACCGCCAACCCATTGGTGGGCGAGTTCTCTGATTGGCTCGTGGCACAGGGCGGTACAAGCATCCTCACCGAGGTGCCTGAGATGTTCGGTGCTGAGACCATCCTGATGAACCGTTGCGAGAACAAGGAACTCTTCGACAAGACTGTTCATCTGATCAACGACTTCAAGGAGTACTTCCTGAGCCATGGCGAGCCTGTGGGCGAGAATCCTTCTCCGGGCAACAAGGCTGGCGGTATTTCTACCTTGGAGGATAAGGCACTCGGTTGCACCCAGAAGTGCGGTCGTGCTCCGGTGAGCGGCGTATTGCAGTATGGTGAGCGTCTGGAGACAAATGGTTTGAACCTCCTGTCAGCTCCGGGCAACGACCTCGTGGCAGCCACAGCCTTGGCTTCATCAGGTTGCCAGCTCGTGCTCTTCACCACCGGCCGTGGAACCCCATTCGGCACCTTCGTTCCAACCATGAAGATTTCAACCAACAGTAATCTGGCTAAGAACAAGCCAAACTGGATTGACTTCAACGCTGGCGCCCTGGTAGAAGGCACCGACATGAAGGAGTTGGTAAAGCAGTTTATCGATAAGATTATTGCCGTGGCCAGTGGCGAGGAGGCTCGCAACGAGCGCAACGGCTATCGTGAAATTTCCATTTTCAAGAATGGAGTAACATTGTAATTTTCCATTTTCAAGAATGGAGTAACATTGTAAAACATGGAGTGAGAAGTCGGGAACCGGAATTCTGAGAGAGTCCTGTTTCCCTGCTTCTCTCTTCTCATTGAATCATTATGAGCAATAAGTCTCATTAGAATAATTATGAGTAATCAGTCTCATTAGAATAATTATGAGTAACAAGAAAGGTTTGTTGGCATTATCGCCATTAATTTTGTTGATAGTCCTCATCGTGGCTTACACCCTCTATTCGGCGGATGCGAGTCATAAGGACACGAATCTGTCACTCACGGTGGCATTCATGATAGCCAGCATCTATGCGGTGGCCATCTCGGGCGGAATGCCCATCAAGAAGCGAGTAGATACCTACAGTCGCGGAGCCGGTGCCAACAACCTGATGCTCATGCTCTGGATTTACGTTTTGGCAGGTGCCTTCGCTGCTTCTGCCAAGGCGATGGGAGCGGTGGACGCTACGGTAAACCTGGCGTTGAGTGCCCTGCCTGCCAGCATGATTTTGCCGGGGCTCTTCCTGGCAGCCTGTTTCATCTCCGTATCCATCGGAACAAGCGTCGGCACAGTGGTGGCTCTTGTTCCGATAGCTGCGGGCCTGGCGCACTCCATGGGGGTGAACGTGGGCATGATGACGGCTATCATCGTGGGCGGCGCCTACTTCGGCGACAACCTCTCGTTCATTTCCGACACCACGGTGGTGGCTACGCAGACCCAGAACTGCAAGATGAGCGATAAGTTCAGGGTCAATTCCCTCATCGTGGTTCCTGCCGCCGTCCTCGTGCTCGCCGTCTATGGCGTGATGGGCTTCGGCTTGCAGGCGCCAACCCATATTCCTGAGGTGGAATACATGAAGGTAATACCTTATATAATAGTACTCGTTACGGCCATTGCCGGAATGAACGTGATGGCAGTGCTCACCATGGGCACCATCCTCTGCGGAGTCATCGGCATCGGAAGTCATCTCTTGGGATCCACTTCCTCCTACGACCTCTTCGGCTGGTTCTCGGCGATGGGCAACGGAATCGTGGGCATGGGCGAACTGGTAATCATCGCCATGATGGCGGGCGGAATGCTCGAAATCATCCGCGAGAACGGCGGAATCAACTACATCATCGATAAGATTACCGCCCACGTCAACAGCAAGCGTGGTGCCGAACTCTCCATCGCCGCCCTGGTGTCGATGGTGAACATCTGCACCGCCAACAATACGGTGGCGATTCTCACGGTGGGCAACATCGCCAAGAAGATAGGCGACAAGTTTGGCGTGGACAACCGCAAGGCGGCAAGCATCCTCGACACCTTCTCCTGCACCGTGCAGGGTCTGATTCCTTACGGAGTTCAGATGCTTCTGGCTGCGGGACTCGCCAATCTCAGTCCGATGGACATCCTGCCCTATCTCTACTATCCGATGGCCATCGGCGTAGCGGCACTGCTCTCCATCCTGCTGAGATATCCTAAGAGATACAGTTAATAAAGCTCCAGCCTTAGGCAGATTTCTTTCTGCCTAAGGCTGGAGCCAGAAAGAAACAAGATAAATCAATTCATTTAAAACTTTAATACGATGGACTTCTTACAGAGGAACCTTTTTATCAAGTTGCGTTCCGCCCACTTCGGCATTGAAGAGGAGATGGAACCCATGACTACATTCAAGCAACAGAAGATTGCCCAGATGATGAAGAATCTCAACGATGTTCCTGCGGGCGAAGTACGCATGAACAATGGTTTCCTGAACCGACGACTCGCCAACATCCAGGAAAATGAGCGTCACGCCATCGATACTTCCATCGAGACCCTGCACCTGCTGCGCATCATCGTGTCGAACATCAATGGCATTCTTGCCTACGGCATCAACCTGAGCGGCATCATCGAGATGGGCAATTACCTGCGCACCAAGGGCGACAAGGTGGATTTCGTGAAGCTCGACAAGTGGCTCAGCAAGCTGCGCATCCAGCGCATGGCACAGTTGCAGGGCAGCGTACTCATCCTCTTCTTCGATTTCGAACAGGATGAGATTCCCTACGTGCGCCATGTGGAGCGGGGAGCCTACAAGCTCACCCTGCGATCGCTGTATTACAACGAGCAGGACATGCAGGACATCCACTTCAACGAGACGCAGGCAGGATTCGTGCACGTTACGGGTGGCACCATGCGCAAGAACCTGCACCGCAGCATGAGGTATCTGGAGTATGCTCCCATCGAAACCATCAGCAACTTCTGCAACAACTTCTTCAAGTCGCTCTCCGAGATTGAGGAGTAGAATCATTTCACGAAGATGATTCTTCTAGAAGAAGTTTACGATAATATAAAATATTAAAAAAATAAGCCCTTAACGCTACGAATATCGCATGATTTTCGTACCTTTGCACGTATGAAACGAATTTTTATAACAATTATATCGACAATACTCACACTTTGCAGTCACGCCCAGGTGCAATGCGAAGATACCTGTAGCCACGTTCATGGCATTGACATGAGCCATTATCAGGGAAAAGTGTTCTGGGAAACCATCGGCGACAACAGCAAGATGGCTTACGTCTATCTGAAGGCAACTGAAGGAGGAACCAATGTAGACAGCAGATACAAGCAGAATATCGACCTGGCGCATCGGTATGGAATGAAGGTAGGTTCCTACCACTTCTATCGTGCCCGTATTCCCCAGCAAACCCAGTTGGAGAACTTCATGGCGCAATGCCGCCCGGGCGACCAGGATCTGCTCCCGATGATTGATGTGGAAACCAAGAGCGGAATGGAAACGGAAGAATTCTGCGACTCACTCTTCAAGTTCCTCCATCTCGTGGAGAAAGCCTACAGGCAGAAGCCCCTCATCTACACCGGAGCCAATTTCTACGACAATTACCTGTTGGGCAAACTGGACAGCTACAAGCTGATGATTGCTCAATATTCCAAGCGAGTGCCTGTGCTCAGAGACGGCAGGGATTTCGAAATGTGGCAATACACGGGTAAGGGAAAGCTCAACGGCGTGAACGGATACGTGGATAAGAGCCGATTCATGGGTAGACACAGATTGCGAGAAATCAGATTCAGACACAGATAAAATAAGTAAATCAATAAACATTAAATAAAACTATGGCAATTATAAAATGTCCGGAATGTGGACGTCAAATCAGTGACAAAGCCCCTACATGTCCTAACTGCGGTGTGGAAATCGCAGGAAAGATTATCAAATGCCCTCACTGTGGAGAGATTTATTTCAGCAGTCAGGAAATGTGCCCTAACTGCCATGAAATAGCTTCAGCCGGTTATAGAATTCCAACAACGGTTGCCTCTGGAACTACAGTTAGAACAGAGGCTCCGGCTAGAACAGAGACTCCTATGGATTCAACGGAAACTTCGGCTCCTGCTGGTCCAGCAGCTCCTGTTACTCCTCCGACTCCCCCTACTCCTCCTACCCCTCCTGTTCCTCCGGTAAGACAGACTCCGATAGCTGCAGGAAACGGCGGAAACGGAAATAATCCTGAAAATGAAGCCCAGCAGAAAGCCAAGAAGAAGAGTGCCCGAAGCATTCTGATTATCTCACTGGTCTTCTCTGTTCTGATTTGCGGAATCCTGTATTATTTCTATGATAATGCCAACCGCAACAAGGAGAATGAAGCTTACGAATATGCAATGCAGAGCAGCGACCCGATGGTGCTGCAGAGTTATCTCGACACCTATAAGGACGCAGAAGAGGCACATCGTGACTCCATCATGGCGCATCTGGAAATGCTCAAGAGCATTGACCAGGACTGGACCAACGCCCTGGTAAGCGGTTCGAAGCAGGCTTTGGAGGATTATCTGCAGAAGTATCCTAACAGTCCGCATAAGCAGGAGGCATGGAACAAGATTGATTCCATCGACTGGAATGTGGCGAAGGCTGCCGACAACGTGCAGGCTTATCAGGCTTATCTCGACGCCCACGCCGACGGAGCACATATCGAGGAGGCTGAGAATGCGATGAAGAAGGCAAAGAGCCGCGACTTGCAGCCAGAAGAGAAGCAGATGGTTAGCGGACTGTTCAGGCAGTTCTTCCAGAGCATCAACTCTCATAATGCCGACGGGCTTTCTGCCACGTGCGAAGACATCCTCTCTTCTCTCTTGGGCAAGACTTCTGCCACCAAGGCCGATGTGGTTACCTTTATGGACAAGCTCTATAAGGATAATGTAGCTAATATGAACTGGCACATTAACAATGATTACCAGATTAAGAAGCGCGAGGTGGGAGAAGAAGATTACGAATATCAGGTGCAGTTCTCTGCCGTTCAGAATTTGGATCTCACGGATGGAAGCAAGAAGCAGAACAACTTCAAGATCAATGCCGTGGTTTCACCAGCCGGCAAGGTTTCTTCCTTCAACATGAATCAGATTACAACAGAATAGTTTATAGTTTACAATTTATAGTTTATAGTTTATAGGTTGTAATGTACAATGAATATAAAAAAGGGGTGTGGCTTTTTACAGTCACACCCCTTTTTTATATCAATTGTCTAAATCGCTCAAAACGTGCTGTTACTGCGCCTCCTTCATCTGTCGCAACAACTCCTTCTGCTTTTCGTTCAAGCCGGTAGGCAACTTCACGTTATAGGTAATCATCAGATCACCGAAGGTGCCGTCGCCCCTGTCGTAACCCTTGCCGCGCACACGAACCTTCGTGCCGTTCTGGGTCTCTGGCTTAATCTTCAGCTTAATCTTCGAACCATTGCTCAGCGTGATGATTCCTTCGCCGCCCAGCAAGGCTGTGTACATGTCGATGTTCACGTTCATGTTCATCTCGCCTGTATTGGTTCGGGCACTCTGGCTGCCGCAGCCGCTGTTGCAGCCACCACCGCAGCCGCCAGTTCCGAAATCAGCACCAGCACCATAGCCGGCGTTGGCTCCTCCGCCGAAACCTCCGAAGCCACCAAAGCCGCCGAAACCAGCGCCTTGCTGACCGCCACGGGCACGGCCTCCGCCGAAGAGATTTTCGAAGAAGCTGGAGAATCCGCCTCCGCCATTTCCGAAACTGCTGAAGTCGAAGCCCTCGAAAGGATTTCCTCCGGCACCGCCAGCACCACCGGCTCCACCACCGAAGCCGCCACCACCGAAGCCACCGGCGTTCTTCCAGTTTTCGCCAAACTGGTCGTATTTGGCGCGCTTATCTGGGTCGGAAATCACCTCGTATGCCTCGTTCAGCGCCTGGAACTTAGCCTTCGCCTTCGGGTCATTCGGGTGCAAATCCGGATGGAATTGTTTTGCACGTTTACGATATGCTGCCCTCACATCCTTCTGGGGGATGTTCTTGTCAACACCGAGAATCTTGTAATAATCTACAAATGCCATATTATAAAACCTCCTATTTTTATGTTTTTAATAAGAATCCAACAAAAAGTATGCCGTAATTGGCAACTTTTTTGTAATTTTGCACATGAATTTAAATAATAAATAAAAAATAATATGAAACAACTGTTCGCAGCGCTCCTCATGGCGCTCACCTTTAATTCGCAGGCAATGGCACAACAGCGTACCGTAAAACTGAGAGTGGTTCAGACGAGTGATGTTCATGGAGCTTTCTTTCCATACGACTTCATCACCCGCAAGCCCAAGGCTGGAACCCTGGCGCGCGTCTCCTCTTACGTCAACGGGTTGCGCAAGACCTACAAGGACAACGTCATCCTCCTGGAGAACGGCGACATCCTGCAGGGCCAGCCTACCTGCTACTATTATAATTATGTGAACACCCAGGCACGCAATGTGGCTGCCGACGTAGTCAACTATATGAAGTATGACGCCCAGGCGTTCGGAAACCACGATGTGGAAACGGGTCATGCCGTGTATGATAAATGGATCAAGGAACTGAACTGTCCAGTGCTCGGCGCCAACATCATCAACACCAAGACGGGGCAGCCTTACGTGAAGCCTTACATCATCCTGAACCGTGAGGGCGTGAAGATTGCCGTGCTCGGAATGCTGACACCAGCCATTCCCAACTGGCTGACAGAAAACCTCTGGAGCGGACTTAAGTTTGAAAACATGGTAACCTGTGCCCGTAAATGGATGAAGCACATCCAGGAGACGGAGAAACCCGACGTGGTGATTGGCGTTTTCCACAGCGGTAAGGACGGTGGCATTGTCACCCCGGAATACGAGGAGGATGCCTCCCTGCGTGTAGCAAAGGAAGTGCCAGGTTTCGACATGGTGCTCTTCGGCCACGACCACACCCGCTGCAACGAGACCATCACCAACGTGGAAGGCAAGCCTGTGGTCTGTCTCGACCCTGCCAACAACGCCCTCAACGTGGCTGACGCCGAGGTAACGCTCACCTTAAATAAAAAGAAGGGGAATGGCAAGAAGCAGTATGTGGTGACTGACAAGAAGGTGACGGGCTCCCTGCCCGATGTGACAAAATGTCCTATCGACGAAGACTTCATGAAGGCGTTCGAGCCTCAGATAGCCGAAATCAACCTGTTTGTGGGCAAGCAGATCGGCACATTCAAGAACACCATCCACAGCCGCGAGTCGTTCTTCGGCAGTTGCGCGTTCAATGATTTCATCCTCAACCTGCAGCTCGACATCACCAAGGCCGACATCGCCTTCAACGCCCCATTGCAGTTCAACGCCACCATCCAGGCGGGTCCTATCTGCGTAGGCGACATGTTCAACCTCTATAAATATGAGAACCAGCTCTACGTGATGCGCCTCACCGGCGAGGAAATCCGCAAGCATCTGGAGATGAGCTACGACCTCTGGGTGAACACGATGAAGAGTCCTGACGACCATCTCCTCCTGCTCGACACCCACACCAAGGGCGATCAGCAGCGCCTGGGATTCAAGAACCTCTCGTTCAATTTCGACAGTGCTGCCGGCATTGATTACGAGGTGGATGTTACGAAGCCAGATGGCGAGAAGGTGAAGATTCTGCGCATGAGCAACGGCGAACCTTTCGACGAGAAGAAGTGGTACAAGGTGGCAGTAAACAGCTATCGAGGCAATGGCGGAGGCGAGCTCCTTACCCATGGTGCCGGCATTCCGAAAGACAGTCTGGAGAGCCGCATCATCTACCGCAGCGAGCGCGACCAGCGTTACTATCTGATGGAGGCGATAGAGAAGATGGGAACCGTAGAGGCAAAGGCCAACAACAACTGGAAGTTTGTGCCGGAAGCATGGACCAAGCCTGCAGCCCAGCGCGACTACGACTTGCTTTTCGGAAAGAAAAAATAAGATATTATGAAGTATTGGTTTATATTTTGCAAGACAGATATCTTGCTCGAGAAGAGAGAAGACGGAACCTATACGATTCCATGTAGCGAGGAGAGTCCGATAGAGCTCAAGCCCTGGACTCACGTCCTCAACATCACCCCGATGAGCGACGGCACGGAAGTGAAAACCTTCACCATTCCAGAGCCGGTGACCGACCATCCGAAATACGAGATGTGCGGTCTGCGCCCCAGCTTCTACAAGCTCACCCCCGAGCTTTACCAGAAGGCAGGAAAGTGCCAGGAGCTGAACTATTGGGATATGAACACGAAGTTCTGCGGCGTTTGCGGCGCTCCGATGAAGATGGATACAGACATCAGCAAGAAGTGCACTGAATGCGGCAAGACGGTGTGGCCATCCCTTGCCACAGCCATCATCGTGCTCATCAAGAAGGGCGACCAGGTGCTCCTGGTTCATGCCCGCAATTTCAAGGGCAATTTCGATTCGCTCGTGGCTGGTTTCGTAGAGACCGGCGAGAGCCTGGAAGAAGCCGTTCATCGCGAAGTAATGGAGGAAACCGGCTTGACTATCAAGAACTTGAAGTATTTCAGTTCCCAGCCATGGCCTTATCCTAGCGGACTGATGGTAGGCTTCACTGCCGAGTACGTGGATGGCGAGATTCATCTTCAGAAAGAAGAACTCTCCCGTGGCAAATGGTTCAGCAAGGATGCTCTGCCGATTCTCCCGGAGAAACTTTCCATCGCCCGCAGACTCATTGACGCCTGGCTGGAGGATAAGATTTAACGAGAATGAAAGAAAAACGTTGAAACAGGAACAATGAAAGAGAAACTTTGGAATGCGAATTACATCAAGGTGATGACCACCAACTTCCTGCTCTACTTCGCCTTCTACCTCCTCACCCCACTCCTTCCGCTCTATCTGAGCGAGACTTTCGGGGCAACGAAGGATGTGATAGGCATTGTTCTGAGCGGATATACGGTGGCGGCACTCATCATCCGTCCGTTCAGCGGATATGTGGTGGATAGCTTTTCGCGCAAGAAGGTGCTGATGGTCTGTCTGTCAGCCTTCGCTATCTTCTTTGCGGGCTACATAGCCGCCGGCACCATCCTGATGTTTGCCATCTGCCGCACCCTGCATGGCGGTCCCTTCGGAGCCGTCACCGTGGCCAACAGCACCTGTGCCATCGACGTACTGCCAGCCAGCCGCCGCAACGAAGGCATCGGTCTCTATGGCTTGAGCAACAACTTTGCCATGGCGATAGCCCCATCCATCGGCATCTATCTTCACAACATCGTGGGCAGTTACATGGTGCTGTTCTGGATAGCCTTCGTGGTGGCAATAGCCTCCGTGGTGATTGCCGGAACCATCAAACTCCCTGAGAAAGAGATTGTCAAGAACAAGGAGAAGCTTTCCTTGGATAGATTCTTCCTCACCCGAGCCTGGCTGCTCGCCATCAACATCTGCATGTTCGGATTCTGCTGGGGCGTACTGAGCAACTACCTCGCCATCTACAGCAAGGAAGAACTGGACATTACGGGAGGCACGGGCACCTATTTCGCCATCCTCTCGATGGGACTCTTCATGAGCCGCCTACAGGGCAGGAAGGCACTGAGCCAGGGCAAGCTGACGCAGAATGCAGCCGAGGGAATGCTGATTTCGCTGGTGGGATTCACCATCTTCGTTGCCGTAAAGCACCCGATAGCCTACTATCTTTCGGCAGCGCTGATAGGATTAGGCAACGGCCATCTCTACCCTGCCTTCCTGAATATGTTTATAAATGTTGCGCGCCACGACCAGCGAGGCACAGCCAACAGCAGCATTCTTACGGGCTGGGATCTGGGCTTCGGAATCGGTTGTCTGCTGGGAGGAATTGTTGCCGAGCATTTCGGCTACAGTGGAGCCTTCTGGATGGTAGCCATAGAGAATGCCGCCGCCGTGGTACTCTTCTTTGCCGCCTCCAGGACATTTTTTGAAAAAAGAAGACGAAAGGAATAGAAGCCTTCCGTCAGCATAAAACCCGTCTTAAGGCAAAATATATTTTCCCTTAAGGCTAAAAATATTTATCCTTAAGGCTAGGAATATTTTCCCTTAAGGGTAAATATACCTCCCCATTTTGGCAGGTAAGCCAATGGTTACCAACAAGAAAGAGCATTCGTGAGGAAATCTTTAACAAATCCTCTCGAATGCTCTTGTTGTTTTTCTGCGATTCATTTCTGCGAATCACTTTCTTGAAGATTCACTCTTGGCGAATCTTTCCTTCAATTCATTTCAGAATTTAGAATGGGAGATCGTCAGCGCTACCACCCTGTGCAGGAGCAGCTGGCTGAGAAGCAGGGAATGGAGCTGTAGCACCTGCTGCTGGCGCAGCTGCAGGAGCGGCACCCATTGGCGCAGCACCCATAGGAGGGAATGCGGCAGCACCTGGCTGCATACCGCCCATGGCACCAGCTACGGCGTTAGGGTCGATGCGCTGAACATTCCATGCACGAACGCTGTTGAACCAGCGGCCCTGATACTCGTGAGCATCGATATCGAATGAAACCAGAAGCTCCTCGCCACTCTGGATGTTAAACTGTGCAAGACGATCAGCTCCGAACACATCGAAGCAAAGCTTCTTAGGATACTGCTCATGAGTCTCGATAACGAACGACTGAGCCTTCCACTCACCTCTTGCAGAAACGCCGCTTCTTTCAGGCAAAACGGCAATCACCTTTCCTTGTAATTCCATATAATTAATTTATTAAATGTTGTCTGTTCTATCATTGCAAAAACGATGGGCACCTTGCTTCATCATGACCCCTCGGAAAAGCACAAAATAGAGTGATTCTTTTATCAAGTTTTTCTTTCTGACTGCGAAATTACTAAAAATAGTTCTAAAACCGAAACATTTCTTCGATTATTTTTGTCTATCCCCGATATTTTTTGTATTTTTGTACTCATAATTGCGAAAGGGCACCCAAACTGGGGGCGTACGCAAATAAAATAAGGAAAATAAACAATAATAAAAATAACGACTCATGAGATTTACAGTATCAAGTTCAGCATTGAGCAGCAAACTCAACATGCTTGTGAAGGTGATTGGCAGCAAAAACTCGTTGCCTATCCTCGAGAATTTCCTGTTCCAGATTGAAAGCGGTGAACTGAACATCACCGCCAGCGACAGTGACAACATCATCAAGAGTACTATCGCCCTGACCGAGTGCGAAGGCGAAGGTGAATTCTGCGTGCCTACACGCGTAGTCATCGATGCCCTCAAGGAACTCCCAGAGCAGCCTCTCAGCTTCGAGGTAGAAAAAAACTCCGACGCTTACGCCATCAAGATCGTATATCAGAATGGTCTTTATAACTTCACCGGTATCAATGCCGAGGACTATCCACGCTCTCAGCCTATGGGCGACGGATGCACCGTCATCACCCTTTCCACCGATATTCTGATTGACAACATCTCACGTTCTCTCTTCGCTACAGCGTCAGACGAGTTGCGCCCTGTGATGAACGGTATCTATTTCGACCTGACTCCAGAGGCACTTGCCGTGGTTTCCAGCGATGGTCATAAACTGGTGAGAAGCAAGAACTTCAGCATCAAGAGTGAGACTCCTGCCAATTTCAACTTGCCTAAGAAGCCAGCCACCCTGCTCAAGAACATCCTGAGCAAGGAAGATGAGGCTACCATCAAGTTTGATGAGCGCAGCGCAGAAATCCAGTTCAGCGACGGCATGCTGAGATGCAGACTCATCGACGGCCGCTACCCTAACTACAACTCTGTGATTCCAACCAACAATCCTGCACAGATCACCGTAGACCGCAAGGCGCTGCAGAGCGCATTGCGCCGCGTGCTGCCTTTCGCCAGCGAGAGCAGCCAGCTCATCCGTTTCCACATCGAGAACGGCCGCTTCGAGGTTTCTTCCGAGGATATCGACTTCAGCACTTCTGCCAAGGAAGTTCTGGCTTGCGAATACTCAGGTTCAACCATCAACATCGGTTTCAAGGGAAGCAGCCTGATGGAAATTCTGAGCAATCTTAACAGCGAGCAGATCGTCTTCCAGCTCGCCGACCCAAGTCGCGCCGGAATCGTAATCCCATCAGAGCAGCCAGAGGACGAAGATGTCCTGATGCTCATCATGCCTATGCTCCTTAACGACTAAGGAGCCATAGGCTCTTTAACGTTCTGCCAGCCAAAAGGCAGAAAAATAATCAAGAACCAAAAATAAAAGAAATGAAATTAAATTTAACGAAGCCCCTCATCGTCTTCGACCTGGAGACCACGGGACTTGACATGGTAAAGGATAGAATCATTCAGATTTCATATATTAAGGTGAACCCGGATGGAACAGAGATTCGCAAGAATCTGTTTGTAAACCCGGAAAAGCAGATTCCTGAAGAGGTGATTGCACTCACCGGAATCACCAACGAGGACGTGAAGGATGCGCCAACCTTCAAGCAGTTGGCTGCCACCCTGAGCCAGGAGTTCTCCGGCTGTGATTTCGCCGGCTACAACTCCAACCACTTCGACGTTCCGATGCTCGCCGAGGAATTCCTGCGTGCCGGAATCGACTTCGATTTCTCCAAGTGCCGTCTCATCGACGCCCAGACCATCTTCATGAAGATGGAGCGCCGCAACCTTGCCGCAGCCTACAAGTTCTACTGCGGCAGAAAGATGGAGGAGGATTTCGAGGCCCACCGTGCCGACCAGGATACCGAGGCCACCTATCGCGTGCTGATGGGCGAGCTCGACCGCTATGCGCCTGGCGTTCAGGAGGAAGCAGACCGCGTGCTCAACAACAACATGGACGAACTTGCCGAGTTCTCAAAGCACAACGACAATGTTGACTTTGCAGGCCGCATCGTATGGCAGGAACTGAAGGATGCCCAGGGCAATGTGATTCTCAATGAGAAGGGCGAACCGCAGAAGCACGAAGTGTTCAACTTCGGCAAGTACAAAGGCTGGGATGTTGCAGAGGTTCTCACCAAGGACCCGGGCTACTTCACCTGGATTCTGGGCAGCGAGTTCACCAACAACACCAAGCAGGTACTCACCCGTATCCGTCTGCGCGAGTATAACAAGAGAATGGGAAAATAATTATGCTGAAAGGAAAGAAAATCGTATTGGGCATTACGGGCTCCATTGCGGCCTATAAATCATGCCTCATCATACGCGGACTGATTAAGCGAGGAGCCGAGGTGCAGGTGGTCATCACCCCTGCGGGCAAGGAGTTCATCACCCCTATCACCCTCTCGGCACTCACCCACAAGCCCGTGGTGAGCGAGTTCTTCTCGCAGCGCGACGGCACCTGGAATTCGCACGTTGACCTCGGTCTCTGGGCGGATGCCATGCTCATCGCGCCCTGCACCGCCTCTACCATGGGCAAGATGACTCACGGCATTGCCGACAACATGCTCATCACCACCTATCTCTCCATGAAGGCTCCCGTCTTCATCGCACCAGCCATGGATCTCGACATGTACAAGCATCCGTCTACCCAGGCAAACATGAAGACCCTCATCAGCTACGGCAACCATATCATCGAGCCGGAGGTGGGATTCCTCGCCAGCGGACTCGAAGGCAAGGGACGCATGGAGGAACCGGATGTCATCGTGGATTATCTCGACAGATATTTCAAGATGAAAGCAGATTCTGAGAAAGAAGCTGAAGGCAATGCTGAAGCTGAAGTGAAGACTGAAGCAGAAGTGAAGGCTGATGCATCGCTCGATTTATCCGGCAAGAAGGTGATGATTACGGCAGGACCTACCTACGAGAAGATAGACCCCGTTCGCTTCATCGGCAACTATTCGTCGGGAAAGATGGGATTCGCCCTCGCCGAAGAATGCCTGCGCCGTGGTGCTGACGTCACCCTCATCGCCGGTCCGGTAGCCCTCAGCTGCAGTCCCGCCATCCACCGCATCAACGTGGAGAGCTGCGAGGAAATGTATCAGGCTTCAACCCAGGCATTCGGGCAAAGCGATGCAGCCATCCTCTGTGCCGCCGTTGCCGACTTCAAGCCGAGCACCGTGGCCGATAAGAAAATCAAGCGCGAGAAGGATGACCTGGAACTCACCCTGGTGCCTACCCACGACATTGCGGCAGCTCTGGGAGGGATGAAACAAAAACATCAGCGAATCGTAGCTTTCGCCCTGGAAACCAACGACGAAGAGAGCAATGCACAGAAGAAGAGAGTGAAGAAAAACGCTGACTTCATCGTGCTCAACTCTACCCGCAACCCGGGCACTACCTTCCGCACCGACGACAACCAGATTACCATCATCTCGGAAAAAGGAAAGAAAGAATATGAAAAGAAACCGAAGACTGAAGTGGCTCGCGACATCATTGATGAGCTGGCTCGTCTGCTGTAATCCTGCACCCCTCGTGGCGCAGGAACTGCAGGCAAAGATTACCATCAACCATGCCCAGATCTCGGGCACGGAGAAAAGCGTGTTTGACAATCTGCAACAAACCCTGGAGCAGTTTGTCAACGACCGCCAATGGACTCATCTTCAGTTTCAGAAGAACGAGCGCATCGTATGTAACTTCAACCTGCAGGTAACCAAGTATGATAAAGACCAGGGCATCTTTACCTGCAAGGCTACCATCCAGGCCAACCGCCCGGTGTATAATTCGGCCTACACCTCCACCTTATATAATAATGTGGATGAAAACTTCACGTTCAAGTTTGCCGAGTTCGACCAGCTGGAGTTTAACGAGGAGCAGATAGACAACCAACTTACTGCCCTCTTCGCCTACTATGCGTATCTTCTCATCGGTTTAGACCTCGACAGTTTTTCACCCAAGGGTGGCGAGGACGTGCTGCAGCGTTGCATGAATCTCACCAACAATGCGCAGAACCTCGACTACCCGGGCTGGAAGGCTTTCGACAACGACCGCAACCGCTTCGCCATCATCAACGACTATCTTGACGGCTCGATGGAGCCCTTCCGCCAGTTGCAGTACGACTACTACCGCAAGGGACTCGACGAGATGGCGAACAATGCGGAACGAGGCAGAACCGAGATAACCACAGCCCTGGAAACAGGACTGAAGAAAGCCAAGGAGAATCGCCCGCTCAGCATGTTGCCACAAATCTGGACGGATTACAAGAAGGATGAACTTGCCAACATCTACAAGGGCAAGGGCACCCAGAAGGAGAAGGAAACCGTGTTCGAAATCCTCACCTCCATCAATCCGTCGCAAAACAAATATTGGGACCAGATAAAGGAATAATATAACCAATTATGCTCAAGCAATTATATATCAAGAACTTCACACTCATCGACGAGCTGAATATCGCACTCTATCCGGGCTTCTCCGTCATCACTGGAGAAACCGGAGCCGGAAAGAGCATCATCCTCGGCGCCATCGGTCTGCTCCTGGGTAACAGAGCCGACACCAAGGCCATCAAGGCAGGCAGAGACCGCTGCGTGATAGAAGCCCATTTCGACCTTTCGAGATACGGAATGCAGGCGTTCTTCGATGACAACGACATCGACTACGATGGCAACGACACCATCATCAGAAGAGAGTTGACGGCGGCAGGCAAAAGCCGTGCCTTCATCAACGATACTCCTGTGCCCCTCACCCGGATGAGAGAGTTGGGCGAACAGCTCGTAGACATCCATTCGCAGCACCAGAACCTGCTGCTGCAGAAGGAAGACTTCCAGCTCAACGTGGTGGACATCATCGCTCAGAACAATAAGCAACTCGCAGCCTATCAGAAGGATTACAAGTCCTACCATCAAGCAAAGGTTCAACTGGAAAATCTGAAGGAAGAGATTCTCAAAAACCGAGAGAACGAGGAGTTCATGCGATTCCAGCTGAAGGAACTGGAAGATGCACAGCTGAAGGAAGGAGAACTTGAGCAGCTGGAACAGGAAGCAGAAACCCTGAGCCACAGCGAGGACATCAAGACCGCACTCTACGAGGCAGACAACGCCCTGAGCGGCGACGACAACAGCATACTCGACAAACTGAAAACCGCTACTGACCAACTGGAAAATATTCGTGAGGTGTATCCGAGCATGGCCGAGATTTCCGACCGCATGCAGAGCAGTTATATCGAACTGAAAGACATCGCCCAGGAAATCAGCCACAGCGTGGATGGTGTTGACTTCGACCCCAACCGTCTGGAAACCATCAACACCCGTCTCGACCAGCTCTACACCCTGCAGCAGAAATTCCGTGTAGATTCGGTGGCAGAACTCATTGCCACCCGCGACCATATTGCCGGTCAGCTCTCCAACATCGACAATGGCGATGAGCAGGTGGAAGCCCTGGAGAAGCAGGTAGCCATCCTGCTCGAAAAAGCCCGGAAGCAAGCAGCCCTGCTCACCGCCGTGCGCCAGAAATCGGCCAAGACGATAGAGGCAGAGATGAAGCAGCGCCTGGTTCCGCTGGGAATCCCGAACGTAAGATTCGAGATTGCCTTTGCCGACAAGGGATTGAGCAGCAACGGAACCGACAAGGTTAGCTTCCTCTTCAGTGCCAACAAGAGCACGCCGCTGCAGCCTGTAACCCAGGTAGCATCGGGTGGAGAAATCGCCCGCGTCATGCTCTCGCTCAAGGCAATGATCAGCGGTGCCGTGAAGTTGCCAACCATCATCTTCGACGAAATCGATACCGGCGTGAGCGGCAAGATAGCCGAAAAGATGGCAGACATCATGGCAGAGATGGGTCACCTGGAACGACAGGTCATCTCCATCACCCACCTGCCGCAGATAGCAGCCAAGGGAAGCCATCACTACAAGGTACTGAAGGAGGAAACCGAACAGGGCACCATCTCGCAGATGAAGGAACTCAACAGCGAGCAGCGCGTGGAGGAAATCGCCCAGATGCTCAGCGGCAGCGACATTACGCAGGCGGCACTCGCCAACGCCAGGGAACTGCTGAGGTCCAACCGCCCATAAAAACGACTGTTTTTGAAATATGAAGAAAATATATATGATTATGTTGGGACTGATGCTGGGTGCATCGTCCCTATTCGCTCAACCGGGAGCTGTGCAGAAATCAGCCAAGAGCGTATTTACTCTCACCACCTTCAACAAGGATGGAAACATCATTTCATCCACGCAGGGTGTATTTATTGACAACAAGGGCACTGCCATCAGTACCTTTAAGCCATTCATCGGAGCCGTCAAGGCGAGCATCGTGGATGCTTCGGGCAAGTCGATGGAGGTAGATGCCCTTCTCGGAGCCGACGAGCTTTACGATGTGGCGAAGTTCAGAGTGGTGGGCAACACCCCGGCGGCACGCATCGCAGCCAAGGAATCGGAGGCAGGCAGCAAGGTGTGGCTCGTTCCCTATTCCATCAAGAAGTCACCATTCCAGCAGGAGGAGATTTCAAGCGTAGAGAAGTTCAAGACCACCTACAATTACTACATCTTCTCCATCACCGTGCCCGATAATGCCGTGGGTTGTCCTTTCGTCAACAAAGACGGTCAGGTAATCGGAATCATGCATAGCAACGGTCAGGTTACGGCCATCGACGCCAACTATGCCAAGGAGCTGAAGGTAACGGGACTTTCCACCCTCGATGCAGCGCTTCGTCAGACGGGCATCCGCACCGCCCTGCCTGATGTGGAGCAGGACGCCATCACCATGATGACGCTCAACAAGGCGCAGCTGAGCCGTGAAGCCTACACCAAGTATGCAGACGAGTTCCTCGCCAGTTTCCCAACCTCCGCCTTCGGATACAAGGAGAAGGGAACGGTTCTGGTAGAGCAGAACGAGTTTGAGGAGGCAGCCAAACTGATGGAAGAAGGCATTAAGAAGGCGAACGCCAAGGATGAGGCTCACTCCAACTATTCAGATCTGATTTATCAGAAACTGGTTTATAAAGGTGATTCAGCTTTCAAGGCGTGGACTTACGACAAGGCGATTGAGGAGGCGCAGAAGGCTTATGCCATCAAGGCGAACCCGGTGTATAAGCATCAGGAAGCCCGCATCTGGTTTACCAAGGGTGATTACCAAAAGGCATACGATATGTTCATGGATTTAACCAAGACGGACATCCGCAGCGGCGAGCTCTATCTGGAGGCTGCTCAGTCGAAGACTCGTCTGAAGGCACCTGCATCAGAAATCAGGGTGCTTCTGGACAGTGCCATTGTAGCATCGAAGAATGCGGGAGTATTGGCAGGAAACTACTATCTGGCTCGTGGTCAGTTCCTGGACGAGCAGGGCGAATATCGCAGTGCTTTGGCTGATTACAACCAGTATGATTCCATTGCCCGTCCCGTGAATCCGGAGTTTTTCTACACCCGCTACAAGTGCGAGACCCGATTGCGTATGTGGCAGCCGGCGCTCATCGACATAGCCCGTGCCTGCTACCTTTCGCCAAAGGAGCCTACGTATTTTGCCGAGTGGGCAAGTCTGGATTTGCGTGTCAAGAGATTTGAGGAAGGTGTCAGTGCTGCCAAACAGTGCATAGCCCTGGCTCCGGAATACGCCGACGGCTATCTTCTCCTCGGTTTGCTTCAGATAGAATTGAAGCAGAAGGACGAGGCACTGAAGAACCTGGCAAAGGCAAAGGAGCTGGGTGATGCTCGTGCAGAGGGATATATTAAGAAGTATAGCCGATAAAGTAAACACTTTAAAGAGGAAAAATATAAACTAAAAAGAGGGTGTGTCATTATTCATCGGATTACGCGGAATAAACGGAACCTTAACCGCCTTCCTCGGATTACTCACGGATTTTAAACGGAAACTCGACCTGGCGGTCGTGGCGATACCCCCTAAAGCTGGAATGCGAATGCGCTAGCCCAATGGCCGTAAGGCCAAATCCGTTTAAATTCCGTGCGTAATCCGTGAAGCAAGAATGTTCCGTTAACTCAGCGTAATCCGATGAAGAAAAACGATGAAGCAACCAAAAAGAGGGTGTGTCATGGACTTATGACACACCCTCTCATATTTTCGATAAGCTCGCCCTTATGGCGTTCTTGACTTCTTTTTCAATTCCAGTTTCGGAATCTTGACTTTCTGTCCGGCTTTCAACTTGCCGGAACCATTGAGAGCCTCAACGTAACACTCCATGCCCGGACCGAAATAACGCTTACTGATGGCTTCTATGGTCTGACCTTCTCGGGCTGTAACCACCTCAGCTACACCCACAATACGATAGGCACCCGTGCGGACACGAGCATCCTGATCGTATTTGGCAGATGCATGGGCGGCAGCTTTTTCGGCTTGCAGCTTCTTAGCCTCAGCAGCTTTCTTTGCCTCAGCAGCTTTCTTTGCCTCTGCCAACTTCTTGGCATCAGCCCGCTTATTCAATTCAGCCTGCTTCTTAGCCTCAGCATCTTTCTGCTGCTTAGCGGCAAGAAGAGAATCCTTCTTATCAGCCTGCTTGCCATCAGCCTCAGCCATTTTCACGGCTTCGCTAGCCTGCGCCATTCTGATGCTATCTTCTATCGCCTTCTTTCTCATGATTTCTTCCTGCGAAAGAGGAGCCGGAGTTGGTTTAGCTGCCTTGTTGCCCTGATGGAAGTTGTCCAGTTGCAATGCGAGATGGTCGCGCTGCGCTGCCATCTTACCATAATTAAAGGCAAACCAACCGATGCCGCCAATCAAGGCTACGATGATGAAGCAGGCAACTATTACCAGATAACGAGGAATCACTACACCCTTTTTGGTAGATTCAAAAGTATCGTAAGACTCTGAGTCTTCGGATGTTTCTGAATCGGATGCACAAGCTGATTCAACTACAGGTTCTGAATCTGGAGCTGATATTTGCTCAGGCTCAGGTGTTGGCTCAAGGGTTGGCTCAGGTGTTGGCTCAAGGGTAGACTCAGGCTCAAGTGTTGGCTCAGCCTCATCCTCATCCTTCATTTCCTTAACCGACTTTTCTACGATAGTTTCTGTTATGATTTCAGGAGAAGCATCATATTGAGGTTCAGATTCGCCTATTACAACGACCTTATCGCTCACGGATGGAGCTTCTGATTCATCCAGGAAATCAATCACGTCTGAAGTTTCAGATGTATCTGAAGTTTCAGAAGTGTCTGATATTTCAGATGTATCTGAAGTTTCAGAAGTATCAGAGATTTCAGAAATACCAGTTGCTTCAGAAGTTTCCTCTGATGTTTCAGAACCATCCAATGGTTCAGGAATCTCCTCAGCCTCATCCATCTGCTGATTCTCAGCCAGCTGTTCTTCTGCCTCAAACTTCCTGTCTATTTCATCAAACTCTACCCCGTCGTTCACCACCACCGTCTCAAACTGTGCAAACGGCTTGTTGATGATTTCCTTGAGAATCGTATCCGGGGTAAAGGAGATCTTATCTCTTCCCTCAATGACGATACGCTCGCCCGTGTTGACATCCACGCTCTCACGATCCTTCACCGAAGTAACCTTGAAGGTTCCAAGCCATTTCATCTTTACCTGCTTGTCAGCCTGGAGCCCTTCATTGACTACATCAAACATCTTTCTGATGAACAACTCGGCATCCTGCTGACTGATACCTGTTTTCTCAGCCAGCTTCTGTGCCAAGACAGTCAAACTGTTCTTACTCATAAGCTTCTCCTCCATTCTTTAGCTTTTCCTTGACGGCAGCAACAGGACGAAAGCCGAGCACCAGTTTAGGCGGAACCAGCTGTCGCTTCCTGGTGGTAGGATTCACCACCACGCGCTCTAGGCGCTTCTTCACCTCGAACGTACCAAAGTTGGGGATGGAGACCATTTCCCCTTCCTCAAATTCAGCAATCATGGCATCTATCACCTTGCGCACCATCTTCTGGGTGTCGTCTTGCGAATAACCCGTCTGCTGAGCCAGTTCTGCTATATAGTCCTTATTGTTCATCTTCTGATTCTTTAATTATAATTCTATCTCACTACTTCGCCATACAGGTCGAACTCCTCGCTGCTGGTCATCTTTACCTTGTAGAAACTGCCCACACGCAAGCGTTGGTCTGTTACCTTGATAAGCACCTCAGGGTCAACCTCTGGCGAACAGAACTCCGTTCTGCCGATATAGTAATCTCCTTCCTTGCGGTCGATAACCACCGGCATCGTGAGTCCCACCTTGCCTGCCTCAATCTCTGCACTGATGTCCTGCTGCAGGATCATCAGTTCGTCAAGACGGCGCTGCTTCACATCGGCAGGAACATCATCTTCATAGTTCTTGGCACTGTAGGTTCCCTCCTCCTCAGAATAGGCGAAGGCACCCATGCGCTCGAAACGCTGTACACGCACGAAGTCGAGCAACTCGTGGAAATCCTCCTCGGTCTCGCCTGGGAAACCTACCATCAGCGTGGTGCGGATATGGATGCCCGGCACGCGGTTGCGGATGATGGTGAGCAGGTCGAGCGTCTCCTGCTTGGTTACGTGGCGATGCATGCGAGTGAGCATGTGGTCGCTGATGTGCTGCAGGGCGATGTCGAGATACTTGCATACGTTTGGCTTCTCGCGCATCACATCGAGCAGATCGAGCGGGAACTGGTTTGGATAAGCGTAATGCAGACGAATCCACTTAACGCCAGGGATGTCGGCCATCTCGCTGATGAGTTCGGTGATATGATGCTTGCCATCGATATCCATGCCGTAGTAGGTAAGTTCCTGAGCGATGATCTGGAATTCCTTCACGCCATCAGCCACTAGTTCGCGCACCTCGTTGAGGATATCTTCCTTAGGACGGGAAACGTGCTTGCCCGTGATGAGCGGAATGGCGCAATAGGCGCAGCGGCGGTCGCAGCCCTCTGAAATCTTGATGTATGCATAGTGGTGAGGGGTGGTAAGATGGCGGCGCTCGTTGCAGGCAGGCACTTCAGCCTTACCCAGCTCCTTGAGCAGTTCCTTGTAGTTGAACTTGCCATAAAACTTATCCACCTCAGGCATCTCTGCCTCCAATTCTTTCTGATAACGTTGTGAGAGGCAGCCCATCACATAGAGTTTGTTCAGGCGTCCCTCTTCCTTAGCCTGGATAAATTCGAGGATGGTGTCGATGCTTTCCTGCTTGGCATCCTCGATGAAGCCGCATGTGTTGATGACGGCTATCTCGCCCTGAGGGCGCTTTGAATCGTGTACACAATGGTAGCCGTTCGCCTCAAACTGCTTCATCAACAGCTCGCTGTCGACCAGGTTTTTGGAACAGCCCAAAGTTATGATATCTATCTGGTTCTTTTTCATTCACCTATACCTTATTATATATACTAATCTGATTCCCGTTTCTTTTCATATAAATTGCATCCGAAATCTACTTTGATTTCTTGAACAGAGAATCCACGAATTCCTTCTTGTTGAAGAGCTGCATGTCTTCCATTCCCTCACCCAATCCGATGTATTTCACCGGCACCTTGAGCTGGTCGGAGATTCCGATGACCACGCCGCCCTTGGCTGTGCCGTCGAGCTTGGTGATGGCAAGAGAAGTGATATTGGTAACGGCAGCAAACTGCTTGGCCTGCTCGAAGGCGTTCTGACCCGTACTGCCATCCAATACGAGCATCACCTCGTCTGGCGCCTCAGGCATCACCTTCTTCATCACCTCCTTAATCTTCTTCAGCTCGTTCATCAGGTTCACCTTGTTATGCAATCTTCCTGCAGTATCGATGAGCACCACGTCGGCACCATTTGCCTTGGCACTCTGCAGGGTGTCGAAAGCCACGCTTGCAGGGTCGGAACCCATCTGCTGCTTCACCACCGGTACACCCACGCGGTCGCCCCAGATGGAAATCTGCTCCACGGCTGCGGCACGGAAGGTATCGGCAGCACCCAGATAAACCTTCTTGCCAGCCTTCTTAAACTGGTAGGCAAGCTTACCGATGGTAGTAGTCTTGCCTACTCCATTAACACCCACCACCAGGATAACGTATGGCTTGTGGTCAGAAGGCAAGTCCCAATTCTCATTGTCATCGCTATGGTTCTCTTCCAGGAGACTGGCGATTTCCTCTCTTAAGATTCTGTCGAGCTCTGAGGTAGAAACATACTTGTCGCGAGCCACGCGCTCCTCGATGCGATGAATGATCTTCACCGTAGTCTCTACGCCCACATCCGATGTGATGAGCACCTCTTCGAGGTCGTCGAGCACATCGTCATCTACGGTTGACTTACCAGCCACCGCACGAGCTAATTTGCTAAACACACTCTCCTTGGTTTTTTCAAGTCCTTTATCGAGAGTTTCTTTCTTTTTGTTGCTGAATAATCCGAATAATCCCATAATTATAGCTATATTTTTTGCAAAGATACAAAAAAAAACGAAAGCATCGGTACATTTTTTGGAAAAAACACCAAAAAAAGCACCGATGCATGCTATTTATTCCTTAATTGACTATTTTTACAGGCTATTATTGAGTGCCATTAAGGCAAGAACAGCCTCATTATATTCGTTGACCACCTCAGCCTGCTTCAACCGCATATCTATCGCCTCCTGCAAGGCGCTGGCGTATTCCACATAACTGATTTCACCATTCTCATACTCCAGGGTGCTGAGACGTTCTATGTCCTTCGCCTTCGCCATATTCTCGCCGTTGTAATATTCCATTCGCTTGATGGCATTCTGCAGGCGGTTATATCCCTGTTTGTAATCCCGCTCCTTTTCGCGCTGCTCCTGCTGCATCGCCAACAGAGCCACCTCGCGGTCTTTCTGCGCAGCCTTCACCTTCGCCTTGGTTGCGCCATAGAAGAGCGGAACCCCCACGGTTACCTCGAAACCGAAGAAATTGCCCTCGGTGAAGCGCTGGCGGTTGATGTGATAAGGATCCCAGCTATCGATGAGAAGCTGCGAGCGCAAAGCTAGAGAGAGCGATGGCGCATAGCCCGTCTTGGCACACTTCACCTCTTGGTCGAGCGCCGAGATGAGATCTTTCTGATATTGCGCATCGGCAGTCTGCTGATAGTTGAAGGCTGCATTCATGGGCGAACTCTGCGAGATGACAAGGTTGTCGGCGGCAGGCACCACAGGCGTAGTGGTGTTGAGCAGCGCCATCAGGGCTGTCTGCAGATTCTCTGCCTCGTTCTTCACCTTCGTCATCTCCAGGCGGTTGTCGTTTCTCATGCGATCGGCAGAGAGGAACTCCAACTGTCTCGCCTCGCCCGCCTTGTATCTCTTCCCGGCTACATCGCAATAGCGCTGGATGACGGAATCCTGCTGCAGCAGAATCTGAAGGCGATGGGTCTGGTAGAGCATCGCATAATAAACATTGGCTATTTCGAGTCTGAGCTGCTGGGAGGTGACGTTCAACCGGCTTTTCTCTGCCTGGGTCTCTGCCTTCAACTGATTGCGACGGGCTGTATAGACCGTAGGAAACTCTATGCTCTGCGAGAAGGTGAGTCCATTATCGGTATCACCGCTGGAAGCCGGGTTCTGCGAGAAGGCGATTTCCGTCTTGTCCAGATCCCATGCTGTTCCCTGCATTACCTGAGCCTTTTCTACGGCTTTTCTGCCGGATTGCAAGGCGAGGTTCTGCCTATCAGCCAGTTGGAAACACTGCTGCAAGGTCATCTTCTCGCCGGGGATGCTTGCATCAAAGCGTGATGCATCCGAGGCAGAAAGATGTGCATCTTCCATCTTTACAGAAAGATGAGCATCCGTCGCCAAAGGCATCAGCAGCATCCAGGATGCAAGCCATATTTGATTCTTCTTAAAAAACTTCTTCATATTATTCAATTCTAATGCTTGATATTCAAACAAGTTCGGTATCTGAAAATTCTAACGCTTGGTAAATGTCTTGTAGATGGCAGGGAGCACCAGCAGGGTGAGCAGGGTACTCGTGATGAGTCCACCAATCACCACCGTGGCAAGTGGGCGCTGCACCTCAGCACCATCGCCCTGCGAGAGCGCCATCGGGAGGAATCCCATGGAAGCCACCAGAGCCGTCATCAGGACAGGACGCAGACGGAGCATGCAGCTATCGATGATGCGACGATGAATCATCTCACCCGCACTGGTTCCCGCTACTAACGGCAACTGGAGCTGTTCCTTCTGCATCTGGTTCATCTGACCGATGAGCACGATGCCGTTGAGCACCGCCACACCGAAGAGGGCGATGAAGCCCACACCTGCCGAAATACTGAAAGGCATACCGCGGAGCCACAAAGCCCAGACACCACCTATCGCAGCCAGAGGAATAGCCGAGAACACGAAGAGCGACTCTTTTACATTCTTCACCGTGGCATAGAGCAGCAGCAGGATGATGACCAGCGCTATCGGAATCACCACCATCAGTCGGCGGCTGGCACTCTGCAGATTCTCAAACTCACCACCATAATTATAATAGTAGCCTTCAGGGAGTTTCAGCTTTTCGTCGAGAATCTCCTGTATATCCTCCACCGTGCTTTGCACATCGCGCCCCTTCACATTGAAGCCCACGTAGATGCGCCGGGCACCATTCTCATGCGACACCTGTGCCGGAGCAGGCGAATTATCGATATCCGCTACTTGCGAAAGCGGAATATTCGTGCCATCCTTCAGCGGAATACTCAACAGTTCAAGCTGCTCTACATTGCGCTGCGAAGGATCCATGCGGAGCACGATGTCAAACTTCTTGTCGCCCTCGTAGACGGAACCAGCCACGGCACCGGCAAAGGTAGTCTCCAGAACACTGCTGATATCATCCACGCTGATACCGTAAGCCGCCATCTTCTCGTGGTTGTATCTTACCTGGATTTGAGGCAAGCCGGCAACTTCTTCTACAAAGATGCCACTCACGCCCGGCACGCCTTCTATCATCTTCTTCACCTTTCCTGCCTGCTGGGTAAGCACATCGAGGTCGTCACCGAAAATCTTGATAGCCACATCCTGCTTGATACCCGTAAGCAACTCGTTGTTGCGCATCTGGATAGGCTGGGAAATCTCTGCCTCCAGACCAGGAATGGCGCTGAGGGTTTCCTCCATCTTCTCCATCAGTTCGGGAGTCGTCTTGGCAGAGGTCCATTCTGCCTTCGGTTTCAGGGCTATCATGATGTCGGCACGTTCCACAGGCATCGGGTCGGTAGGAATCTCGGCGCTTCCGATGCGGCTCACCACCTGCTTGATTTCCGGATATTCCTTCTTGAGCAGTTTTTCAGCCTTGCTGCAGCTCTCCACCATCTGCGAGAGCGACGTACCCTGCGACATACTCATTTCCACAGCGAAGTCACCTTCTTCCAGACTCGGGATAAACTCGCCTCCCAGATACTTGAAGCCCACCACGCTGACGCAGAACAAAGCCACGGCTCCCGTGATGACATCCCTGTTGCGGGCAAGCACCCAATCGAGGATAGGACGATACCAGCCCTGCAGCTTCTCTATCATCTTATCAGAGAAAGTCTTTCTGCTGTGCACCTTGCGGCTCAACAGGAGCGAACTTGCCATCGGCACATAGGTTAGCGACAGGATGAAGGCACCGAGGATGGCGAAGAACACGGTGAGTGCCATCGGACGGAACATCTTTCCCTCGATGCCCACCAGGGTCATCAGCGGAATGTATACAATCATGATGATGATTTCGCCGAAGGCTGCACTCTGGCGGATGCGGGAAGCCGAGAAGTGAACCTCCTCGTCCATCTGCTTCTGGGTCAGGGCGAAAGGAACCGCATTTCCTTCCTTCTGGCATTGGGCAAGATAGGCAGCACGCACCTCGGGCTGCGAGAAATGACCTGTATTAATATGTGTAACCACCGCCTCGACGATGATGACGGCGGAATCGACAATCATACCGAAGTCGATGGCACCCAATGACATCAGGTTGCCGTCGATGCCGAAGGTCTTCATCATGCCGAAGGCAAAGAGCATACTGAGCGGGATGACACTCGCCACCACCAGTCCTGCACGCCAGTTGCCCAGAAAGATGACAAGCACGAAGATAACGATGAGTCCACCTTCGATGAGGTTGCGGGCGATGGTGCCCTCTACTCTATCCACCAGGTTGGTACGGTCGATAAACGGTTCGATGACCACGCCTTCGGGCAGTGATTTCTGAATCTGGCTGATTCGCTCCTTCACGTTTTTGATTACCTCCTGGAAGTTCTCGCCCTTGAGCATGATGGCGATACCTGCCACCACCTCGCCTTCACCATTGCGGGTAACGGCTCCGAAACGGGTGGCATGGCCCAACTGAACCTTTGCCACATCGCCCACCTTGACTGGCGTTCCATCCACCGTCTTCACCGTGATGTTGGCAACATCCTCCAGATTCTTCACCACACCGATGCCTCGGATATAATACTGATTGGAATTCTGCTCAATGTAGCTGCCGCCCGTATTGGCATTGTTGCGCTGCAAGGCATCAAACACCTCGCTTACGGAAACACCGCTGGCGTTGAGCTGGTCGGTATTGATAGCCACCTCATATTGCTTGACATAGCCGCCCCAACCGCTTACCTCGGCAACACCCGGGGTTCCGGAAAGCTGTTTGCGCACAATCCAGTCCTGCATGGTTCTGAGCTGGGTGAGCGAGTATTTATGCTCGTATCCCTCCTTGGCACGAATGGTATAGTGGTAGATTTCGCCCAATCCGGTGGCGATAGGTCCCATCTCGGTTTCGGTATTCTTAGGCAGTTCCTTCTCCAACTGTTCCACCACCTGACTCACCTGCGAACGTGCCCAATAGATATCGGCGGCATCGTCGAAGACAAGCGTAATAACCGAGAGTCCGCTTCTTGAAATGCTTCGGCGTTCCTGGATGCGGGGGATATTGGCAAGTGCCATCTCTACAGGAGTGGTTACGTATTGCTCCACCTCCTGGGCTCCCAGCGAAGGAGCCTGCGTGATGACCTGCACCTGATTATCGGTAATATCCGGGGTGGAATCGAATGGAAGATGCACCAGCGACCAGACACCCCATATCGCCAGGGCTATAGAAAGTACTCCAATCACCAGTTTATGGCGAATGGAATAAGTAATAAGTTTCTGAAACATAAGCTACCCTTTCTTAATGCGCATGTTCACCATGTTCGCCTGTAAGCGAAGCCAGATAATAAGCGTTCTCGGTTACTATTTTCTTGCCGGCAGCCCCATCCTTGCCTTTGAGTAGATGGTCGCATAGCTTCACCTCAGTATATTTACCATCCGAAGCACCTGTGGTTACCTCATGGCGGGAGAAGCTGTAGTTACCCTTGCTAGGAGCTCCATTGAGAGCGAAGACATACTGCTTTCCATCGCTGTTCACGATAGCCTGGGATGGCAAAGCGAGGCACTGCTGGCTGCCTGTAGCTATCTTTCCGCTTACATACATACCTGCAAAAAGCTTTCCGCCATGGGTGTTGCCAGATGAAGAATGCAGATAACTCTTCACACTTGCAGCATCCAATTTTACGTGAACAGCAACGGCTTTCGTATTATCGTTAAAGTATTGGTTCATACCATAAACGGTTCCTGAAAGTTTTACGCCCGGCTGATTGGTCAGGTTCAGGGTCACACGATTGCCCACCTTGATCTTCGCCAAATCCTTCTCGAAGACATTGAGGTCGCATTCCACCGCCTGGGTATTTCTAATCTTCATCAGAGGAGTCTGCATATCAGCATAACTGCCCAAACTGGCAGTCATCTCGCTCACGATGCCGGAGATAGGTGCACGCAGCGGGAACGCTGTGGTAAACTTGCCTTTGGCTACAGCGGCAGTAGAAATGCCCATCTGCGCCAACTGGCGACCGATGCCCAACATGTTGGCATGAGCCACATGGTAATCCTTCTGGGCCTGCTGCAGGCTGCGCTTGATGCCGGCGCCATTATGAGCAAGCAGTTTCTGGCGCTCCATATCAATTCGGGCAAGTTCACACTCCTTGGCTGCAGAATAATACTCACGCTGCAGACTCACCACATCGGTATTCTCAATAGTGGCAACCACCTGTCCCCTGTGAACATACTGTCCTTCCTTTACGGAAATGCTTTTCACGATGCCTCCCATGAGCGAAGCCACATCGCCCATTGCCTGTGCACGCAGTACGAGCGAACCCTTCGCATCAATGGTGGCATCCATCTCACGCTCCACAGCCTCGCCCATCTTCAAATCCACGGTGCTGACCTGCTTGGCTGTCAACGGAATATGATCAAAATCAACTTCTTCGTGCTCATGTTCCTCATGCGCATGAGCCTCAGAACCGGTCTGTTTTGCAAAGAAAGCGAAGCCAGCCCAGGCAATCGCCGTAACGGCGACTATTAAAATAATTCTTTTCATGTTTGTTTTTTCCTTCTATTTTGTAATTCTACACTACAATTTCACACAACGGATCTTATCATGAATCCGCTGGCAAAAGTACACAAAAATCCTTGCAACTCAGTTGCATTCGAATCTTCAAACCGATTTTTGCAACCAAGTGGCAAACTTGAATAAAATCATAAAATAGAAGGAGGTCCCCGCCTGCTATAGCCAGCCGACAGTTCCTCATCAAGAGGAGAAGCTGCCACATGCTGCCATCTCACTGAAATGAGTGAGAGACGAGGGAAGATTAAAAGAGAAGAACAAGACAGGACTACAAACTGATGGCTCTCATCTACCAGCAACTTGCGGATGCCCTTCACTACCTTGGCATTGGTGACAAAGTGGTGCATCTGATGCACACGGCAGTTTCCACGGTCGGTATTCGACTCCTGGTCATGATGATCGGTATGCTCATCATTGATGTTACCATCTTCCTGGCACTGTTCCTGAACCATACAGATACGATCCATGTGGTGATGATGGCTCACCACCGTAGATAGCAGCACGCTCATGGTTGCCATCCATAGACTGAATATGTATAAGATTCTCTTGTTCATTTCGGCTGCAAAGTTACGAGTTTTACGGTGAAATTCCAAAGAAATTATCGTAAAACGCCATATAATTTCTTAAAAAAGATAAAAGGTAGTACCCAAATACACCAACATGAACATTATTACTTTAAAATTTCGTAACTTTGCATCAAAATTACATTATAAAAACATGAGAAAAGTATTATTAGTTTTCCAACTACTCCTAGCAGTAGTCATGGCCAACGCTCAGATGCTGAACCCCGTGAAGGTGACCAGCACCTTGAAGACCAATGGGTCTGCGGAGGCAGAAATCGTATTTAGTTGTAAGATTCAACCTGGATGGCATGTCTATTCTACTGGCCTTGGCGCAGATGGTCCTATCTCCGCCAGTTTCCACGTCAACAAGATGGATGGTGCCGAACTGGTTGGCAAGTTAAAGGCAAAAGGAAAAGAAATTTCCACCTTCGACCCGCTCTTCGAGATGAAGTTGCGCTATTTTGAAGGCAGCGCTACCTTCGTGCAGAAGATTAAGTTCACCAAGCCAACGTATGTCATTGATGCTTACTTGGAATATGGTGCCTGCAGCGAGCAGAACTGTCTGCCACCAAGCGAGGCTAGCATCAAGAAGAGCGGCACTTCTCCTGCCGTAGATGGCAAGGAGGCTGCAAAGGACAATGCTGCAGACGCCAACAAGGTTGACGCAGCAGCGCTGGCTAAGGCACAGGCCGACTCCCTGGCAAATCTTGCCAATGCAGAGAAAGTGGACAGCACAGCCAGCATCGACCCTGCCTTCTCGGTAGAAGCCAACAGCGATGACGCCAAGGCATGGTGGAAACCTGTGGTGAAGGAGTTGCAGGCATTCGGCGGCAACAACGACATCGCAAGCCATGGCATCCTATATATCTTCATCATCGGATTCGTGGGCGGTTTGCTCGCCCTCGTGATGCCTTGCATCTGGCCTATCATCCCAATGACCGTAAGCTTCTTCCTGAAACGTGCCAAGAACGACAAGAAGAAGGGTATCCGTGATGCCATCACCTACGGATTGAGCATCGTGATTATTTATCTGGTCCTCGGTCTTGCCGTTACAGCCATTGCCGGTCCAAGCACCCTGAATGCCTTGAGTACAAGTGCTGTATTCAACATCATTCTCTTCCTGCTCCTGGCTATATTTGCATTCTCCTTCTTCGGATGGTTCGAAATCAAGTTGCCAGACAGTTGGGGAAATGCCGTAGACAGCAAGGCTTCCAGCACCACAGGTCTGATTTCCATCTTCCTGATGGCATTCACCCTCGTACTGGTCAGCTTCTCCTGCACCGCTCCTATCATCGGATTGCTGCTGGTTCAGACGGTAACATCCGGCGACTGGCTCGCTCCTACCGTGGGTATGTTTGGTTTCGCCCTGGCTCTCGCCCTTCCATTTACCCTCTTCGCCCTCTTCCCATCCTGGTTGAAGTCGGCTCCAAAGTCAGGTTCATGGATGGAGACCATCAAGATTGTGCTTGGTTTCATTGAGCTCGCCTTCTCTTTGAAGTTCCTGAGCGTTGCCGACCTGGCTTACGGCTGGCACATCATGGACCGCGAGGTGTTCCTCTCACTCTGGATTGTCATCTTCGGTCTCTTGGGTCTCTATCTCATCGGTAAGCTCAAGTTCCAGGTAGACGCCATCGGTGGTGACATCAACAAGCCAATGCCAGTGGCTTGCATCATGCTGGGTCTCTGCTCTCTGGCATTCTCAGTATATATGATTCCAGGTCTCTGGGGTGCACCATGCAAGGCAGTCAGCGCTTTCGCTCCACCAATCAACACCCAGGATTTCAACCTCAACAACAAGACCGTGGAATCTGAGTACAAGGACTACGAGACGGGTATGGCCGCAGCCAAGGCAGCAGGCAAGCCTGTGCTCATCGACTTCACCGGTTTCGGTTGCGTGAACTGCCGCAAGATGGAGGCTTCCGTATGGACAGACCCATCAGTGGCTGACAAACTGACAAAGGACTACGTGCTCATCTCACTCTATGTAGACGACAAGACCCCATTGCCACAGCCAATGGAAGTAGAGTTCAACGGCGAGAAGCGCACCCTTCGCACCATCGGTGACAAGTGGAGCTACTTGCAGGCAAGCAAGTTTGGCGCCAATGCCCAGCCTTTCTACGTAGCAGTAGATAACGAAGGTAACCCTCTTACCGGTTCGTTCGGCTTCAAGGAAGACGTAAGTGCTTATCTCGATTTCCTGAACAAGGGTTTGGAACAGTATCGTAAATAATATTAAAACAAGCATATCGGAAGCGAGGATGGCATATTATTTGCTACCTCGCTTTCGTCATTTTAATCAGAAAATGACATGCATGGAGACAATGACATGCATGGAGTAAATAAACTGCATTGAAAATATCAACAAATAATATAAGTATGAACACAAAAGAAGTTCCAGTCCTGCTTTTGACAGGCTATCTGGGCAGCGGCAAGACAACCCTGCTCAACAAGATTTTGGCAAATAAGAAAGGTATCAAGTTCGCTGTCATCGTAAATGATATCGGCGAGGTGAACATTGATGCGGCACTGATAGAGAAAGGTGGCGTGGTAGGTCAGAAAGACGATTCGCTCGTTTCCCTGCAGAACGGTTGCATCTGCTGCACTTTGAAGATGGACCTCGTGGAGCAGTTGAAGGAAATCGTAGACATGAAGCGCTTCGACTATATCGTAATTGAGGCAAGCGGTATCTGCGAGCCAGCTCCAATCGCGCAGACCATCTGCTCCATCCCATCCCTCGGTCCTCAATACATCAAGAACGGTATCTTGCGCCTCGACAGCATCGTTACCGTGGTAGATGCCCTCCGCATGAAGGACGAATTTGCCAACGGTTCCGACCTGATGAAGCAGGATATCGACGAGGAAGATCTGGCTTCACTCGTTATCCAGCAGATGGAGTTCTGCAACATCATCCTGCTGAACAAGGCGGCAGAAGTAGAGCCTAAGGAGTTGGAGCATCTGAAGCAGATTATCCGCGCCATCCAGCCTAAGGCAGAAATCTTTGAGTGCAACTACGGAGATGTAGACCTCGACCTCATCGTCAATACCCATAAGTTTGATTGGCAGACCGTAGCTACCTCTGCAGGCTGGATTCAGGAGATTGAGTCCGAAAGAAACGGTGAAAACGAAGAAGAAGAGGATGAGCATCATCATCACGAAGAGGAGGAGCACGAGCACCATCATCACGATGAAGACGAGCACGAGCATCATCACGACCATGAGCATCATGATGAGCATGGACATCACCACCACCATCACGACCACGACCACGATCACGATCACGAAGGCGGCGAGGTGGAGGAATACGGCATCGGAACATTCGTATATTATCGCCGTAAGCCATTCGACCTGTCACTCTTCGATGAGTTCGTAGCAAGAAAGTGGCCTCGCGACGTGGTTCGCGCCAAAGGTATCTGCTATTTCGCAGACGAGCGCGACATGTGCTACGTATTTGAGCAGGCAGGACAGCAGAAGACCGTGAAGCAGGCAGGACAGTGGCTCGCCACCATGCCAGCCGACCAGCTCGCAGAACTCCGCAAGAACAATCCTCAGCTCGAAAAGGAATGGGATGAAGAATATGGCGACCGCATGATCAAGCTCGTCTTCATCGGTCAGCACATCAAGGAACAGAAGGATGCCATCATCGCAGAACTCGACAAATGCCTGGCACTCTAATGTACTTGAAGGAAGACTAATGTCCTCAAAGGAAGATAAGTCCTTGAAGGAAGATGAATGAAAATGCAGAAAAAAGCCTATAAAAAGAGGCTATTTCTTGACTTAAGATAGAAAACGGAGGGAAAATTGCAGAATTTTTGCAGTTTTTTCTCCGTTTATACTTTTAATTCGTTTTTTTTTGTTAAATTTGCACCCGATTAATAATAATTAGCGAATGTATAAAGAAATGAAGACCGATTTTCGACCTGCATATGTCAAGGACTTTGAGGCTTGCTGGAATATCATCGACCAAGCTCGTCGCTCCATGATTGCCTCTGGCCGCCACCAATGGACCAGCGACTATCCTGCCGAACACGACATAAAAGAAGATATCAACAATGGCAATGCCTACGTACTCACTGTAGATGGCGAAATAGCTGTCTATGGAGCAGTCATTCTCAATGGAGAACCTCAGTACGATTTCATCGACGGCAAATGGCTTACCACTGGCGACTACTATGTAATTCATCGCTTCGCCACTCTCCCTAAATACCAACGAGAAGGATTCGCACGTATATTTATTAATAAGGTGAACAGTCTCTGTGAAGTAGAAAAGGTGCCAAGCATCAAAGTGGATACCAATTTCGACAACCTACCGATGATTGGCCTGCTTTCGAGCATGGGATTCAGCATCTGCGGCAGAATCAACTATGGCAACCGCGGCATGCGATTCGCTTTCGAGAAGCTTACCATACAACCGCAAATTTATTAAGATTCTATGGAAGATAAAATGATATTGATGAGAAGCTTGGTTGAACAACTCAACCAGGCTTCTGACGTTTATTATAACGGCAAAGGGGAACTGATGACCGACTATGAGTGGGACGCCAAGTTCGACCAACTCAAGAAACTGGAGGAGGAAACCGGCGAAGTGCTGCCCGACTCTCCTACCAACAAGGTTTCAGAAGACACCATCGTGGGCAAGAAGGAAGAACACGAATTTGCCGCCCTATCACTTGCCAAGACCAAACTGGTGAGCGACCTGGTGAAATGGGCAGAAGACCGCCCTATCTGGATTTCCTGGAAACTGGATGGTCTTACCCTTGTGGTAACCTACGACAACGGAAAGCTCTCGAAGATAGTAACCCGTGGCAACGGACATATCGGAACCAACATCACCCATCTGGCTTCTGCCATCAGTGGCATTCCTAAGACCATCAAGGAGAAAGGCCATCTCGTGATTCGTGGCGAAGCCGTCATCTCGTATGCCGACTTCGAGCAGTTTATCATCGAGAGCGAAGGCGATTATGCCAATCCGAGAAACCTTGCTTCCGGTTCCCTGTCGCTGAAAGACGCCGAGGAAGTAAAGCAGCGACATATCCAATGGATTCCCTTCACCCTGGTCTACACCGAACAGGAAATCAATTCATGGGGCGAACGCATGCAGATGTTGCAGGATTTAGGCTTCAAACCGGTGGAAAGAACCCGAATCGAACATCCTGACGAAGAAAGCATCCAGGCTGAAATCAATCGCTTTACCCAAAAGGTGACCGACAAGACCAACCCTTATCCTGTAGATGGACTCGTTATCTGCTACGATGATACAGCTTACGCAGCTACCGGTTCCGTGACCGGGCATCATGCCACAAGAGCTGGTTACGCCTTCAAATGGCAGGATGAACATGCAGACACAGAACTGGACCACATCGAATGGTCGTGCGCAGCCAACACCATCACTCCGGTGGCAGTATTCAAACCGGTAGAGCTGGAAGGAACCACCGTTCAGCGTGCCTCACTCTGCAACGTAAGCGAATGCGAACGGTTGGGCATCGGCGGCAAGGGAAGCAAACTGCAGGTAATCAAGGCAAACAAGATCATCCCGAAGGTAATCAATGTAACGGAACCGATGGGCATCTTCGAGATTCCAACCGAATGCCCGGTCTGCCACGCCGAGGCTACCGTCAAGGAAAGCGAGAGCGGAACGAAGACCCTGCATTGCAGCAATCCCCACTGTGCAGCCAAGCAGATTAAGAAGTTTGCCAGATTCGTGAGCAAGGAAGGTCTCAATATAGAAGGAATCTCAGAACAGACCATCTGGAGACTGGTAAACGAAGGACTGATCAGTGAATACGCTGACTTCTATCACCTCAACGACCATGCCTACGAGATAGCAACCTGGGATGGTTTTGGCAAGAAGAGCGTTACCAACATGCTGGAAAGCGTAAGAAAGAGTCGCCAGACAGATGGTCGCCATCTGCTCTATGCCCTCAACATTCCTCTCTGCGGAGGCGATGTGGCCAAGAAGCTCATCGAGCGTTATCCGGTAAAAGAACTGATAGAGACCGCCCGTCTCTGCATGTTTGACGATGAGTTTGCCAGCATCGACGGCATCGGACCGGAAAAGAGCGCCAAGTTCATTGGCTGGTTCAAGGACGACACCAACTTCGCCCATGTACAGAAATTGATGAAAGAGCTGGAAATCGTAGAACAGGAACCGGTAGAGAAAGGAAGCGCCTGCGACGGCTTGACCTTCGTAGTAACCGGCGATGTACATCATTATAAGAACCGCAACGAACTGAAGGCTTACATAGAGAGCCAAGGCGGCAAGGTGACGGGAAGCGTGAGCAAGAGCACCAACTTCCTGATCAACAACGATGCAGCCTCTCAAAGTTCCAAGAATAAGAAAGCGCATGAGCTCAACATCCCTATCATTACAGAAGATGAGTTCGTCGAGAAATTCGGATAAAAAAATCGAAAGATTCGGATAAAAACAAGAAATCCCTTAGGCTTCAATCAAGTCTAAGGGATTTCTTTTTGTATAGTTAATCCAGGAAATTAGTGTGTTCCGCAATATTGTCCCATAAAGAGGATACCACCACTCTGTGTGTCCTGAATCATATAGACGAACGGATGGTCGGCATGAAACTCTACATTGCGTATCTCCATAGGAGCCATCGATGTGAGCATAACGGCAGCAGTTACGGCAGCCGCCTTGGTTCCACGCTCGCTTACTTCAATCTTAGCCTTCTGCAGCATCTTGCTTACAAAGAAAGGGCCATTGGCAAAATGGGTGAAGTTTGCCTCGTTAGGATTGAACATGGATGGCGCGCCCAAGCCGCTGATGATATCATTAAGCGGCAACTCCTGCTCGATGGTAAACTTAGGCAGTTTCAGGTTCACCATGCATTCCTCCATGCTGTTTCCCAGGTTCGTTATCTTCTCGGCATCCAATCCCTTCATCATGTCCTGGATGCTCTTGCCCTCGTTAGGAAGAAGCACCATCATGCGATAGGTGCCGTTGCCGTAAGGAAGGTCGATAGCCTTGAAGGTATCATTCTCCGAATAGAAGAACTTCTTAACCTGATGCATCATCTGCACTTTCTGAATATCACGGGTGTAACCGCGGAAGTTGGCTTCCTTCGTATTACGTGCATCAAACTTCGACTGCCATGTGCCGTTGAAGAAGATGGCATTCATCAGATAAGAAACAGCCTGAGGTTCCACCTGACTGATAATCTGCGGAATCATGCCATGGGTCTTCTCCTTGCACCAGCCATTGATGCGGTCGGTGGTTTTACCGGATGTAAAGTCAAGACTCTCGATGGCAGCCTGATAATTGTCGCCTACCTTCTTGCTGAATGCATTGTTCACAGAGAAGCTCTTGTTGACAGCGATGAAATTAGCTATCTCCACTTTAGTCTGCTTGTCAAGTCTACCTGCAGTTTGGATAATAGCCTTGTAGGTTTCATTTAACTCATCCACGTTAACACCTTCGCAGCCAATGGCTTTCAATATCTCCTGCTGAGTGTTTCCGTCAGCACCGTTCGCCAACATACCCATCAGATAAGCCACACTCATAGGAGAAACCACCTGTGAAGAATGACCTGAGAGCTTGTCGAAAAGACGAAGGGCGAAAGCATTGTTCTTATGGATAATTTCTCGCTGGGAATCAGAAAGAACCAGATAACTGTTGTCCAAGTCCTCTTCATTCTTGCCCATATCGTTACTCTTGCTTGCATTAGAATCGCCATTTATCTTCTTGCTGCTGGCGCAGGAAGTCATTGCCATAGCTGCCGTCATCATGAGGGCAGCAGAAGCCATTTTGCTAAAATTACTCTTCTTCATAATCATTCATATTTGTTGATAATCTGTCTATGAAATGCAAGTTTCGACGATTTCTTGCATCAGATAGTTCTAATTTAAGACTCATTAACAGCCTGCTTGACCGAAGCCCCATCATCTGCCTGCTTGCCTGGCATCACACGCAGATGGTATCTGTTGCCGTCAAACTCCACGCGCATCAGACTCTGCGGATTGGCTATCTTGGCCAACTCAAGAGCTACATGCCCCATCGTTCTGCGAAGATTCAGTTCAATGCACGAAACCAGTTCCAGCTGTCCATCCTTTGAAGCTATCATCATATCCACACCAAAAGGACCGCTATAGATATCCTTCAACGCAGGTTCCATAATATCTATAATTCGCTGACGTGCAGAAGAAAGAGTCTCTTCACTCACGTATTGCTTCAAGACATCCAGTTTTTTCTCTTCCGAGCAGAGCAGGTTGCCGGAATAAGCATTCTTGATGGTATCAAACAACGAGAGTCCCAGATAGTTCACCTTGCCGTCACGCATTTCGAACTCCATACCGAAGTCTTTCACCTTATTATAATAAGGCTCCACGGTAACGCCACCCTGGTGCGCAATGATGTTTCGGGTCCAGCGTTCAAAGGCAGGATATTCGCCAGCTGTTCTGAATTCATCGGCAGCCACATACTTCACGCCCCTGCCGCTGCTGCTCCAGGGAGCCTTGACCACAGCCTTGCCCTGCTGCAGCACCAACGCCTTCACCTTCTCATAGGAATCAGCATATACTACGCCCTGCTGCAGATGCTGGGCAGCCCACTGCCTGCTGCTTATCATGCGTACCTTATTTAATGTATCGTCGGTAGGCAACATGATGTCGGGCACGCCCATTCGCTCCAGCTCATGTTTCAGGCTCAAGTTCCATCCCCAGGGATGAATGCTGTCAAGAAACTCCGTCTTAAGCGCATGTTCCAACTGAACCTTGGTTATAAACTCAACTTTTTCTGCAAGATGCTCCCCCAAATGGCGCACCTTGTCGAGTGCATTGTCGATGTCATCAACAAGCACCCAGTCACCCTGGTCTGCCCACAAGGCAGGAATAAACGCCAGGTCGCTTCGCAACTGTCTTCCTGCATGAGGCGCGGTGAACTGCTGCAAATTTGCGGCCAAAGCCAAATCGTGTTCCGGATTGAAGATATGTAGTTTCATGCTGCAAAGTTACAAAATAAAGAGGGAAAAAAGGCAAAAGAGGGGCGTTTTTACGTAGAAAAGTGCTAAATAATGAAAAAAAAGTTAGTTTTTGCTATCTAGAGTTTGCAAATTTAAAATATATTATTACCTTTGCATCGTAAAAACAAAATTGAATCAATATTAAACGCATGGAAGAAGCATTCTTCAGAACACATACATATCTCGTAGAGCATACAGATGCCCCCGTGAGACGCACCTTGATGGATGAAATCGATTGGAACGACCGATTGATTGGAATCAAGGGCACACGAGGTGTCGGCAAGTCGACATTCCTATTGCAGTATGCCAAGGAGCACTTTGGACCTCACGATCGAAAGTGCCTGTTTGTGAATATGAACAACTTCTATTTCCAGAGTAGAGGAATCGCCGACTTTGCCGGCGACTTCGTGAAACAAGGTGGCAGAACATTGCTCATCGACCAGGTGTTCAAGCAGCAGGACTGGAGCAAGGAGCTCCGCAAGTGCTACGACCTGTATCCGGAACTGAAAATCGTATTCACCGGTTCAAGCGTGATGCGACTGAAGGAAGAGAACCCTGAGCTGAACGGCATCGTGAAAAGCTATAACCTGCGCGGCTTCTCGTTCCGCGAGTTCATCAACTTGCAGACGGGCAACAACTTCAAGGCATACGAACTTGACGACATCCTGCGCAATCATGAGCACATCATCAAGCAGATTCTGCCAAAGGTAAGTCCGATGAAATATTTCCAGGACTATCTGCACCATGGCTTCTATCCATTCTTCCTGGAACAGCGTAACTTTACAGAGAATCTACTAAAGACGATGAATATGATGACCGAGGTTGATATCCTCCTCATCAAGCAGATTGAACTGAAGTACCTGCCGAAGATCAAGTCACTCTTCTATCAGCTGGCAGTGGAAGGAGCCAAGGCGCCAAATGTGAGCCAGCTTGCAGACAGTATCAATACCAGTCGTGCCACGGTGATGAACTACATCAAGTATCTGGCAGATGCCCGACTCATCAACATGATTTATCCAGACGGACAGGATTTCCCAAAGAAGCCATCCAAGGTGATGATGCACAACCCGAACCTCATGTACGCCATCTATCCTATCCAGATAGATACACAGGAGGTGATGGAAACGTTCTTCGTCAACTCGCTCTGGAAAGACCACAAGGTGCACCAGGGAGGTAAGGATCACTTCTACACGGTAGACGGCAACAGGAAGTTCAGAATCTGCGACGCCCAAGCCACCAACAAGATTCGAAGCAATCCGGACACCATCTATGCCCGCTATAATACGGAGGTGGGAAAGGACAACAAGATTCCATTGTGGCTGTTGGGATTCCTGTACTAAAGAGTAGGATTCCTGTATTAATGAAACAAAGAAACGAGAATTTATACAAAACATATTTAATATTTTATCTAAAAGTAAAATGGCTAAAGAGAAAAAATTTATCACTTGTGATGGTAACACCGCTGCCGCACATGTAAGCTACATGTTTACAGAGGTTGCTGCTATCTACCCTATTACTCCATCATCACCAATGGCGGAGCATGTAGATGAATGGGCTGCCAAAGGTCGTAAGAACCTTTTCGGTCAGCGAGTTTCTATCCAGGAAATGGAATCTGAGGCTGGTGCTGCCGGTGCAGTTCACGGTTCTCTCCAGGCTGGTGCCTTGACTTCAACATACACTGCTTCTCAGGGTCTGTTGTTGATGATTCCTAATATGTACAAGATTGCTGGTGAGTTGCTCCCTTGCGTGTTCAACGTATCAGCTCGTACATTGGCTTCTCACTCACTTTGTATCTTCGGTGACCACCAGGACGTAATGGCTTGCCGCCAGACTGGCTTCGCTATGTTCTGCTCTGGTTCTGTTCAGGAGGTTATGGACCTCTCTGCAGTTCCTCACTTGGCTACATTGGAGACAAAGGTTCCTTTCATCAACTTCTTCGACGGTTTCCGTACTTCTCACGAGTACCACAAGATCGAGGAGATGGATATGGAAGACATCCGTCCATTGGTTAAGGAAGAGTTCATCGAGGACTTCCGTAACCGTGCTTTGACTCCTGAGCGTCCTGTTACTCGCGGTACCGCTGAGAACCCAGAGACATTCTTCACTCACCGTGAGGCTTGCAACCCTTACTACGATGCAATCCCTGAGGTTGTAGAGAAGTACTGCCAGGAGATGACTAAGATCACTGGCCGTGAGTATCACCTCTTCAACTACTATGGTGCTGAGGATGCTGAGAACATCATCATCCTGATGGGTTCTGCTACAGAGCCAGCTCGTGAGGCTATCGACTACTTGAACAAGCAGGGCAAGAAGGTTGGTATGGTTGCAGTTCACCTGTACCGTCCATTCTCTGTTGACTTCCTGAAGAAGGTAATCCCAGCTACTGTTAAGCGTATTGCTGTTCTCGACCGTACTAAGGAGCCAGGTGCAGAGGGTGAGCCATTGTACCTCGACGTTAAGTCAGCTCTCTACGATGACGAGCGCAAGCCATTGATCGTTGGCGGTCGCTACGGTCTCGGTTCTTCTGATACAACTCCAGCTAAGATCGTTGCTGTATTCAAGAACCTCGAGTTGCCACAGCCAAAGAACCACTTCACTGTAGGTATCGTTGATGACGTTACATTCACTTCTCTCCCAGAAGAGGAGGAAATCCCAATGGGTGGTGACGACTTGTTCGAGGCTAAGTTCTACGGTTTGGGTGCTGACGGTACTGTTGGTGCTAACAAGAACTCAGTTCAGATCATCGGTAACAATACTAACAAGTATTGCCAGGCATACTTCTCTTACGACTCTAAGAAGTCTGGTGGTTTCACCTGCTCTCACTTGCGTTTTGGCGACAGCCCTATCCACAGTGCTTATCAGGTAAATACTCCTAACTTCGTAGCTTGCCACGTACAGGCTTACCTCCACATGTACGATGTTACACGTGGTTTGCGTAAGAATGGTTTCTTCCTGTTGAACACTATCTTCGACGGCGAGGAGTTGGTTAACTTCATCCCTAACAAGGTAAAGCGTTACTTCGCTCAGAACAACATCACAGTTTACTATATCAACGCAACTAAGATTGCTCAGGAGATTGGTCTCGGTAACCGTACCAACACCATCCTCCAGTCTGCATTCTTCCGTATCACAGAGGTTATTCCTTTGGATCTCGCTGTAGAGCAGATGAAGGCATTCATCGTTAAGTCTTACTCTAAGAAGGGTCAGGACGTTGTTGACAAGAACTTCGGCGCTGTTGATCGTGGTGGTGAGTACAAGCAGTTGACAGTAGATCCAGCTTGGGCTAACCTCGCTGACGATGAGGCTAAAGAGGATAACGCTCCAGCATTCGTTAAGGAGCTCGTTCGTCCTATCAACGGCCAGGCAGGTGACCTCTTGAAGGTTTCTGACTTCGTTAAGCACGACACAGTTGACGGTACATGGCAGAACGGTACTTCAGCATTCGAGAAGCGTGGTGTTGAGGCATTCGTACCAGTATGGAACGTAGAGAATTGTATCCAGTGTAACAAGTGTTCATTCGTTTGTCCTCACGCAGCTATCCGTCCATTCGTATTGACCGACGAGGAGCTCGCAGGCATCGAGGGTCTCGAGACTCAGGATGTTAAGGCACCTAAGGCTATGGCTGGCATGCACTTCCGCATCGAGACTTCAGTACTCGACTGTCTGGGTTGTGGTAACTGTGCTGACGTCTGCCCAGGTAAGAAGGGTGAGAAGGCGTTGACAATGGTTCCATTCAACGTTGACGCAGAGGATATGGTCAAGGAGGCAGCTAACTGGGAGTACCTCGTACACAACGTTGCTTCTAAGCAGGATCTCGTAGACATCAAGCAGAGCCCTAAGAACTCTCAGTTCGCTCAGCCATTGTTCGAGTTCTCTGGTGCTTGCTCTGGTTGTGGTGAGACTCCATACGTTAAGTTGATTTCTCAGCTCTTCGGTGATCGTCAGATGATTGCTAACGCTACTGGTTGTTCTTCTATCTACTCAGCTTCTATCCCATCTACTCCATATACAAAGAACGCTAAGGGTCAGGGTCCTGCATTCGACAACTCATTGTTCGAGGACTTCTGCGAGTTCGGTCTCGGTATGGTAATGGGTAACAAGAAGATGAAGGAGCGTATCGCTCACTTGCTCGAGGAGGCTAAGGCTCAGGAGCATGTTCCTGCTGAGTTCGTAGCAGCTGCTGACAAGTGGATGGCTAACATGAACGATTCAGAGGGTTCTAAGGAGGCTGCTGCAGAGTTGAAACCTCTCATCGCTGCCGGCGCTGAGAAGGGTTGCCCTATCTGCAAGGAGCTCAAGACTTTGGATCACTACCTCGTTAAGCGTTCACAGTGGATCATCGGTGGTGATGGTGCTTCTTATGATATCGGTTACGGTGGTCTCGACCACGTATTGGCTTCTGGTGAGGATGTTAACATCCTGGTACTCGATACTGAGGTTTACTCTAACACTGGTGGTCAGTCTTCTAAGTCTACTCCACTCGGTGCTATCGCACAGTTCGCTGCTCAGGGTAAGCGTATCCGTAAGAAGGATCTCGGTTTGATGCAGACTACATACGGTTACATCTACGTAGCTCAGGTAGCTATGGGTGCTGACAATGCTCAGACATTGAAGGCTATCCGCGAGGCTGAGGCTTATCCAGGTCCATCACTCATCATCGCTTACGCACCATGTATCAACCACGGTTTGAAGCGTAAGGGCGGTATGGGTCGTTCACAGCACGAGGAAGAGTTGGCTGTTGAGTGCGGTTACTGGCACTTGTGGCGTTACAACCCACTGTTGGCTGATGAGGGTAAGAACCCATTCACACTCGACTCAAAGGCTCCAAACTGGGAGAACTTCCGCGACTTCCTGCTCGGTGAGGTTCGTTACCTCTCTGTACAGAAGGCATTCCCTAAGGAGGCTGATGAGCTCTTCTCTCAGGCAGAGAAGATGGCTAAGCTCCGCTACCAGACTTACGTTCGTAAGAGCCAGGAGGACTGGAGCGAGCAGATCTAATCTGAATACTTTTAGATTATAAATAAATTGGGCCTTGGTTGCATCTCCGGATGCGGCCAAGGCTTTTTTTCTCCCTTTTTTCCTTATTTTCTACTAAAACACTATTTTATCCGCATTTTTTTTAGTATCTTTGCAACAAAATTCGTACAAACGAGTTATATATAAAAAAGGAATAAAAACAAGAACATAACATATAAGATGAAAAAGCAATTCATTCTCGTATTACTATTGGCATTGACAGCCGGTCCCGTCATGGCTCAGTCATCAAGCATGAGCGATGACCAGGTGATGAGTTTCGTGGTCAAGGAGCACGAACGCGGTACTAGCAATCCACAGATTGTGACCAAACTGATGCAAAAAGGCGTCGACATCTCGCAGATTAGTCGAGTTCGAGACAAGTACGAACGACAGATGAAACAGGGTGGCGTAACCGGAGCTTCTACCGAAGTAGCCGGCAAGGATGCCTCTCGCCTGCGCACCAACAATGGCAAGACTCGTAAAGATTACGGCAGTGGAATCAGCCAGGAATCTCAGAACTATAGCAACTATCGTGTATCGGCAGAGAAAGACGCCAATTATCGTCATACCTACGATAACAGCGATGAGGAATACATGGATTTCCAAAATGAGCTGAGCGGTATTATTCCTGATTCTACCCTGATGCTGAAGCAGCTGCTTGCCGAGCGCGAACAGAACCGCAAGAAAGTATTCGGTAGAGACATCTTCAACAACAAGGAGTTGAGCTTCGAGCCAAACATGAACATCGCTACTCCTCAGAACTATCGCCTGGGTCCTGGCGATGCAGTCATCATCGATATCTATGGCGCTTCACAGAAAACCATCCAGAGCACCGTTTCTCCTGATGGCGAGGTAACCATCGAAGGCTATGGACCGGTGAACGTAAGCGGTCTCACCGTAGCCCAGGCTAATGCCCGACTCCGCAACACCTTGGGAAGCCGTTATCGCTCCAGCAGAGTGAAGCTCACAGTGGGTCAGACCAAGACCATCATGGTCAACGTGATGGGTGAGGTAAAGGCACCGGGCACCTATACCCTATCAGCCTTCGCCACCGTATTCCATGCTCTCTACATGGCAGGTGGAACCAACGACCTCGGAACCCTGCGTAACATCAAGGTATATCGCAACAACCGACTTGTCACTGTAGTTGATATCTACGACTACATCCTCAACGGTAAGTTGACAGGCAACGTTCGCCTCAGCGACAACGATGTTATCGTAGTAGGTCCTTACGATTGCCTCGTCACCGTGACGGGTAAGGTAAAGCGCCCTATGATCTACGAGATGAAGAAGAACGAGAGTGTTAACTCCATCCTCAAATACTCAGGTGGTTTTACGGGTGATGCCTATAAGAAGTCGGTTCGAGTAAACCGCAAGACAGGCAGGGAATATGCCGTATATAATGTAGGAGAGTTCGATTTCTCCAGCTTCCGTGTAGATGATGGCGACTCTATCAGCGTAGATTCTATCCTTCCACGCTATGCCAACACCGTAGAGGTGAAGGGAGCCGTATTCCGTCCGGGTATGTACAACCTTGGCGAACAGGTAAACAGTGTACGCACCCTTGTTGAGCATGCCGAGGGAATGACAGAAGATGCATTCACCAACCGTGCCGTGATGCACCGCATGAAGAAGGACCGCACCCTGGAAGTGATTGCCGTAGACATCGCAGGCATCATGGATGGCAAGGTACCTGACATCCCATTGAAGGAAAACGATGTACTCTTCATCCCAACCCGTCAGGACAAGATTCAGGAGCGCACCATCACCATTCGTGGCGAGGTGCAGTATCCAGGTACCTATCAGTATGCAGACAACGAGACCATCGAAGACTTCGTTCTGCAGGCTGGCGGATTGACTGACAAGGCATCAATGGTGAATGTAAGCGTAAGCCGACGAGTAGCAGATAACAAGGCATTGCAGCCAGATAGCGTCATTGCCCAGACATTCACTCTTTCATTGAAAGATGGATTTGTAGTAGATGGAACTCCAGGATTCGTACTGATGCCATTCGATGAGGTAATGATTCGCAAGAGCCCTGGCTATGCCGAGCAGAAGAACGTAAAGATAGAAGGTGAAGTGATGTTTAGCGGTTCTTATACCCTGACTCGCCGCAACGCCCGTCTCAGCGACCTCTTTGCAAAATCTGGCGGTGCTACAGAGCAGGCATACATCAAGGGTGCCCGACTCATCAGAAAAGCCAATGAAACAGAAAAGGAGCGCATGAGAGCCGTTCTTAAGATGCAGCGTGAACAGCAGCAGAAGAACCTTCTCCAGTTGGCAGCCAGCAGCAATGGCAGCAACTTGCAGGATGTAGCAAAGGGAGCACAGAGTGCAGAACTCGAAAAGTTCAATGTTCCAGATGAGTACCCTATCGGTATCGACTTGGCAGAAGCCTTGAAGAACCCAGGCAGTGATGCCGACATGATTCTGCGTGAAGGCGACCGCCTGGTTGTTCCTCAGTACAATGGAACCGTGAAGATCAATGGTGCCGTGATGTATGCTAACACTGTGGCTTATGAAAAAGGCAGAAGCGTGAAGTCATACATCGATGAGGCAGGTGGCTTTGCCAGCGATGCCCAGAAGAGCAAAGCTTACATCATCTATATGAACGGCAAGGTGGCAAAGGTAGGTCATGGAGCCAAAGTACAGCCTGGTTGTGAGATTGTTATCCCATCTAAGCTGAAGCGTAAGATGAGCGTAGCAGAGACCA